>Ga0116129_1000812_pt1 | contig 18667 bp, 10 predicted proteins | sample June2015DPH_17_2_FD_89732 | JGI IMG/M metagenome (GOLD analysis project Ga0116129, IMG submission 89732) | Peatland microbial communities from SPRUCE experiment site at the Marcell Experimental Forest, Minnesota, USA - June2015DPH_17_10 | ecosystem: Environmental > Terrestrial > Soil > Wetlands...
CGGTGCTATCGCCCGGGCTGGCGCGTTTCCCATAAATCCATGGCCTGACTTTGCTTCCCATAATCTTGGGGCTTGTGGTTGGCATGATGTTTCTCACGATACGCGGGAAAATCAACGAGACCGTCCTACCGAACGGAGCTCGTTCGGTAAGACGATCCTCCAGCCTTTTGTCGTAGAGTCGTTCCCTGTAGAGTCGCAATGAGCTTGTCAGGAGCCGTGAAGTGTCCGCGTTCGAGCGACAATGGTGTCACCTTTTCGATGGGGTCGATTTTCTCCGTTGGAGCCATACGCAGTCGCTTCGAGGAAGCCTACGAATACGAAAGCGCTTTGATAAAGATGTTGATGGCTACCATTACGGTGGTGCATAAGTTCTCGCTTGACGAGATAAGAACGCAATCGATCCAACGCGGCGCGATTTAACCCCGCTACGGGAATTCCTGCTTTCTTGGCCCAAGTAACAAAGTGGACAACCTCTCGGACATGACGGCGAACGCTCACCCGACGATAGCCGTGTTCATCGAGCCACGCCATGAACCCATCCAGATGTGGACCGACGCTCGCCGAGCGGTAGCGCTCTAAAGTCAGTGGGGATTTGAAATACCTATTAGCATGCTGTGTTCCTCCTTACAGCGTGCACTGTTGGGCGGATGGTTTATTCGGAGCGCAGGGCCTGGGTAGGGTTGATGGAGGCGGCGCGACGGCCGGGGATGAAGCCGGCGATCAGCGCGGAGGCGGCAAGAGCGACGATGGCTCCGGCGAGGACGGGGATGTCGGCATGGGTGATGTCGTAGAGCTCCGATTTGATCAAGCGGACGCAGACAAGGGCGACGGGGACGCCGATGGCGAGGCCAAGGAGGGTCTGAAGCATAGCGCGGCGCATGATCATGGCGACGACGCTCGAGCGCTGCGCGCCGAGAGCCATGCGGATGCCGATCTCGGAGGTGCGGCGGACTACTGTGTAGGCGGTGACTCCATAGAGACCGAAGGAGGCGAGCAGGAGGGCGAGGGCTCCGAAGAAGAGGGTGAGGCGGGAGATCATACGCTCGTCGGTGAAGCGGTCAGCGATCTGGGCTTGAAAGGGTTGAAACTTGACTACTGACAGGTTGGGGTTGATGGAGGCGAGGGTGCGGCGGGTGAGGGATGCCAGATCGGGCATGGGGTGGTTGGTCTGGAGGACCATGGCTCCGGCGTAGAGGGAGAGGTTGGTTTCGATGGGAGATTTGTCGCTGGCGGGGCGCTGGAGGAGCGGGGTGAAGTACATGCGGTGGTTCTGCCAGCGGACTGACTCGTAGGGGGTGTCCTGGACAACACCGACGATTTCGAAGTCACCGGGGGACTTGGGAAAACCGAAGTGCTGGCCAATGGGGTTGAGACCCTTGAGATAAGAGTCGACGAAGGACTGGTTGACGACGGCGACGGTAGGTGATGTGGGGGTGTCCTGCGGACCAATGTTGCGGCCTGCGAGCAGGCGGGTGCCGATGGAGGCGAAGTACTCGGGGGTGATCTTGTCGTAGGAACTGGAGCGGTTGAGGTCGGGCTGGCCCTGAATGCGGATGCTGGAGCCCGCGTCGTTGTCTTCCATGGCGGTATAGTTGGCGAGGCCAACGTTGACGATACCGGGAAGGGCGTGGAAACGTTCTTCGATGGTGCGGTAGAGAGCGTCGAGCTGGGTCTGGGTGTAGCCGGCGGCCTGCGGGTTCAGGTGGACGATGTAGCGGTTATGGGGGTCGAGTTTGAGGTCGGTGCTTTGGAGCTTACCGAGGCTCTGGGCAAAGAGGCCAGCGCCGACGAGAAGGACGAGTGAGAGCGCGGCTTGGAAAACGACGAGAGAGCTCTGGAGGAGCGATGCTCCGCCGGTGGCGGTGCGGGTGGCTCCGCTGCGGAGGATGTAGGCGGGCTCGGCATTGGAGGAGATCCAAGCAGGAGCTAGCCCGAAGAGCAGGCCGGTTAGTAGCGAGAGGGCGAAAGCGAAGCCGATGACGGACGGCGAGGGTGCAGCTTGGATGGGCATGTTCTGGGTGCCGGGGAAGGCGAGGCCGAGGAGCATACGGGTACCTGCATAGGCGATGCCCAAGCTGGCCGCGCCACCGAGGACGGAGATGAGCAAGCTTTCGGTGAGGAGCTGGCGGATGATGCGGGAGCGCATGGCTCCGAGGGTGGTTCGGACGGAGATCTCGGAGCGGCGGGCCACGCCGCGAACCAGCAGGAGGTTGGCGATATTGGCACAGGCGATGAGCAGAACCACGCCCGAGACAGCCATGAGGAGATGGAGGTGGGAGGCGTACTGAGCTTGCAGGGTCTGGATGCCGGAGCCGCCCGGGGTGAGGACGATGTGGGCCCTGGCGAGGAGGGCCTGGTCGTGAGTGCCGGAGTAGACCTTGCTGTCTGTGAGGATATGTTTGAGCTGGGTGCTGAGCTTCTCTTGTAACGCGGGGATCGCAACGCCGGGTTTGACGCGGCCAATGACGCAGAGCCATTGGGTGCCAGGATCGTGGATGTAAGGGGTGTTGGCAATCGGGTCCATGCTCTCAATGGGGAGGTAGAACTCGGGCGGAGTGGTGGTGATGCGATCGCCGAAGAAGCCGGGCGGCGCGATGCCGACAATGGTGACTGCCTTGGTGTTGATCCAGAAGGTGCCACCGACGACGGCAGAGTCGGCGTTGAAGTCGTGCTGCCAGGTGTCGTAGCTCATGATGGCGACCACGGGAGCGCCCTGGACGTCGTCGGAGTCGAGAAGGAGACGGCCAGCGGCAGGTTGAAGGCCGAAAGTGCGAAAGTAGTTGCCGGAGACGAACTCGCCCATGACGGAGCGGGCGAGGTCTTTGGCTCCATCGCGGCGGGCGATGATGGGACGGTAGATGAAGCCGGACTCCATGGCGGCGAGGTCGGCGAACTCGGGGTTGGAGTGGCGGAGGCGACGGTAGGTATCGGTGGAGAAGACGGTGTAGTCGGTGTTCTGAAGGCCTGTCCCGTAGCAGCAGCTGTCATTGTCGCCGAGGCGGATGAGCGATTTGGGGTCGGCGACGGGCAGGCTGCGGAGGAGGACAGTGTCGACGAGGGTGAAGATGGCTGCGTTGGCTCCGATGCCGAGCGCGAGGGTGAGGAGGATCGTAAGGGTGAAGGCGGGAGCCTTGCGAAGCTGGCGGATGGCGTAGAGGAGGTCCTGCTGGAGTGTGGCCATTGTTGCTTCCTTTGGAAAAGTTCGTCACGTAGATGAGAGCACGCAGGCAGCCAATGGATCAACGCTTATTTTGAGCGAGTTAGCGGGGGCGCGGGACGGTGGGGTGTTGAAGTGTCGGCAGCATTATGGGAAATTAAGTCAGGGCATGGGTTGTGGAAACAGCATGCCGCCCAGGCGGTTGCTACCGCCCGGCATCCGATTACTTCCCATCATCACGGACTATCCATAATACCGAATCGTTGCCATACCCCTGGTACAGTGAGGTTTCTGTCCAGCTCGATGCCGCTCGATGCTGTTTACTGAACGGTAACTGACGGATAGGCGGATAGGCGGTATACATCCAGAAAGCTGAAGGTGAGAACATAGCTGACATGTGGTGGGAAAATCAAAATCTGAACTATGGCGGTCAGCAGAATTGACCCTCCCCGCAGTCAGGCGCTCGACCTGCTGAAGGCCAAGAGCGCGTAACTGGAGCGCGTCGAAATAACCAAAAGATTCCCGAGGGCTGCTGCGGACTGCGTAATCGAGCGATCCGAAGCAGCCCTTTCTCTTTTGCCGCCGGAGGCAGGAACTCCGCAACGGCTGCGCCCGGGGTCGAATGCAACGCCCTAAACTCCTAAGACCTTAGTTGACAAGGCGCCGCGATGCGGCATATTCTCCTAATCTATTAGGAGATAACGCCATGGGGTAACGCGAAACGGACACTTTGACCAAGCTTGAACTGGAGATCATGCAGATGATCTGGCGGCAGGGCGCAGGCAATGTGAGCGCAGTGCAGGCGGGACTGGAGCATCAGCGCTTGCCACAATCGCAGTCAAGTGTAATGTACCGTCACCGGGGCCGAATCAGACTACCTCCTGTGATGGAGATTGCGCTTGCGTCACCTTTTAGTTGCAACACTGGAGTGCTCTTATTTTTTTCACGAGCACCTGATTCATCCCCGACCATGGTCGGGGATGAATCAGGTGTATTTCAACCTATCAGAGGCCAAATGAGAATTTGTCGTTGCCTGATTTATGTCCTCCTGATTCCAACCTTGTTGTTCGGGGTGGACTCTTATTCACAAAACAATAAATTCGCGAATGTGCTGAGTGTTAGTGCACAAGCCAAGGAATTAGCACAGGGGTATCTGGCATGGCTGCACCAGCATCCCGAACTGCGTGCTGGTTCAGGCAGTAATCTGGCGCAATCAGGCAAGGCCGGTGACCCATACAAGATTCTTTGGCCAACTCTCGACATATATTCGAGAGCCGGACTCTCATTCTTCCACGGCAACGACTCCGACACCAATATCAAGATCATTCAACACCTGCCACATCAAGTTCCTCTGCCAGATCCTCTGATAGCAAGAAGAAGGCCCACACTCGAGGAAGCGCTAGCTATGTTTCCCGAAATCCCCAGCAGAGCTGGTAATCCGCCTGCCCAAATCAAGTACACGGTCTTCGTGATTAATTATGCTGACCGTCCGTCGTGTGCGGCTCAGGATCAGGCGATCCGGGCGTTGAAAAAGCGCGTGGCAGGATCACAGATTCGCATTATTGAAGTACGGCTTTGAAGAGAAAAAGGAGAATGCTTGCGCCTCCAGCTAGCTTGGCGATGTTTGTACTATTCTGCAATTCTTGGTGCGCTCATGGTGCTGCCGGGAGGATGCGCTTATGGAAAATCCAGGACAAGCTCACTGGGCATCTCTGCTACGGGAAGTATTCCTGTTCAGTTTTTTGATACCGTCGGAAAACGCGCTGGCTGGAACGATGCTGCAATTGTTATATTTCCTCAGCTGAGAATCTACGACGATCGAGGACGGCTACTTTACTCCTCGTAAGACAGTGGAACCATTCAGCAGATCTTCGAACACTTTCCTAACGACATGGCGATGCGATCGGCAAGCGTTAGCGCATTTTCGCTCAGTGCAGTCTTGAGTGCAATTTCTGAGTTTCATCAGTATGATCCTGCGATTCTCAACCATTCGCGTTTCACAGTTATCTCGGTTTTAATGGACGGGTGTCATGGTTGTTCAATTCAGGATAAGGCGCTTTCATCGAGACAGTCACAGTTGATGACGGCTGGCGTCAATCTACTTACGCTCCAGGTCACCAATAATCAGGCCAACGCCTCACTCTAAGGGAACATCCACCGTGATTCGAACCGAAATTCGCCGCTTTTTTAAAAGTGCCAAAATCCTCACCGGGGCGGGCATCATCATTTTAGCCATTGGTGTTGGCGCGTCGGCACTGGCTTTTTCCCTGCTTTTTGCCTCATCCTCACTTGTGGCTGCAGGGATGCGGCACATCGGATATTCAACCGTTGCCGAAGAGTCCGGAGATGGTGGTTCAATTCCTATTTCTTGGCGACAATTTGAGAAGATTCGAGCTTTAGCCGGGGAGCACGCATCTCTTGCAGCTTATAGTGTTCCCATCAATGTCAACCTCGAGTTTGATGGAAAAGTTCGCGCTTTCACAGTTGCGGGCATTTCGAACAGCTTTTTCTCTACGTTTACGGAGCCGCTTAGTGCGGGTCGGGACTTCACCGACTTCGAGGTGGAACAGACAACCCATCATCTGATGATTCTCAGCTATCGTTGCGCAGTCGACCTCTTTGGCCAACCATCACGCGCGTTGGGACAATTCCTGTCCCTCAGCGGGACATCCTTCGAAATCACTGGTGTTGCACCGCCCAAATTCAAAGGAACATTGGGAGCCTCTTCGGATGGCTGGGTTTCCGCCCACAGCGTCATCCCTTTGCTGATACAAGCTCCTGCGGGAAGTCACATCAGGACGGATGCCTGGAAAGACATGTCAAGCTTTTATGCCATTGCTGCTTCCAGTCAGACATCTTCCAAGGCATTGTCCGCCCTTTTAGCAGAATTCTTGCGGACGGACCGCGCTAAGGATCTTGCCTTGCATTCTGCACAAGGTTTGACTCGAGACTCCCGGCGGGACGAGAAAATCAGGCAGTGGCTCCGACTTGGCATCTTTCTCTCCTGTGCTTTGACGATGCTCACAAGTCTCAATTATTCTTTGCTTCTTCTTGCGCGCGTGCCACGTTACTTAGACGAGGTGAAACTCAAGCGAGCACTCGGCGCTGATGTCAAGGCTCTGTTGATTGACCTTTCGGTGGGGCCCTGCTCGATGATGCTGATCAGTCTAGTGGGAGCTGTGATCATCTATCTTTTGGGGTTGGAGATTGCCCTTTCTCTTTCCGGTATTTTCGGCGACATAATCCATGGTTCGTGGCTGGATAATCTTCTGGCATTTGGAATACAAGTGCCCTTTGTCTGCGCACTTACGATTCTTATCGCGCTGCTCCCCATCCTTGGAGTCTTCCGTGATAGCGGCGCGCCGCGCTCGGGGCAATCAACTACAGCCAGTCATAGCAGGCGATTGCTACTCCAAACTCCAGTTATCGTGCAAATTGCCTTGTGTGTATGTATTTGGATTCTGTCCGGCATGGTCTTTTCCTCCAGCATGACCGCGATTCGCACTCCGCTTGGTTATCAGCCGGCTCATCTCAAGGTGGTATATCTGGAACCACACAGACAAGGCGTGACATTTCACTCCGATGGGAAAAACTCCTTTCCCTCCTATGCGGCTATGAATGGGATTCTGGAATCAGCAAGAGCGATCCCAGGAGTTCGGAATGTTGCATTCTCTTCTGACGCGCCTCTCCAGCCGAAAGGTTACACCGTTCAGTTACAACGCCCTGATAACTTAAATAACAACCCCTTGAATGCCTACGAAATTCGCGTGAGTCCCGGCTACTTCAGAACGATCGGCACACGCATAATCAGAGGTCGAACTGTAGTTTGGCATGGCACTATGAGCGCTGACAATGAGGTTGTCATTAGCGACTTACTGGCACACGAACTATGGCCTGGGCAGGATCCTATCAACCAGCGCGTGAGCATTTTGTATCCCGCTTTTGCAGGCAGGGACTCGTTCAGCTATCCCGCCAGGGTAGTGGGTGTTGCCGAAAACGTACACCTATCCGGCCCATCGAGTACTCCTGACGCGACGTTCTTTTCGTCCATCTCGAGCAATGGCTTTACCGTAAACCCCTGCGTCATCATCGACGGAACTGCTCAATTGCATGACCTGCAGAACATGGTAGACGTAGCAGTATCCAGACTTGTTCCCGATCTGAAAGTGGGAGAAAGCACGAATGTCTGGGACGATCTGCAAGCGACCCTGCGCCCCGAAAAGGAAAGGCTCTATTTCGCGTTGTGCAGCGCACTGGTTATGGGATGTCTTGCGTACATCGGTCTTTATAGTGCGCTTCGATATTATGTGCAGGTGCAAACTCGCGAACTCGCAATTCGTATTTGCCTTGGTGCTTCTCCTTGGGACATTCGCAAGATCGTTCTTCGGCGTGCAACGTGGTCTGCAGGACTAGCCGTCGCGTTGTCTGTGACCCTGTGGCCGCTAATAGCTCAACTCACATTCAGTGACTATCTTGGGCATCTTCAATGGTCGACACCCAGGGCAATACTTATATTGCTGGTGTGTGTAGCTGTCGCTCTTTGCGTGTCTCTGCTTGCTGCCCGGGGGGCGGTCTCGGTTTCACCTTCCGAAGTGCTGAAAGAACAGTAGTTAATCCATGGCGGTGTTAGGCAACCACTTCAAAATCCCAAATTATCGTTCACCGCAACGACGATCTCTTGTTCCGATCCCAGATAACGCTCGGTCGTCTGAATCGACGAATGCCCGTGCAGGAACTTGATCTGTTCCAGGCCGCCGTTATTCTTCCGGCAGAGCTTCGCGCACTTGCGCCCGCCTTTGCCATGAGGCCGGTGGCGAACTCGAACGGATCCAGTTTCTACTTGGTCACGCGTCGGCGCAAACGACCGAACGGTACATCGGATGCAGGCAGAAGCTCAGAGAAGCCGTTAATGATCGATTTCGAATCTCGCCCTTAAGCAAGCTGCCTCCGCAGTATAGGGCTGTCACGTGATATCCGGTTTCTCATGCGCTGCACTACACGGTCGGAATTTGCCTAAGACTGCACTCAAGTGCCCTTCGGCGTAGTGGACTGTCGTCGATGGACACGTTAATATCGGCAGGGACCGCGCTTACGGAAGTCTCCGGCATCTGCTGCCCAAGATTCGGAACAGGGCCTGCATTAAGACCGATTGGCCACAAAATACAAAAGGAGAAGCCTTTCGAGCCTCTCCCTTCGACAGTTTTTACTATATGGTCGGCGAGCCGCATCAGTTTTTTGTCACTTGTCCGAGAAGGCGACTTTTCGGCCTATTGCGCTGCGTTCCATGCTTGATGAGCGCATCTATCACTCGTTGAGAATCGCCGAAGCACTCGTCGACGGATAAGTACAATAGAGAAGCCGACCTAAAGGGACCAAAAGCAACACAGTCGCGTCTGGAACGCGACGCCGATCCAGGAATGCCACTACACGAGGACAGCTGAATCTGGTATCTGCCTATTCTCATGTAGCCTGCCTGTGCCGTCTGCCGTATTTTGTCGCGAAGAATGGCTACGTCCGATGAGCTCCTTATAAGATACTCGCTTCTAGAACGTAGAAACTTTCATCTTCATAGACCATAATCGATAGCAGCGGAGGCATTTTGAGCCTGATAAAGGACCTGCAATTCTCGTTGCGTCAGTTGCGCAAAGCCAAGGTGTTCGCCATGGTTGCCGTGGTGACCCTCGCGCTGGGCATCGGATGCAACACGGCAATCTTTAGCGTGTTTTATAGCGTCCTACTGCGTCCGCTCCCGTTCTCGGACCCGGATCGCCTTGTGATCGTCTCCGAGCGGGCAACGAACTTTCCCATTCTCAGCGCCTCGTGGCTGAACTTCAGGGATTGGAAGGCGCAAAACACGTCGTTCGAAGAGTTTGGAGCGACTCGCATGGCGACGATGGCGTTAACGGGAAGCGGCCAGCCGGAGCAGATTCCCGGGCAGATGATGAGCGGAAACCTGCTGCACATGCTTGGAGTCAACATGGTTGCGGGCAAGCCGATTACGGCCGCGGACGACCAGCCCGCATCTCCTGCCGTGGCGCTGCTGGGTTACGGGTTGTGGCAGCGCAGGTTTGGCGGCGCTGAGAGTGTAATCGGTCAAAACATCACCCTCGATCGCCAGACCTACACTATCATCGGGGTGCCTCCGCAGGGCTTCGAGTTGCTGCAGCAGACGCCGGATTTCGTCGTTGCAATGGGACCGTGGGCGAGCAGACTGCCGGATGACCGGTCCTGGCATCCGGGCATCAACGCAATAGCCCGGCTGAGGCCCGGAGTTTCGTTGACCCAGGCGCGTGCCGAAATGAGCGCCATTGCCGAGCGGCTGTATGCGCAATATTCGACAGACAATATCGCCATCGATGCCGTGGTGAACCCGATGCAGGCGCAGCTGGTGAGCGAGGTAAAGCCGGCGTTGACGATGCTGCTGGGTGCAGTAATCTTTGTTCTGCTGATTGCGTGTGGCAATATCGCCAACCTGATGCTGACCCGCGCCACGGCGCGACGGCGGGAGATCGCCATCCGCATGTCGCTCGGCGCTTCGGATTGGACGATCATCAAACAGTTGATCGTTGAAGGGCTGGTGCTTTCGCTCACGGGAGCGGTGGTTGGAGTTGCGCTTGCCTATCTTTTGATGCCGTCGCTGCTGCATGCCGCAGGAGGTGTGCTGCCGCCGGGCGCGGATGTTCGCATCGATGCTCGGGTTCTGCTGTTCACCGTCATCTTGTCCATTTGCGCAGGTGTGTTCTTCGGCATCGCACCGGCAGGTCATGTCCGGATGAGGGACTTGCGCACAGTTTTGAACGAGACGGAGCGAGCCGGCAGCGGAAAGCGCGCCAAACTGCTGCGGAATGGGCTAGTGGTCTCGGAGATTTCGCTGGCGCTGCTGCTGATGATGGGGGCAGGGCTATTTGTGCGGAGTCTAAGCCAGCTTTCCGCTGTTAATCTTGGGTTCACGGACGATCACCTGCTCGTCGCCGATCTTCCGGTACCCCCCGCTGCCACCGCTCCGGCCGAGGCACACCGCAATATGGACTTTTACGAGAACACGCTGCGGGAGCTGCGTACGCTTCCCGGCGTCAAGTTCGCTGCCGCCTCATCGTTTCTGCCGGTGAGTGGACAAGGCAGCGTGATCCACTTCAATATCCAGGGAAGGCCGCCGCGAAATCCTTCCGAATATGTAATGGCGAACTACCGCGTCGCAAGCTCGCAGTACTTTCAGGCGCTTCAGATTCCGTTGATCGCAGGACGCTGGATCGAAGACTCCGATCGTGAGGCTGCGCCTGTGGTGGTGGTGATCAATCAGGCGATGGCGAAGACGTATTTCGGCGATCAGTCGCCGCTTGGAAGGAAGCTGCAGCTCGGAGCCGTGCCCGATGACACCACTCCCTGGATGATGGTGGTTGGTGTGGTGGGCAATGTGAAGCAGTCTCTGGTGACCGATGTGCCGACCGAGATGTATGTGCCGTATCGCCAGGCGAATGAAGTTCTGCCGGTTCGAACGATGTCGGTTGTCATGCGAACCGAAGTCGACCCACGCCTGCTCATTCCGAATCTGCAGGAGACGGTACTCAGAATCAATCCGGATCAGCCGGTGGTTCGTATTCGGACGATGGAAGAGAATGTGGCGCAGAACTTCTCGCAGCCACGGTTCCGCACGCTGCTGCTTTTGATTTTTGCGGGACTCGCGCTGCTGATTGCGGCAGTGGGAGTCTATGGGGTGATGGCGTACTCGACAGCACAGCGCTCAGGCGAAATGGCGATTCGGATGGCGCTCGGATGCAGCGTAGAGCGAATCTTCACCCTGGTGCTTACCGATGGGCTGCGGCTGACGCTGATCGGCGTAGCTATTGGGACGGCGCTGAGCATAGTGCTGGGACATTGGCTCAAGTCCCTGCTGTTTGGCGTCTCGTCCACCGATGCGGTGACCCTTGTGGGCGCGATTGCGGTGGTTGGGGGTGCAGCGATGGCGGCTACGCTGCTTCCGGCGCGGCGGGCATCGCGGGTTCAGATTGCGTCTATGATGCGGGAGAACTGAGGTTCCCGATCCGTTGGTTGGGTTGCCAGGTAGCGGGTGGATTCCGGTCAAAGTTTGGCAAGATACCATTTTCCGCCAAACAACACGTTCCAATTTGCACCATCACTACCGAGAACCGACATTTGAGGTTTAATCGGCGTCTGTGAGCGCTTATCTCCGATTTTGCACCAATCGTGCGAATGGCTCAATGAATGGCGCCACCCGCACAGTAGCCTTCGGGCGTCCCGGTGATGCGCGGGTGTACCATTACGCTTCGTTTCCCGCTGTTTAGCTCGATGCAGTCTCGTTCGGATAGTTAAAGAAGAGTTGATTGCCGTCGAGATCATCGACTACCAAGAGCCGGTAACCCCACCAACCCTCCGTGACCAGGACGCCCTTGGCCTCAAGTTCCGCGCGTAGCGCGTCCAACGCGGCGACCGCGGCCTCGCAACTCTCCGGCTCGACGTTCAGAGAAATGAACATCAGCCCCTTGCCAATCTTTTCCGGCCACGAGTCGGCCAGGATAAGCGCGCAGCCCTGCCGGTCGACCTGTGCGACATCCGCTCGGCCGTCCTCGTTGTGGCGCCACGCGCTCGTGAAGCCTAGCAGGCTAACGTAAAAGCGAAGCGACGCCTCGACGTCCTTAACATGTACGACGGGACGCGCGAACCAGTCTGTCATAAACACGAATCCCTTCACCACTCACCAATTGCGTTTGTCAGGAGTGCTAGTTGGATCGCCCAAGGCGCCTATTCGCATGCCAACGCGGTCAGGGGATCAATCTTTATCGCTCGCAATGCGGGGACCAGCATCGCGATCCCGCTGAGCACAAGGATCGAAACGATGCTAAGTAGGTAGACCTCGGGGCTGCCGGGCTTGACTCCGAAGAGCAGGTGATTGAGTAGTGGCATCGAGAGCATCGACAAGATCGTTCCAGCCATGATGCCAAGGGCCACCGGAATAGAGCCATCCACAAAGACCAGCAGCATTATCTGGGTTTGCCGGGCCCCCACTGCCATACGAATTCCTATCTCTGCGGTCCGCAGAACCACGGAATACGAGAGCACTCCGTAAATGCCTCCGAGCGCCAGCTGCAAGGCAACGATCGAAAGCAGCACAGCTAGCACCGACATAAAGCGGCTCTCCGCTCGTGCCCGCTCAACTACCGACAATAGCGGCTCGACTTTGGTGGTGGGAACATTACGATTGAGCCCTGCAATACCTTTTCGTACAGCAGACGCGAGGCCGGGCACGGCCCCATCCGTGCGAATCACCAGGGACATTGATGGCCGCGGAGCCAGCGGATATGGCAAATAAATCTGCGGGCGCACCGTCGCGGTCAGCGTGTGGCAACGCACGTGCCGAATCACTCCCACAATGACAAGCCAATCCCTTTCGAACTGATACGGACCCTTTGGAGAGTCTGAAACATTGATGCGTTTGCCGAGAGCAAGCTCGCCGGGCCAAAGCTGGCGAGCCAGACTTTCGTCAATCACGGCGACGTGCTGGTGCGCCGCATCGTCCGAATCTGTGAAGTCGCGGCCTCGGATGAGCTGCGCACCGATCGTGCCGAAGTAACCTGGGAGAACGGAACGCATATCCGCCATGACGGTGTTCTGCTGCTCCACGGGAGCGCCGTCCTTCCAGTAGTAGTCATACCAGTTGCCTGAGTCATCCAGCGGAAGATGGGAAACGCTCGAAACCGATTGCACTCCAGGAAGCGCAGTCAGCGCGAGCCGCACTTCACGCAGTACGTCATAATTCGACACACTTATGCGTAGTGTAAGAACATTTTCTGGACGAAAGCCGGGATCCACGCGCAGAATGTTGGCGAAAGTACGGACCAGCAGGCCTGTCCCGATGAGGAGCACAAAGGCAAATGCAACCTCGGTGGCGACCAGGACCGTGGTTATCTCTGACTGTCTGCGGGTTGTCGATCGTCCGCTACGCTTCAGGTCTTGTGCCAGCCTGAAGCGTCGCAAAGTGGAAATAGGCGCCAGCGCGACGATAATACTGATCAAGAGTGCAATCACAAAGGTGAAACCGAGCACGCGGAGATCGAGGCTCACATGGCCGAGGTTCGCAAATGATGGAGGTTCGGCCGCGATAATCGCCTTCAATGCTGCCCATCCGAGCAGCAGAGCGACTGCGCCGCCAAGAGACACGATCACCAGGGTTTCGGTCAGGATTTGCTGCATCAGCCGAAACGTGGATGCACCAAGTGCTGCGCGGATCGTGGTCTCATGAAGCCGCTGCCGCGAGCGGACCATCAGCAGGCTTGCGACATTGGCGCACCCGATCAACAAAACAAATGCAACCGCTCCGAAGAGTAAGTACAGCGTTCGGCGGACCTCGCGAACATCGTCGTCTTGCAGTGAGTAGGCATAGAGATGATAGTTGGGGACCTTGATTCGCCCACCGATATTGTTGATCTGCGCGGCAATCGATCTTAGCTCTGCCTGTGCGGCCACCAGGCCTTGTGCATCGCGGAGTCGCCCCACCAGATGGAGAAAAGCCGGTCCGTCTGGCTCCCATGGACCGATCGGAGTGGATTGAAAATAATCCACATCAGGCGGGACACTCGCGTCTTCGGGAAAGATCAATCTGAAGTCCTGCGGAAGAACGCCGATCACGACCGACGAGCCGTGTCCTAGAGGCACGGAAGTACCGATTATCCGAGGATCCGCGCCGAACTTCCTGACCCATACCTCATGAGATAGGACAATTGTTGAAGGAGCGTTCTCAAGCTCATCTTCGGGGCCGAAAAAGCGGCCAAGCATGGGGCGAGTGCAGAAGAGCGGAAGAAAGTTCGACGTGACGACGCCCATCTTGCCCTGCTCCGCATCCCCTCTGCCTGGCAATGGCCGATTGGTAACCCAGATGCCCGCGATCTGATCGAATTCACGGCTCCGCTGCCGCATCTGATAAAGCTCGAACATCGATGCGGGAGCGCGGCTGGAGTTTCCCAGTTCGGACAGGATGTTCGTGAGTCGATTCGGCTCGGGGTATGGGAGCGGGCGAAGCAGCACGGAGTTGACGAAGGTGAAGATGGCGGTGTTCGCACCGATGCCAATGCCCAGCATGAGAACTCCGGCGATGGCGAATACAGGGTTGCGCCCCAACTGTCGAGTGCCAAAGTGCAAATCCTGCCAGAAGTTTTCAAATATGACTCCTGTCCGGTTGTCCCGCACAATCTGCTTCACCTGTTCGATCCCGCCACACTCTGCCAGCGCGCGCCTCTTTGCTTCCTCTTGTGAGTTGCCTGCCGCCATTTTTTCGTCGGCAACCATGTTCACAAATGCGCGCACTTCGGCATCGAGGTCTTTCTCGACCTCGTGCATGTGAAAGAGATTGCGCAATATGCTCCGCAGTCGCAGCTTCACGATTCCTCCTTAATTGGCTTTAAGTGCATTGGCCATAGCCAGAACGACCTTCTTCCACTCGCCGGTTTCAGTCTTGAGTTGACGCTTGCCCTGGTCAGTTAGGCGATAGTATTTGGCTCGGCGATTGCTCTCCGATTCTCCCCATTACTACAATAGCCAGCCTGCCTCCTTTATGCGGTGCAATGCCGGAAACAGCAAACCAGGCGTGACGTGGAATACGCCGCATGTGATCTGCTCGATGCACCGCGAGATACCGAGTCCGTGAAATTCGCTACCGGCAATTGCCTCGAGAATCAAAAGGTCGAGAGTGCCTTACATGATGGGAAGTCGATTACCTGACAACGTGGTTCTCCTATCGAAGCACGATATGAGTCTGCACCGGCTGCAACGTCTATGTCAATGAAAAAACTCTGTGACTATATCGTTTATCGGACCACGTCGACAACTCTCGCCAAAGATGGAATGGAAAATTTAGGCAATCACCATAGAGGGCGATCAGTTCTGGTGAGTCGGATAATCTCCAGCCAATTGGCAGCCGGTCAACTGTTAACAGGCCAAACCGCGTTTCCAGCCAGAATCCCGCTGAAATTGATACTCGGCGATTTTGCATCGCCCCAGAACCCGGCTCCCAGTCTCCTCCCCGCTGCTTTACGCTAAAGCAGGCTCCAGGACACCTGTTCGCTCTACGGTGATCACGCTTATGTCGTCTTCCTGGCCGAAGTTCTGGGCGGCGTCGGCGACCCTGATCGCTGTTACTTGCTTGTTCAATAGCGCCTGAATTCGCTCAAATCCAAACAACTGCCCATCGGCATCCATGGCCTCGACAATGCCGTCGGAGATGAGCACCAGTCTGTCCTCATGCTTGAGCGTAAAGCGCATCACGGAAGGTTTCGAGCCAACGAAGATGCCGAGCGGCAAGGCGCCTTCCGTGGCCACGGGCTGACCATTGAGGTAAGGCGGCATATGCCCGGCATTGGCCAGTGTAACGTCGCCATTGGCGGTAATACGCAGCGCCAGGCAGGTGGTAGCGCCCTGGCTGCGGCCTATCAGTCGCCGGTTTAGAACGCCAAGCACGGCTGCGGGATCGTCGCTGCTTTCGAACGCCGTGCGAATCGCCACCACCAGCAAGGCCACCAGCATTCCGGCCTGCAATCCCTTGCCGGCCACATCGCCGGCCACGATCAGCAGGCTGCCGTCCGTATCATGAGGAAAGATCTGGGAGAAATCCCCGCCCACCTGCCGCGCCGGCCGGTAAACAGACTCGATCGTCAGCCCAGGATGCAGCACCCGCGCCTGGGGCAGGATCACCTGCTGGACTTCCTGCGCCTGCTTCACGTCCAGTGCCAGTTCGCGCTGCGTCTTGACTGACAGCAGCAGCCGCCGCAGCAGCAACAGCACCACCGCCAGCGCCATCAGAACGGTCGCAAGATGAGCCAGGGTGACGTTCACACCAAACGGATGCACGCTTATCCGAATACGCAGCAGCAGCAGTTCCAGCGCAAACACCGAGATCCCGCGCAGCAGGACAGCCGGCAGCACCAGCCAGCCCTCCAGTCCCTGGCTGCGAATGCCCTGGATCGCGATCCAAAGCGTCAGCACGAACAAGAGCATGCGCGCCACCAGCGTGAGCATCTCAAACTCCGCCGCAACCCCGTGCGACACCAGTCCAAAAAATACCTACTGGCCGATCGCCCGCGAGACCATGTAGCACAGCGCCAGCCCGGCTACGGCGCGCGGTATCCAGGCTGGCCACTGCCGCCCAAACCAAATCCACCACACCATCACCCAGCCCGCCAGGATCAGCGCAAATGTAAGGCAATCAAGAAGCAGGATGCCGGCCGTCGCGCTCAGGTGCTGTGTCCAACTGTCGAAGGCAGTCATGCCGTAGTAGATTGCCTGCAGCAGAAAGATCGCGCCAATCCACAGGTAGACCCGGTCGGAGCGGTCAAAGAGCACCAGGGTGAAGGCCGCCACCGCCATCAAGGCAAACAGCAGCCCCAGAGCAGCGTCGGGGGAATATACGCCCACCTGCTCCAGCCAGTGCAACTGGTAGTCGGCCGCGACCGCTCCAGCCTGGCCCAGCACCGGCGGGTTGTGCAGGCCTCCCGCATCCGGCTGGGTCAACAGCTCCCCAGGCCCCATCCACACCCGGAAGGCCACCACTTCGGTTCGAAAGTCGCCGCTGCCGCCAACCGCAGCGCCGTTCGGTCTTCCGAAAGGCGGCGGCAGCGGAAAGAGCGTCGGCACGCTCTAATACGTAACCGGCGTCTTGCCGGAGAGGTCGCCAAAGCCGCCCAGCAGCCTGCCGTTGGCAAAGACCTGAAAGACGTCGTCAAAATCGTTCGGGCCTTCGATCGCCAGCTTTTCGCCCGGCCGCGCCGCATCAGCCTCGTCAAGCTGCACCCGGATGCGGTACCAGGCATAGCCCCAGTAGCCCGCGTGGCCCCTGGCCGTCCAGCCCGGCACATAGCCCGAGAGGCCCGACAGAGGCTCAAGCGAGCCCTCTGACGGCGTCAGGTCCACCGTCTCCCATTGGGAGTCGTCAAAGCCCGGCTCGGCCCACAGCGGCTGGCCTGTTTTCGGATCGATGGGGGAATCCCCCACCGTAAACTTCCACGGACCATTCAAAGGAAAAGCCGATTGGCCGAGCCTGAGATGGTCGGCTAAATCCACATGGGGAGCCTCAGGCCCGGTTTTCGGCGTCTGCGCCCACCCCTGTGTTCCTGCCTCAATCCCCAACAAAAACAGCAACCCGCAAGCCAGCCCCAAACGCAACCGTCGCCCCACAGCCAAACCTCAAAGCACAGATGAGAACTTTACTGGACTATATACCTAGCCACGGTGCGATCGGCAATTGCATCTTCTTGCTGGCAATCCATTTAGGGGTAAAGACACCCGATTTGCTCCTAGGGATCTTGGGCCACTTCATACCGGCAGTTCACGGACAACGTTGAATCACGGACTATGTGGAAGTGGCACTCATCTGGCGATAATCGGCGCTCATTGACCTCTATCCAGATCGAAGTATGTCATCGGCAAGTTGCTGTAAAACCGGTTAATCGGATAGGTGACACGGCAACCTGCCTGCGGGTTGCCGGAGAGATGATCCGCGATAACGTCCTCTATCACAAATGGGGTTTGCAAGCCAGCAAGAGGCGAGTTTATCGAGTTTATTTTCCTATTGTGCGCGTGTGCGCCACTCTCAATGAGCGCATCGCCCAGTTAACCGGCCAGTTGAGGGCTTAGGCGGCTTACCATGAGCGACTAAAAAGCGATGCGCGGCCAAATATCCTACGTACTGTTCGATTTCGATGCCCCGAGGTATCTAACACGGCTCTGGTCCTCCATCGCACGCGATGTCCCGTGCGTTGTTAGGTCAGACACAGGCTGCTCCCCGCGACCTCCGGGGTGTTCTCGCACAGTCGAAGGCGCTGGACGAAGCCATCGTCCAGCGCCGGGCTGGCGAATACGGCCGGCATACCAGCTGCGCGACCCGTTCCGAATGCGCGCAGGCACAGGCGCCTTATCCATGACCGCCTCAAAGCGATTCAACTGTTGCGCAATCGCATTTCCCACCACGAGCCGGTTTTGACGGCAGTCCATGCTCTTTATAGCGGCGATTGTGTAATTCCTCTGCCTGAGGTGTTGGAATGCGTTGAATGGGTCTGTATGGATACAGCCCAATGGATACGGAATTTATTGCGCTATGCGGAAGCTGAGGGTATCCTTCGCACCGTCGCCGCCATGAAGATCTCCTTTTAAGAACCAGCAACTGGGGCACTTTGCGTGGAAAGCCTGCTTGGTCATTCGTCGACCGGCATGAAACATTTTTTTGGCGGCCTGCGGTCGTACTAAATTGGCGAATCGGAAGTAACTATTTCGAGGCACAGGGCCAGTCTGCTGCCTGGGACTCTAAAATGGATATCCGGGACTACTTCCAAGGAGGCAGGTATGGCGGCCGTATCGAGAAGACAATTCATGAGGACGGCATCGGCGAGCGCCGTCTTGGGCGGGGTGCTTGCATCAGGAACGCGAGGGCTGCGCGCCAATCCTCTTGGCTTACCCATTGGGTGTCAGACGTGGCCGGTGCGGGAAATGATCGCCAAGGACTTTCGC
>Ga0116129_1000813_pt1 | contig 18658 bp, 12 predicted proteins | sample June2015DPH_17_2_FD_89732 | JGI IMG/M metagenome (GOLD analysis project Ga0116129, IMG submission 89732) | Peatland microbial communities from SPRUCE experiment site at the Marcell Experimental Forest, Minnesota, USA - June2015DPH_17_10 | ecosystem: Environmental > Terrestrial > Soil > Wetlands...
CGCATCGGATCGCTCACCGAGGTCAACGCTGGGGGTCGTGACGCTGTACCAAAGACGATCAGGCTGGCAAGCCCGACGACTGCCACAACTATTACAGCGGCGACAATGTTTGTGACCCTTGCGAATGGTGATTTGGTCGGCATGAGTGAGCCTGTCCAAGAAAAGGGACGCCTGAGGGTGAGTAGTGCTCTCTTTTTCGACGTGCGTCAGTTCGCTATCGCACTAAAGCAGGAATCTTGCGTTAGCGGCTCGACGCGCAATGACCATGCGCCTATTCTGGTCGAATGCCTTGGCAACACGTGCGCATCTCGCGATTCGGCGGTCCCGAAGTCCTGCAAGTGGTGGAGGAGTTGGCGATTCCTGAACCAGGACCCAGGGAAGTTCGCATCAAGGTGCTCGCCGCCGGCACCGGATTTACCGATACGATGATTCGGCGCGGCCGGTATCCCGATTTCAAGGGACCGCTGCCGTTCACCCCTGGCTACGACATCGTTGGCGTCGTCGAAAAGATTGGTGCTGGCGTGGTTGCACCGCTCGAAGGAGAGATGGTCGCTGATTTGAGTGTCGTTGGTGGCTACGCGCAGTATGCGATCTGCCCATCGCGCTTTCTCGTGCCTGTCCCCGACAGCATCGATCCCGCCAAGGCGGTTTGCATCCCTCTTGCCTACCTCACCGCCTTTCAGATGCTGACTCGCTGCCGCAACCTACCGTCGGGCGCCACGATTCTCATCATAGGCGCTTCGGGCACGGTCGGTACGGCGCTGCTCGATCTCGCGCGCCACCTCGGCCTGAAGGCGATTGGCACGAGTTCCGCGGCAAACCTTCCGGTGATTGAGCGCTTCGGGGCAGCGGCGATCGACTATCACGCGGGTGACTTCGTTACTTCCGTGCGCCAACTGACCCCGGGCGACGCCGGCGTTGATATTGCCTTTGATGCAATTGGCGGTGCGCACTTCGGCCGTTCGTTTGCGTGCCTCGCGCCCGGCGGGTTGCTTGTCGGTTACGGGTCGCAAACCATGGCAGTTGGCCGCGAGAGCCTGATTGCCGCAGGCCTCGGCTTGGCAAGACTCAAGCTGTGGAGCGCATTGAGCTTTCTTTTCAGCGGCCGTAGTGCCGTCTTCTACAGCATAACGGCCCGTCGATCGACTCACCCGGAGGAATTCAGGGCCGACATGGCGACGCTGTTCCAGCTGTTGCGCGCTGGTGCCATTCAGCCAGTCGTGATCGAGCGGCTGCCGCTCGCGGCGGCAAGCGAGGTCCATGCCCGCATCGACAGAGGTGGATTGGGCGGCAAGATTGTTTTGATGCCCTGGTCCGCCTAGTGCACCTTCGGTCAGCTAGGAATACCGTCGAGGAGGGAATTTTACGTACGAAAGCGGCAGTGCACCATTACGTTTCTGGGACCTTCGCGAGCGTCAGCTTTTGGATACGCATTTTGACGTTCTGCAATGAGCGGAGCTGACCGATCCGACCTTGAATTCGGAGCGCTACCCCATATCTCAAGGCTGTGTTACGAACCGAAAGCTCGCGTGACAGCCAGTGCAGATCGCCATCAACTGCGATACTCGACGGAGGGATTGTGCGGTCGTCTCGCGGGCGGATAGGCTCTCAGCAAGCAGGTCAAAGCCTTGGCGCAACGACGTCGCCATTGGTTTCCAGGCTGGCGGTAGCTTGGCAGATAGGGTCTTGGGCCGGTTGGGATCTTGGTCGCCATAGCTCGCCATGGCTCGCCATGCCGCGGGTCGCGGCAGCCTGTTCTGCGGCTCGCGCGTCGTTCTGGGCTAGCGCGCTGACTATAGAGTTCAGCGCCTCGAGGTGCCGAGTTGGGTCGGACTCAGCCACTCCGCTCTCCGCCCCGAGTTTCCCCACTCAACCTCACGCAGAGTTGGCAAGACCGCCTAGAAGCCCGGCGGTCTTGCGAACCGTGTGCAGATTATCAACGCAGATCGCCCGGAATTGCGCGCTGATACGCGCATCATCCGCAGCCCGGGACCAGAACTGATCGGCAGCGGTTACAGCGTCTTGCCAGGCCTCGCGCTCGGCCGGCAGGGGTAGCCGTGGGGCAAAATTCACTGGCGGAAGTTCAACACCTCGCTGCGGGGCATAGAGCATCGGTAGCATGTCGTATGCAGGGGCCAAGATGAGCGAGGTTGTTGTCGCGGAAACCAGCGGCCTGAATGACAGATTGCCATCGTGCATATCGGTATTGCCGATCAGCTGACCGAAGTGCCATAACCGCTTGATGGCCTGAGCGGTGTCGCGATCAATGAGCCCGCGTTCGAGAAGCTTTACAGCCCCTTCGGTCCAAGGCCTTCCGGCAAGTCCAAACCAACCGTAGTTGAAAGCCGCCCAGGAGCACAGCGCCGAGCGGCCACGGTTCCCATGGCGGTCAAAGCGAACCGCTTCGAAGAAAGTGCGGTCCCCCGCCTGCAATACGCTCGTTTGTTCCGCGGTCAGTCCCGGCACAGTCGCGAGGGTTTGCGCCGCCAGATGCTCGCATACCAGAAGATCCGCCCAGCGTTGTGTGCCTGGGGAGTTGTCGGAGCCAGAGAACTTGACGAGAACGTGATTCGGCCCGCCGTTTAGCATACGTAGCGCGGTGAACTTTGGGAATTCGCCGGCTGCCGAGGAGCCGACATTTCCGTCCTGCATCGCGCGCTGCGCGCGCTCAAGGTATGCCTCGAGCACTTGTGCTTCCTCCAGACATGCAGGAGGTTGCTGAATCTGATCCAGCCACAACCGCAAGGCGACCTCGCCGACGATGAAGTTGCCGCTCTGGTCCGCTCCGAGCAGTGAGATGGCGTACAGCGCATCATCATCGGACCACTGGCGCGGATCGTTGCCGAGTTGCAGCACCAGTCCATGCGCGCGCGCGAACTGCCGTCCCAGAAAGCCATCGGGACGCAGGTCCTGCAGAAAATAGGGCAGCCCGTCGAACCAACCGTCGTGCATCGAGTCATCAAGAGGCCATGGGGATGGGGTGTTGAGTTCCAAGACGCTACCATCCGGGGAGGCTAGGTTGAGGTGCCCAACCTGTTCCAACCCCCCCTGCTCATCGATCTGGAACACTGGCAGAGGATCTGCGCTGCCGCGCAACCGCCGGCGGGCGGCGTAGGAAGTGCGGCGCGCTCGCCCGATGGTTACGACCTCGGGGCCTGCCGCACGCACCGCGCGCATGAGTGTTGCTCGGCTCACGTCTAAGGCTGCGAGCAACTCGCCCGCGGGTAAGTGCGGCCGGGCGCGGAGGGTTTGGATGAGTGTCTCAGTGAGATCCATTATGAAACAATTATATACACTAAATTCGTATAAAAATGAATAAGTTATCTATTAAATAGTTGTTATCGTGAAACGATATATGAAACGATAATAACAGGAAAGATCCCAAACGTACAATCACAATCAATGCACAGCGGCGGGGCACTTCGACAACATATGGCCGGTCCGGCCCATTGCAGAAAAGGTGTACGGGGGTGAGCGGTGGCTGGGGGAACTGGCGCAGGTGCTCAAGGAGGAACCGTACCGACCGGATCCAACAGTCTACGAGTGCGCCGGGCTGCGGAGGAAGCGGCTCGTCACCTGCCAGACGAGGAGGGCAGGGATGCCGAATAATATTTCGCGCATTCTTTTCGCGAGCGACAGGGCGATGGCCACATCGCTGCCGAGCCCGAGCAGTTGACCCACCCCGACTAAACCCGCTTCTTGGACGCCGAGTCCGGCCGGCGCCACAAAGATCAGGCTCCTGGCCGCCTGGGTGACGCTTTCGAGCGCGATCGCGGCCGCCGGGCTCAGCGGGTGCCCAAGCAAACGCAACGCGAGCCAGGTCTCCGAGCAGCCGACGATCAAGCCGGCAAGTTGCCAGACGACTGCCAGCGCGAGGAGATTATGCGCCGACATGACTCGGCGAATGGCCCTATCGAGTTGAGCCAAACTGCCCAATGCGCCGAAGCGCTCGGGATTGGCGGCGAGCATGCTCGCACCGAGCTTTTCGGCGGCCTTGAATAATTTTCCGCTCTTCAACAGCCACAGCAGGCACACGAGAAGCGGGACGGGAGCCGCAATCGCCAGGAAAAGCGCAACGGAGGGTCTGACACTGTCGGTGATCCGAAGGAGGAACAGCAATCCGAGGGCCAGGAAGACATATTGGGCGGCCATGTTGAGCAGCATTTCAATGACCACGCTCGCGGCCGCCGTCGTGCCGCTGACTCCCTGACGCGCGAGCAGACGGATCCCCACCAATTCGCCCCCCACGTTAGCCACCGGCAGCAGACGATTGATTGCCTCCCGAATTGCTGCGATCGAAAAGAGCGAGGCAATGCGCGTGTGCTCGAGGATCAATACGCGCCATCCCATGACGTCGAGCAATAGGGGAGCGATGTGAAGTGGTATCAGCAACAGGAGCGGCCATCCGGCCTGCTTCAGCAGGCCTGCAATCGACTGGGCGCCTTCTCGAATGACGAGTACTACCAACACGGCGACGCCGAGCGCGAATGCAATGCGAGTCAGGTATTTCACGTCGGTGGACGCTCGCGCGACGGCAGGGCCGGCACGCGGGAGAGCGTCAGGCTGCCGCTCGTTGCAGAAGCGTGACCAAAAAGAACGCGCGCCGGAATTCGGCAATGCAATCGAGACTCGGCGCCCACCGGAACGCATCATGAATCTCACGCGTATCCCTGGAAGCAAGATCGACCCCGAAAAAATAGTGATTGACGATCAGGACCAGACCGCCCGGCGTCAGTTTCGATGCGATCGTGCCGGCGAGGGTCTTCAATGCAACCGGAGTTCGGGAATTCATGTAGTAGAGAGTGTCGGCAATAATGATCAGATCGAACTCGGATTCCGTGGGAGAGGCATCGAACATGTTTCGTTGCGCATAGGTAATGTTCGGATGACGGACAGAGAGTCTTCTTGCCTGACTGATGGCCTCGCCAGAAATGTCGGTGCCGAGCACCTGCTCGCCGAACGGTGCGAGCTTGCGCGTGAAGGTGCCGAGACCGCAGCCGACGTCCAGTATGTTTCGATAGCGGCGTTGCGGCAGCATCGAGAGCAGACAGGCGTATTTCCGCTGCTGATAGCGGTATTGCGGCAATTCGACGCCAAAGGGATCGTGAGTCTCGGAATACAGATGATCGAATGGCGACCCGGCCTGACCTTCCTGCCGAAACTGCTCCAACCGCGCGTCGGCACGGGCCGACCGCATCCAATAGGCGATATCACGGATCGTCATGAAGAAATTGGTCGGGGCGGGGGCAAGCCCGTCAACGCACGACCCGTTTGCGGTCAATCGGTTCGTGTTGCTCACCATGGATGACAAATAAATTTCCGACCGCGCTTTTAAGGAGTCATGGCGTTATACATCACCTTGCCGTCAGGCCCGGTAACATCCCCGAGCTTCATGCCGGCCGGACACGCGCCCACCCACTTCATCTCGATCACGCTCTCGACCGTATTATCGGCTTTGCGCGTTTCGAGCCGCATTCCGGTATTGCCCATGAGCGTGGTAACGGATGTGGAACGGGTCACCTTGCCGCTGAAGTTGCACTCGATTTCTTGTGTGATGACTGAACCATGGCGTTCGGAGTGAATCTGTTTACACGGGTGATCCATATTCTTGTGGGAGTCTTCGTACATTTTTCTGCTGACGGCGTTGCTGGTGCACATGGTCGTGTGCATCGGCTTGTCCATCGAGCCCGGCATCATCGTGCTGCTTGCCCAGAGGCCCTCTTTGACGTCAGGCAAATCATTTATGCCCGGCTGATCGGCCGCCAGGGCACAGCCTGCTGCAATCGCTCCGACTAGAAATCCGAGCCGCACTTTCTTTTTCATTATTGTCGTCCAATGCGTTGGTAAATCGCGAATATGACGGCCCAAGTATGCACCCGAGGTGCTGCCGCGGACAACGACATCTGAAATGCAGCGGCTAAAACAGCCATGTTTTCACACGCCAGTCACACGCGGCAGTCGCTTAAATGGGCAAGCCTTTGATTTTTATAAGAAATTATCGCAATTTCCGAGAGTTAGATTCCCCTCGCCCGCTCCACAGCGACGATTTAATTTTTACCGTCCGCCGCCGATATCTGAGTAACGAGACATAGGCCAATCCGGTACGGACGCGCGCGAGTATGCAAATTATCCCCGCTGCAGACAGCATTTTCTACGTGAAAGAACTGCTCTCGAAGGAACTCTGTCAGACGATCATTGCAAATTATGAGCGTGACACGCGCCGACACGCGGGGTGCGTCATCCGTGGCCGTGGCGAAAAGGAATTGCAGGACGAGATCAAAGTCAGTACGGACCTGGTCATCAGCCAAGACGGGGCTTGGACCGCAGCCTTCGGCGAGCTGAACCGGGCCGTCAATAGCGCTCTGCAGCAGATAACGGCGCAGACTCCGTCGCTGCAGATCTGGCCGCTATGGTGGACGGGTTATAAGATTCAGTACTACAAAAAAAACGAAGGCCACTTCAAATGGCACTTCGATGCCATCGGGCCGGGCACGTGGGAGCGGCAGTTGGCGATGGTCATTTATCTGAATTCTGTCCAGGACGGCGGCGAGACCTGCTTTCATCGACAGAACCTGGAAGTAAAACCCATTGCCGGCGACGCGGTGATGTTTCCCACGTTCTGGACTCACGCGCACTGCGGACAGATTCCCCGATCCGAAGACAAGTACATCATTTCATCGTTCGTCAGCTTCGACATTCCCGCGGCTGAGCAGAAAGGCGGCCGCCGCGAGTTGATGGCGGAAGCGGTCTGACCTCCGGCCGGTAGCGCTCATCGATGCGATTCGGCCCACCCGCCGAGCGCGTTGGCGCCCGCATGTGCGCGCAACGCGGCACACTGATCGATTGCCTCGAGCGATTGCGCCTCGACCCGTTGCCCGCCGATCAAGGTCGGGATGCGCGGTGAAAACCAACTCTGCAGTTCTTCGTATTGCGACTTGCTGCAGCGACCGGTACCGGCGACCCGGAGGATGTAACTCTGAGTCTGGTCTGGGAGGCGCGCGGCCAGCGATTCGTAATGTGTTTTCATCCATTGCCAAAAGGCCTGGCGATTCTCTCTCTCGGCGACGTGGCTGGAGTACAGGGATGAAATTTCGCCCACCGCTACGGCCGGCGTTGCGCCGTAGTTACGGGCATCTTCGCCGAGCTTGGCATCGTGGGTGGCGCCCAGCGCGGCCAGCATTTCGTATCGCTGGCGGGTCTGATGATTGACGGCCAGTTCGCCGATGATGGCCCGAAAGGCGGGCTCGCCGGACTCCTGAACCGCCGCCTTGAGCGCGGCCCCTCGCAGATCGGGATTTACCCGCGTTAGGTCAACCGTGCCGCCGGAATCCAGCCCCAGAGCGATGCGGCCTTGGCGGTTCAACTCCTGTCGCAACGCCTTGTCCTGCACGACGAAGGCGAGGAACCCGACCAGGCGCACGCGCATTTCAGTCGCCATCGGTGTATCGGCCGGCAGCGGCTGAAGACCCAAGGCGGCGAGGCGCGGCGCGTACAGCTTCATCGCGTAGGCATCTAAAATGGGACGCGTCGCGTCAGTCGCAAGATATTCGCGGATCCACTCGAACTGGTCGAGCAGCGCGGTGGCTACTTGCGGTATCTCGGAAGTCGCGAGCGCGGGCATGGCATCGAGCACAGCGCCGGCGGAGAGCGTTCCTTGGACGAATGCACTGGATACGGAATCCGCGTAAATGATCTGCTCAGTGGGCGGCAGCGTGGCCACCAGCGGCCGCAACGCCGCGGAATCGGCTGCGTCCATCGCAAAGCGGAAATAACCGACCGCATCGGCATTGGGCAGATAAGCGTCCGGGCAACCGCCGTCAACGGCGAAATCTTGGGCGGCCTGATCGAGCAGGAAACATTGCTTGGACCGTTTCCCGCCCCGGTCGAATCGCACGCACACCGGCAGTTTCCATTGCAAATTATCGCTGCTGACCACGCCGTACGGTAAATACCGCGATTGGCTCACGGCCAGAGTGGCTTTGCCGCCGTCGCACCTCAGCTTGGTGTGCAAGAAAGGAATCCCGGGTTGGTCAAGGAAGCTGCGCATGGCAGCCTGCAGGGTCTCGCCCCTGCCGCTCGCTGCTGCGATGGATGCAATCAGATCGTCCGAACTGCCGCTGCCGAAAGCATGGGCGGCAAGGTATTTGCGCATTGCCTGCCGATAATTGCTCTCTCCCAGCCACTCCTCGAACATGCGCAGTACCGCCGCTCCCTTCTGATAGGTGATGCCGTCGAAGGCGGTTTGAATATCGTCGTTGCTGCGGATCGGCTGGCGGATCTTGCGCGCGGACAACAGGCTATCACTGCGCATTGCGCCGAGAGTGCCTTCGAGCCGGCTGAGATCCCCCTGGAAATCCGGCTGCAGATCCACGGTGGCCTTGCCCTGCGCCCAGGTGGCGAACGCCTCGTTGAGCCATATGTCGTCCCACCAGGGAACGGTAACGAGGTCGCCGAACCACTGATGGGCTACCTCATGGGCAGTGACGTTGAAGCTGGTGCGATAGGTGGAGGCCGTCGAGTTGGTGTCGATGCGCAGAAGCGCGTCGCGGAATACGATCAGGCCCGCATTTTCCATGGCGCCGGCGCTGAAATCGGGAGCGCCGAGCAGATCCAGTTTGTCGAAGGGATAAGGCTGCTGAGTGTAGTCCTCGTAATAGGCGATGATCGGCGGAGTCTGCTGCAGAATCCATTTGAGTTGCGGGCCGGCGCCGCGCGGCGCGATACCGCGCAATGTCGTAGGCTGCTTGCGGACTGAATTGGCGGCAATGGTCGGACCATCGACCACGTCCCATGGACCGACCGCAACGGCTACCAGGTAGGTCGGCAACGGCCTGGTCTTGGCGAAGCTGATCGTTTTCCACTGACCGTCGGCGGATACCGTCTCTTTCATCGGCTGGGTATTCGCAACCGCGACTTCGTCTTTCGGAACGGTCAGAGTGACGTCGAAGGGCGTCTTGAAGCGCGGCTCGTCGAAGGAGGGAAAGGCATAGCGAGCGCTGATCGCCTCCATCTGCGTAATCACGTAGGAGTCGCTGCCGACCTTAACCTTGTACAAGCCTTGCAGCTTGGTGTTGAAGGCGGCGTTGTAGTCGATCGCGAGTTCAATGTTCTGTGCAGGCAACGTGCCGTCGAACGACACTTCGGCGACCCCGCTCTTATCGCGCGTCTCGAAATGTGCCTTGTGCACCTTGCCGAGCGCATCGGTCACCTCGATTCTGTCGACATCGATCTCGCTGGCGTGCAGCCATATATGATCGAGCGGCTCGGTGAGCTTCACGCGGATATGGACGCGCCCGCTGAAGCGGTCGGCACGCGGATCGATCTTCAAACTCAGGGTGTAGGCGAGGGGCTTGACGTCATCGGGTAATTTTCCGGTGGGTGGTGCATCGGCCATGGCACCTCGAACGATCAAGCACGCGAGCAGCGACCAACAAAGCCTGTTTGAGTTATGCATGAAATCTCAGAGGTCGAATTTTGGTTGCGATCTAAGCACGTGCGGCAACGCCGTGCAATACCGTAGCCGGAGCACCTTTCCTATTTCTGTCCCGCCAATGTCCGTCTGAAGAAGGCCATATAGGTCTCCCATAGCTGCACCTCCTTGGTCGGCGTACGGATGCCGTGGCGCTGGCCAGGGTAGAGCATCAGGTCGAATGGCGTGGACTGGTCCTGCAGCGCCGCCATTATTCGAGTGGAGTTCTCGAACACCACGTTGTCGTCGGCCATACCGTGCAGCAGCAACAGGCGCGGCGCGGCCGGCTTAGCCAGCTCAGGCAGCCTCGGGATGAGGGCCGCCTTGTCGTAAGCCGCGCCCTCCACCCTGGGGTCGCCCATGTATCGTTCGGTATAGTGAGTGTCGTAGAAACGCCAATCGGACGGTGGGCCGCCGGCCGCTCCTGCCGCAAAGCCCGAGCCCGGCTCGGTCAAGAGGCGGATGGTCATGAACCCGCCGTAGGACCAGCCCATCACTCCGATCCGTTTGGAGTCCACGTAGGGTAGCGAAGCGAGATAGCGCTCGCCGACGAGCTGATCTTTCACTTCCGGGCTGCCCATGGCCTTATGAATCGGCGCCTCGAACTTCAGGCCACGGTTGGAGGTGCCCCTATTGTCGAGGCGAAATACCACATAGCCCGCCTGGGTCAAGAGCTGGTCGGTCCCGCCGGCCCACGCCTTGCGCACCATCGATTGAGCCCCAGGGCCGCCATAGACGTTGACAATCGCCGGATAGTGCACCTCAGGGTCGAACCCATAGGGTTTGGTGATTGAATAGTAGAGAGTTTGGCCATCCTCGGCCTTGAGCGTCCCATACTCCGGATAAGTTTTGTGGTCGAGGTAGGCAAAGTAGGGATGGTCGGGAGCCAGTCTGTTCTCCTCGATCCAGGACAGGCGTTTTCCGTCGATGGAATAGAGCGCGGTCTGCACCGGTGTCGTCGGGTCGGTGTAGCCGCCGACGAAGCTCTTGTTGTCTTTCGCAAGATCGACGTTCCACCAGCCCTCGCCCGAGGTGATCTTCTTCGGCTCGCCGGGATTTCGGTAGCTCGTGACATAGAGATGCCGCTCCAGGGGGCCGTCTTTCGAAGCGATGAAGTAGATGAGCCCCTTCGCCTCGTCCACGCCCGCCACCGCCGACGGATGCAGGCCGCTCCCCGAGCTCTGCGCCACCGGCCAGTCGCCGTGCGTGATCGCATGAACCAGCGTTCCATCCGCCGTGTAGAGATAGAGGTGATGGAAACCGCTGCGCTCAGACCCCCAGATGAATCCGCCGGCCTTCAGCGGTGTGAGGTCGCTGTTGAGATTGATCCAGGGCATTTGGTGCTCGGTGATCAACACCCGCGCCATGCCTGTCGCCGGGTCGACCGCGAGCAGTTCGAGCCGGGTCTGATCGCGGCTTTCGCGTTGGACGTAGAGGGTCTTGCCGTCCTTGGCCCAGTCGACCCGTGCCAGATAGATATCGGTGTCGGCACCGAGATCGACCTTCACCCGCGGGCCGCCCGAAAGCGACGCCACGTATAGCTCGACGACGGCGTTCGGCCGCCCGGTCCGCGGATAGCGCTTGTTCAACACCGTCGCGCCTTCGGCGCCGATCTCGAACAGAGGCACGACGTCGACGGACGCTTCGTTTACGCGGGTGAAAGCGACCCGCTTCTCGTCCGGTGAAGTCCAATAGCCGGTGAAGCGGTCCATCTCCTCCTGGGCCACGAATTCTGCCGTGCCGAAGGAGATGGCGTCCCGGCCTTCGGTGGTGATGGCTACATCCTGTCCGGTCTTGATGTCCAGGGCGTGCAGATTCTGGTCCCGCACATAGGTCACGTAGCTGCCCTTGGCACTGATCTTGGCGTCGGTGGCATCGCCTGCGGTTTCGCCAAGCTTCACTACGGTGCCGTTCCCCGCGTTGGCGAGATACAGGTTGCCCCCGGCGGGTATCAGTATCCGCGCACCGACATCGTCCCATAGGTAATCTGTCACCCCGTGAGCGCCGGCAGTGCGCTGGCGCTCGCGACGACTCTTCTCCGCTTCGCTGAGCACCGCATCCTTCGGCTCGACCTTGGAGCCTTCGACCAGAAGTCTCTCCTTACCGCCTTTCACCGGCCGCGCCCAGAGATCGAAGGTGGTTTGATCGCCCGATTCGGGCCGCAGATAGGTGACCAGCGCCCCGTCGGGGGAGATCTTCACCCCCCGCGGAGCAGGCCCATCCAGCGCGGGCGCGCTGAAGACGCGCGCGATGGGAAGCTCGGCGGCCGTGACGGTGCAAGACATTGCCAAGAAGGCCACGATAAAAAGAGGCTTGATCATGGGAAGGGATTTGATCCTGGGTAGAGTATTGCGGGACGGTGATTCTTTATTATATCAACTGGCCGGTATGGTCACGATGGGCGCGTGCGAAGTGTCGGTCACTTCCGCCAATGCCATGAGATCCTGAACCAAGCTCAGGGCATATTTCGAGTCGAAATCCGAATCCTCGATCCAAAACTTCGAGGAGCGATAGTCGACAGCCGTATAACTATGCGACGGCGCGTTCGCCCCACTATGAACGACGACGATGGGCCGTGTTTCACCGCCGAGCAGGGCGATCGCCGGCTTCGTCGCACCGCTTTGCAGATCCGAATCGGGCACCGCTATCTCCGCGCCGAGATCGCTCAGTATGGCGAGCACTGAACGAGTCGCGATCGACACCTGGCCGGGTTTGGAGGATTCGGACGCCGAGACAATTTCGTAGCCGATCTGTCCGGCGGGAACGCCGAGCAATTCCCTGGCCCGCGCCAAGTCCCTTGCACCGGTAGACGATTGAGCGACGGGCGCGGCTGCCAGAAACAAGGTTATCACCTGAGAATTGCTGCCCGGCTTGAAGCGAAACGAAACTTCACCGGCGAGCTGCAAGCGTCTCAGAACATGCAGCAACTCGAAAAATTCCGGCGAGCCATTTCCGGACGAGCCCCCCAGCATGGTTGCATTGTCGAGTCCGGCAATCGATTGCACCGTAATACGCAGCAGCAGATCGATGGGGATGCCGCTATCGGCGAGCGGCAGGATGAGCGCCGGCGCAAGAGGATGGATATACGCCTTGGCAAAATATTCGCCGGTCGTCGGTGTGAAGGTGAACGTCGGATGGGTCGAATACGTCACGGTTCCCGTCCCATCCCCATGGGGTCCGCCGGGGTTGGGGATTGAATTGACCAAGACAGTACCCGTCGCATCGACCGCATAGGCGGCAATGATTTGCGACACGTTGAGGAAACCGGGGGCATCCGCGTAGCGCAGACCGACGATCATTGCGAGAATTTCACGCTTCTTCGCCTCGCCCAGCGCGCGCGCGTACGCCACTTGGTCCGTTTTCAAAAAGTGCGGGCCCACTGCGCAGCCGGAGCAGGCAAGAACCACAAACGCAGCCGCCATATTCAAGATGCGCAAACGAATGTGCGCCGGATGTGTGGACCTCTGCCTCGGATACGCGATGCATGTTCGACTGCTCATTCGTAAAATAGTGTCGATCGGCGGACGACGCAGTGTCAATTCCTTTGTGACGCGATGTCGTCAATTCGCGACTAATGTTGATTCGCTCGCGAAACGCGCCAGCGTCACTGCGCGGCGTTTGTAAAATCTGCTCATTGCGCCGTGCGCGAGCCGCTCCATAATGATGCCGGATTTTCCTGAATCGTCGGCGGTTGGAGCGTTCAATGGATTATGTGCTCGGGTATGTAACGGTTCGCTTGGAAATATTACTCACTGGTTTCCTCGGGCCCGCGGCGGATCGAATTATCGGCGGCTCCGTCACGTGGGCGGACGTTGCGACGGTCGCATGCTACCTTGCGTTCGCCGCCGCGGTGAGCGCCGTCGTCAACTACTTCCTCAAGCGCCGCTCACGATCGGTTCCGGCATCGGGCGAGACGGCAAACCTGCGCCATCCCGTACTCACGGCAATCCGCAAACCTGCTCACGTTCTGATATGGGTCTATGGCGGTTACTTCGCAGCCACGCCCGTGCTTCTGAAACTACGGCGCGAACAAGGATTGCTCGAGATTCGGGAGGTGCTGAATTATTTATTCGACTTGGGCGCGTTTCTTGCCTTCTTCTGGTTTCTCTTCCGCGCGACCTATGCGCTGGAGGCGCGTCTCGCGGAGTGGGCGGCTGGGACCTCGGGCAAGATCAACCATCTGCTGGTGCCTCTCGTCGGCGCAAGCCTGCGAATGATCGTATTGCTCGTGGGCATCAACCTGGTACTGCCGATAGTGAGCCTGCCGGCACGCTATGCCGATGCGATCGGCAAGTTGACCAGTATGGTATTCATCGCCGCCGCCGCGATACTACTGATCCGCGCCGTCGGCATTTTCCAGCAAGTCGTGTTCACGCGATTCGACATTACCGCGGCCGACAACCTTCAGGCACGAAAGGTTTACACCCAGCTCCACGTCATCTGCCGAGTCATTTACGTGATCATCGTCCTCTTCGCCGTATCTGCCATTCTGATGTTGTTCGAGCATGTCCGTCAGGTGGGGACCAGCCTGCTCGCGTCCGCCGGAATTGTCGGCATCATCGCCGGGTTCGCCGCCCAGAAGACCTTGTCCAACCTGCTGGCGGGTTTCCAGATCGCCCTCGCGCAACCGGTACGGCACGACGATGTCGTCGTCGTCGAAGGCGAATGGGGACGAATCGAGGAAATCACGTTGACCTATGTCGTCGTCCGTATCTGGGATGAACGGCGCCTGGTGCTCCCGCTGAGTTATTTCATCGAAAAGCCGTTTCAGAATTGGACGCGCGTGTCCGCCGAGTTGCTGGGATCCGTTTTCGTCTGGGTGGACTATGCATTGCCCGTCGAAGAGGCCCGCAAGGCGCTGAAAGCAATCATCGAAGCCAGCCATCTGTGGGATAAACGCTTCTGGAATCTCCAGGTGACCGATGCCAACGACAAGACCATGCAGCTGCGCATCCTCGCGACGGCCGCCGATTCCTCGAAATCGTTCGATCTTCGCTGCGAGATCCGCGAAAAATTCATCACCTACATTCAGCGCAGTCACCCTCAGGGCTTGCCGCGCTTGCGTGCCGAAATGCTGCGGCCGAGCTTGGGCGAGAGTGCCGGGTCTCACGCGCGAAGCAGTCAACCCGAGATATACGTTTGAGGTGGAAATCGACTAGAATTCTTCGTTGATGGATCCGGAGCCGGCACGATATAGATGAACATCATACGGACTGTTTCGTTCGCGCTGCTGATAACGGCGGCCGCCGGTTCCGGTGGAGTGCGCGTGTCCCAGGCCGCCGGGATCCTGGAGATCGTTGCTCAAAGTGACGATGCCATTTGGAATGGCGTCACGGTGAGCGCAGACGGAAGAATGTTCGTGAATTATCCTCGGCTCGCCGAGGGTTCGGGGCAGTCGGTTGGAGAGATCGGTGCCGATGGCCGCAGCCACGCGTATCCCGGCGGGGCCTGGAACGAATGGAAGCCCGGCAAACCCACGGAGGCTGCATTCGTTGGAACGAATGCGGTGCGCATCGGCCCGGAGGGGGACTTGTGGGTGGTGGACACGGGAACGCCGAGCTTTGGCACGCAGACGATCGCCGGCGGTCCGAAGATCGTGCGCATCGATCTGAAGCGCAATACGGTGAGCCGGGTCTATCCCTTGGCCGCCGATGTCGTATTGGCTAAAAGCTATGTCGATGACATCCGATTCAACGGCCATCTGGCGTATTTGACCGATGCCGGTGTGCCTGGAATCATCGTACTCGATCTCGATACGGGCAAGGCCAGGCGCGTACTGGATCATGATCGCAGCACGACCGCCAGCCGTCCGATCTTGGTGGATGGAGAGATTCTGCGAGGATCGGACGGCAACGATGTCATGGTGCATGCCGATCAGATGGAGGTGAGCCCGGACGGGCAGTGGCTGTATTTTCAAGCACTCGCCGGCCCGATGTACCGGATTGAGACCAAATGGCTCGATGATCCCTCTGCCGATCCTGCCAAGGTGTCACAGCAAGCCAAGTTTTGGTTTGACACCCCACCTCTTGGGGGCACCGCCATCGATGACTACGGCAATTTGTACCTCGAAGATCTCGCCAATGATTCGGTTTTGAAGGTCACGCCGGATCGCCAGGTCACGACCGTGATACGGGACCACCGGCTGCATTGGGTGGCTGCGCCCTGGATCAAGGATGGCTATCTCTATTTGCCCGAAGCTCAGCTCGATCGAATTGCAGCGTTTCGTCACGGCCATGCGCAGATCCAATGGCCGCTGCACCTATATCGGTTGAAATCACTCTCTATCACTCAGACCACGTCCGTCGCGGATCAAGGTGCTTCAAAGCCTTCGCAGGCGGCAAGCGCCGCCAATTCCGCCGCGCCGGGCCGGGGTGCCCAATCCGATACAAGCGGACTTTCCGCCATGCCTGCCGCCCTCTATGAGCTCGACAAGCAGCCGGTAGAGCAAGTATCTCCTCTCGTACAGAGGCAGGTGTTACAGGGCGTCCAATCCACTTTTGTGAAGTGGACGATAAAAAAGGGCGGCGGCTTTCCGTTGCAACATCACTCCAGCGAGCAGATCACTTGGATCACCGCCGGCCGTTGCGAAGTGTCCTCGCTGGGCAAGAAGTTTGTGATGACGGCGGGATCCGTCATCGTTATTCCGCCCAACGCTCCTCACGAATTCGTTTGCACCGAAGACACGATCGACATCGACTTCTTTGCGCCGCAGCGGCAGGACTTGATGGGCCACGCAGCTCTCGCGCCGAGACCGTAGTGCCGCAAGACGATGCGAATCCGGCCGCCCTGTTCGCCTCTACGGCAGAGCGTGTAGCGTCGTGTTGAACAGGTACTGGCTGTGGAAATCGGTCTGGTCTCCGGCCTTCTTTCCGAACACCGGCTGCAGCCGCGCCGCCAGCGGTTTATTCCACTTCCAGGCCAAGGACGCCACGTCGCCAAAGATGCGTTCGAGTTGGCCCACACTGATGTCCCCGGGAAACGGGACCGTGTCGAGCCCCGTGCCGCACACGGCCGAGTAGGCCAGCAGCGAATCCGTCGTGACCACACCTTCCGCCCAGCGTTGTGCGATGCGCTTGTCTTCCATCACAGGAATCATCAACCCGGAATAGCCGATCTGCTTGACGGGCACCGCCTTGACCGCGGTTGTGATGATCAGCGCGGCCGTCATGGTTCCGCTCGACCCGAATTTCGCACCCGTGTAAGTCTCCATCGCGGCTGCGATGGACACATCGGCGAGAGGAGCAGGCGTAGGATCCACGCCCATGAAAGTCCAGTGGTTCGCAGCGGCCACTTGTAGGCCGATGGATTCGGCAACCTTGGCGTGAACCGTCAGCTGCTTGGTCAGTTCCGCTACCGATTTCGCAAAATCCCCGCGGGTACGTGCGAAGACCTCTTGGACGACGTTGGCTCCTTCGAAGCCGATCGAGAATTGCCGGCCGTCGCCGGTGTGATACGTACCCGGGAAGAACGGCCCGTACGGCTTCAGCATCGCGCTCACAGCGAAGTTGAAATTCCCTTGGCTGTGCGGGCTGTGGTCCGTCACGTAACGCACCAGCGCGGCGCTCTCGCGGATCACTTTCCAGTGGATTCCGTCCTCGCCGGCAATGATGGCGTTTGCATTGATGTGGGGCAGCGTCGAGAGAGCTTTCTCGAGCAGACGCATGGTGCTCGGATCGTCGGTATCACGCATCATCGCCGGCCCGACGCTGGGCATGAAGTCTTCCTTGGCGGAAAGATCGTCTAGCGCCTTCAGGAAGGAGAGCGCCTGAGGCTCGGGCAGCCCGCTCACCAGCTCGGCGAGCGGTTGGGTCACGATGCGGATCGTCTGTACTTCGTACCCCTGTTTCGCGAATTCCTGTTTCGTCGTACGCAAAACGGCAAGAGCCTCGGCGATCTGCCGGGTATAAGTGTCACGATCGAGATGTACGAACGCGGTGATCGCCCTGACTCTCGGCTTCGTGTAGTTTTGCGCCTGGGCCGTGAGAGCGATTGCGAACGTCAGCAGCAACGTCCAAATGAGTTTGTGTCCCAGACCATTCATATGATGGATCCCCGGATTCGTGTTTGCGCCATTCAAACACAGTCGAATGCACGGCGCCGATGAAAATGCCGGACCCGCTCGTAAGCCACGGCGCGCCGCGCGCCTGCCCATGACCCGATCAGAACGGGATTGCGGGCTCGTAGTCCCCGCAGTACTCTCCTCGTTATGTCGACTGAAGGACCGAATCCGGTGCGGGCGGTGCGCGGCGCCGCCACGGCGCCCCATGCGCTGGCTGCGCAAAGTGCGTTGGCAATACTGCGAGAGGGCGGCAATGCGCTCGAAGCGGTGATCGCCGCGGCGGCAACCATCGCTGTCGCTTATCCGCACATGAACAGCATCGGCGGCGACGGCTTTTGGTTGATTGCGCGTCCGGGTGCGGATCCGGTGGGAATCGAAGCATGCGGTGCCGCGGCTCGCTCCGCGACGATCGCGTCCTATCGCGCCCGGGGTCTCGAGGCGATTCCGTTTCGCGGGCCGCTGGCCGCGAACACGGTTGCCGGTACGGTGTCGGGGTGGGGGCTCGCACATCAGTGGTCGAACGAAATGCTGGGCGGCAGGCTGCCGCAGGCACGGCTCCTCGAAGACGCCATTGGATACGCCCGGGATGGCGTGCCGGTCACATGCGCCCAGGCCCGCTGCGTGGCTGCGAGACGCGCCGAGCTGGAAGCGGTTCCGGGCTTTGCGGACTTGTATCTTGCCGGAGGGAAGCAACCGCAGGCTGGAGATCGATTCGTGCAGCCGCGCCTTGCCGCGACACTGGAACAGCTGGCGAGGGCGGGATTCGACGACTTTTATCGCGGCGACCTCGCGCGCAGCATCTCGCGCGATTTGCAACAATTGGAAAGTCCCCTGTCCTTGGCCGATTTCGAGGGTCATCGCGCACGCGCTCGCACGCCGCTGTGCTTGAGGCATTCGCTCGGCACCGTCTACAACATGCCGCCTCCGACACAGGGGCTCGTTTCGCTGCTGATTCTCGGGCAGCTGGATCGCCTCCTGCAGCCCGGCATGGATCCGCTCGGCGCCCCGTTCGTGCACGCCTGTGTCGAAGCCACGAAGCTGGCCTTCGCGGTTCGCGACGAGCACATCACCGACCCCGATTTCATGAGCATCGATCCTCTCGACTTGCTCGCGCCCGGTGCGCTCGACAC
>Ga0116129_1000814_pt1 | contig 18656 bp, 20 predicted proteins | sample June2015DPH_17_2_FD_89732 | JGI IMG/M metagenome (GOLD analysis project Ga0116129, IMG submission 89732) | Peatland microbial communities from SPRUCE experiment site at the Marcell Experimental Forest, Minnesota, USA - June2015DPH_17_10 | ecosystem: Environmental > Terrestrial > Soil > Wetlands...
GGCTGGGATCGGACGAGAACAAACGGTGACGAACACTGATGTACGCGGAAGTGCCTATTTTTCAAGGGTTTCCGAGCACTGCGCGGACGGTCGCGGACGCTTTGGAACGGGCTTGAACAGCCTAGTTGGTGCCCCTGGCCGGAATCGAACCAGCACTCCTTGCGGAACTCGATTTTGAGTCGAGCGCGTCTACCAGTTCCGCCACAGGGGCCTTCGGTGGGCCGGCAAGCGGCGTCGCGAAGCGGGCGGAATATAGCGGCAGGCTGACGCCGGTCAACCCGCTGTGAAGGCCTGTACCTCGACATGGCGGCCGCCCCGCGATAGAGGCCTTCCAAGGGCGTGATCCGGGAGGCCTGTTGTGACGTCGGATATGGCAGCAATTTCGCAGAGGCCGCGTGGCGGCAATCCAGCCCTGATCGCGGCGCTTTTGATCGCCGTCATCGCGGCGGCTACCATCGCCGGCGCCTGGTATTTCCAGCTTGTGCTTGATATCCGCCCCTGTCCGATGTGCCTCGAGCAGCGCTATGCCTATTACCTGGCGATCCCGCTGGCCGCGCTGACGGCATTCGCCGCCGGCCAAGGCGCCCCGCGCTGGCTCCTGATCGGCGGGCTGTCCATTCTGGCACTAGCCACGCTCGGCAATGCCGTGTTCGGCGCCTATCACGCTGGCGTGGAATGGAAGTTCTGGCCCGGGCCGGCGGATTGCACGGGGCCGGTCGGCAATCTCGGTAGTGCGGGCTCGCTGCTGGACCGGCTCGATACGGTCAAAGTGGTCATGTGCGACGAAGTGCAGTGGAGTTTCCTCGGCATCTCGCTCGCCGGCTACAACGCGCTGATCTCGCTTCTGATGGCGGCGATTGCGGTTTGGGGTCTCGCGAAAACATTGAAGCAGGACTAATCATCCACGTCTTCCTGCGGGCGTCCGAACAGATGGACGATGCCGGGCGTTGCGATCGTGACGAAGATGAATCGCGACAAATGATGGGCGCCGACAAAGATCGGGTCGATGTGCAGCGTCAGCGCGAGCGCCAGCATCGCGTCCATCGCGCCCGGCGCGTAGGCCACCAGGATATCGGCGAAGCGCACATGGGTGGTCCATGCGACGATCATGACGAACACGGCTGAAATCACGATGGCGATGGCGAATGAGCCGAGGCCTGCGGTGAGATGACGGAGCAGGGTGCTCGCTTTCATCCGTGAGAAGCGCGAACCGATCAGCGTGCCGATGCCGATCAGCGCGATCCCCCGCACCAGCGGCGGCAGGCCGCCGTCGATCCATCCTGCGCCATGCAGCACGCTCGATCCGATCATGGCGCCGAACAGCCAACTTGCCGGAAATTTCGCCATCCTGAGCACGAGCGAGACCGCCACCGAGGCGCCGATCAGGCCGACAAGCCCGAGCGGAGAGGCAACCGTCATCGTCAGGTTGGGCGCGGAAGAGGACGTCAATCCGGTCGCAACCAGGATGAGCGGCAGGGCGGCGGTGAGAACGATCACGCGCAAGGTCTGCACCACGGCGATCGCGGGCATGTCGGCGCCCTTTTCGATCGCCAGCAGGGCGATTTGCGACAGGGCGCCGGGGCTTGCGGCCAGGAAGGCCGAGGTACGGTCCCAGCCGTGGATACGCTGGAGATAGTAGCTGGAGCCGAAGGTGGTGCAGAAGGTGGCGAGCGCCAGAAAGCCGATGGTCAGGGGATAGGCGCCGATATGTTGCAGCAATTCTCGCGACATCAGCGAGCCCAGCGAGATGCCGAGCATCACCAGCACCGCCTGGGTCAGGTGAGCGGGCACTGTCATCGGCCGGCCCAGCATCGCCGCAACGCCGACCGCCAGCATGGCGCCCGAGATCAACCCGCCCGGCAATCCCGTGACGAGAAACAGCACGCCCCCGATTGTGCCGATCGAAAGCGTTTCGAGGAATTGGAGGGACTTGGCTTGGGTTGGGACGAGGTCCGCCAACCATTGAGGAATCTGGCTCACGGCGCGCCTTATGGCAAATCCGTGTCCCCTCGACAAATGCGCTGACACGATCGCTGCAATGCAACTTGGTGGAGGTCATGGCGTTGCGCCACGCTTGTCGTCAGATCGCCATCAAGGCAGAAGGATCATGCAGGCTTGTGACGTTTTCTTCATTCGCGCTTAGCGTGGTAGGCGCGTACGAGTTCGACCAGCCGCTCCCGCCCGAAGCTCGGATCATGGCCGCCATGGACGACCCGCGCCGGGAGCTTCTCCAACCGGCGCATCGTGTCGAGATAGGCCGGAATATCGCCATCGTCGCCTTCGTCGAGCAGCGGACCGTCATAGATGGCGTCGCCGGAAAACAGCGTGCCGGTCGCCGCCTCCCAAAGGCCGATGCTGCCGGGCGAATGCCCGGGCAGATGCAGCACCTCGAAGACCCGGTCGCCGAGATCGATCACGTCGCCTGCTTCGATCAGCCCGGTCACCGGCGCCGGCGTCAGCGTATAGCTGTCGAGATCGTAGCCGTCATGGGGCAGCGCGGTGATATAGGTCGGGCTGACCTCGTAGCCGGCGCGCACGAAGCTCGCGATGAGATCCGGCGGGTAGTCGTCGCGACGCAGGCTGGCGCCCGCCGGCGGTGCGGCTAACCGATGCGCCTCGGCAGGGTGGGCGATCCGCTCGCTGAATTCATGCAATGAACCGACATGATCGAGATGGCTGTGCGTCGCCACGGCCGTCACCCGATGTCCAAACAGATGCCGCGCCGCCTCATGCAGGCTGGCGATTCCCATCCCGGAATCGATGATCAGGTCGCGGTCGCGGCCGCGCACATGCCAGATATTGCATTGCATGAGGCGGATGACATGGGGCTCCCAGATCCGCGTTATGCCGTCTTCCAGGCGCTCGAAATCGAACCAGCGATCGGCGATGGTGAAGCTCATGACCTTATCTCTCTCTTGTTCCGACCGCGTGCGGCGTTCCCCTTCGGATGCCAAGACTGATTTACAAGGCTGATTTACAAGGCTGATTTACAAGACTGATCTACAAGGCTGGTTTATGTGACGTAGGTCACCGCCAGCGCCAGAACATATCGAAGGGGAGCATGTACGCCAAGGCAGGCGCCGAATTGCAGCCTGGGAGCCGCTTGGGGATCAGAGAGGCTGAGACGTATCCCTCCGCGGGCTGGCCTCTTTGGCCAGATGGAATCACGCTATATTCATGCCCATCCTCCTGGGAGAGGAGGATGGGCAAAACCGAAGTGGCGTTATTGCTTCGCCTTGTCCATCGCGGCCTTCTTGCATTCGGAGCGGAATTTCTTGCGCTCCTTGCCGTGAAGTCCCTTGGCATCCGCCTCCTTGGAGCATTCGATCGATTCGGCGCTGTGGGCCTTGGCCGGCTTCTTGTCCGTTGCCGCGGGGGCAGGCGCAGCCATATCCGACTTGGCGGCGGGCGCGGGTGTCGTGGTTTGGGCGAAAACGGGAGTGCCGAAAAGCAGGAAGGACGCACCGATCGCGGCGGCCACGCGGGAAGAAATCGTCATGAGAAGTCCCTCAGGTTGGAATGGGCGGGCACGGTTGCGCTATGATGCTGAACCGCGGATGAATGAAGTGCACCGGCCGTTTTCGCGACGCGATATTTTTGCGCAACCCAGCTTGTCCGTTGTCACATGTCTTGACTACGCTAATGGTCCGATTCCGAAGTTCGAAACGTGGCTTCGCAAAATGCTACGAACTTCGGAATCGGGACACTACTGGAGTTTAGGATTTAACATTCCCAATACGAATTTGCGGCCGGGTGGGTTGCGAATGTCAAATCCACTCAACTAGGATGGGGAGTTCCAGACCAGCCATCCCCCAAGGGAGACCAAGGATGACCATTAAAGCCAAATTATTGTGTGTCGTTGCGGCGTCCGGCTTTGTCGCCATTATGGCCACCGCGCCCGCGCAGGCCCTGACCATGCAGGAGTGCAGCGCGAAGTATCAAGCCGCCAAGACGGCCGGCACCCTCAACGGCCAGAAGTGGAACGACTTCCGCAAGTCCGAATGCGCGGCCGATGCGGCCGCCACACCCGCTGCTGCTCCGTCGCCTGCGGCCGAAGCCAAGCCGAAGGCGGCGCCCGCTGCCCCGCCTGCGGCTCCGGTAGTTACCGGAAATGCCGTTTTCCCGTCGGCCATCGATCCCAAGTTTGCCAGCGAGAAACCGCATATGCAGCGCATGCACACCTGCGCCGCGCAGTGGCAGGCCAACAAGGCCAACAACACCACCGGCGGCATGCGCTGGAATCAGAAGGGCGGCGGTGGCTATTATTCCGTCTGCAACAAGCGCCTCAAGGGAGAGGCTTGATAGACCAGCAAGCAGGTCCGGGCGAAGCCAGATCCGGACCTGCTTGTTCGCAGCATACGGCGACTAACGTCAAAAGCCTTTCATCAAGCAGCGCGATCGGGACATGCAAATAGCGGGAAAATGTGCGTGCTGGATTGTGTTGGCGCTGATCGCGGCGTTTGAAGCGCCCGTGCCGGCGTATGCCGGGTCGCCAATACCGGTTGTTCTGGCGCAGGCAAGCCCGACGCCGACCCCGGAGCAGCCTCCGGCGGCAACTACCGCCCCACAGGTACCGGCGACGACGATTGCTCCCGCCGAGAAAGCGGCATTGTCGACGCCGGCGTGCTCGGTGAAATATCTGGAAGCAAAAATCACCGGTAAGCTGGGCGGCCGCAAATGGGTCGATTTCCGCCGTGACGAATGCGGCAAGCGCGAGACCACGGCTGTTTTCCCGACGGCGATATCGCCGAAATACGAGAACGAAAAAAATCTCGACAAGGCCCGCACCAAAACCTGTGCCGATCAGTTCACGGCCAACAAGGCGACCAGTGCCAATGGCGGCCTTGTCTGGGTCGAGAAAGACGGCGGCTATTATGCCGAGTGCATCATCCGCCTGAAGGGATGAACGCGGGTCGCATGGCGTGTGAACTGCCATGATCGCGAGCCTCAGCCTTAATCTTGCTCTGTCAGTTGGCCGGTGAGGCGCTGGTGCGCGGGATTGGCTTGCCGATGCCGGGCCCCGTGATCGGCCTGATGCTGCTTCTATTGCTGCTCTTGCTGCGCGATCGCTTCGCGCACGGCATCGCACGCGCGTTTCAGGTCGACGCCGTCGCTGGCGTGTTCGCCGGTATTGCCATGAGCCTTAACGCGCTAGTGACGTCGCTTTTGGTGCCACTGGCTGTTACCTTCCTGCTGCGGTAGCTTCCATTCAGGGCCCGTCAGAGGCCTGTTCCGGTAGGGAGGCGACTTCTTGATAATCTCCGCGATGCAGGCTGGGCTCGGGCTGGCATCGGGAGCGCTGGTTGGATTTTCGCTCGGCCTGGTCGGCGGCGGCGGATCGATCCTGGCAGTGCCGCTGATGGTGTACGTGGTCGGCGTGGCCGACGCCCACGTCGCGATCGGTACGAGCGCCATTGCGGTCGCGGTCAATGCGGCCATCAACCTGTCGAATCACGCCCGTGGCGGGACGGTACGGTGGTCGTGTGCGATTCCTTTCGCGGCGGCAGGAATTGCCGGCGCGCTGGTGGGCTCGATTTTCGGCAAGCTGCTCGATGGACGAAAACTCCTGGAATTGTTTGCGCTCCTGATGCTGGTGATCGCGGTCTTGATGTTCAGGACGCGCGCGCGCGCCGGTGTCCCGGATGTGCGCATGAGCTGGGACAACATGCCTGCCATCCTTGGGCTCGGCCTCGCAACCGGCGTGCTGTCCGGATTCTTCGGTATCGGCGGTGGTTTCCTGATCGTGCCGGCCTTGATGCTGGCGACGGGAATGCCGATCATCAACGCGGTCAGTTCCTCGCTGGTCGCGGTAACGGCATTTGGTCTCTCCACGGCCGCGAGCTACGCTTGGTCAGGGCTGATTTCCTGGGAACTGGCGGGATTGTTCATTGCGGGAGGATTTGCCGGCGGTCTGATCGGAACCCGCCTGGCGCGGTCATTGTCGGTACAGCGCGGCGCGCTCAATATCGTGTTCGCTTCGGTCATTATTGTGGTAGCGCTCTATATGCTCACGCGTAACTTATTCGCGTTTTGAGCGTACATCCTGCAGTGAGATGGGCTGAGACAGGTAGAGAGCCGCCGGAGATGAGAGAAATGAACCATCCGATCGTTTCGATGCGGCTGAGCCGGCGCGGCCTGTTGGGTTCGTTCGGTGCGTCGGCGCTTGGGCTGAGTGTGTTGTCCGCGCCTGCTCACGCCGAGAACGATGATAACGTCCTGAGCGAAGCGTTGGTGTTGCGCGATCCCGATATCCCGGTGGCGGGGAACGCCGCGGGTAACATTTCGATCGTCGAATTTTTCGATTATCAATGCCCTTATTGCCGCAAGGTCGAACCGGAATTGCGGCAGGTGGTCCATGAAGACGGAAAGGTCAGGCTGGTCTGGAAAGACTGGCCGATCCTGGGGCCGATGTCGGTGACGGCGTCGCGGATGGCGCTGGCGAGCCGATATCAGGATAAATTCATTGAGGCTCACGACGCGTTGATGGCCATCAACTCAAAGCTCACGGAGGAGCGCATTCGCGAAGCGCTTTCGTCCGCCGGCGTCGATGTCGACCGCCTTGATCGCGATCTCGAAAGTCAAGCTGGTGCCATCGAGGCGACGCTGACGCGCAACAACGAGCAGGCGACGGAGTTCGGATTCGGCGGCACGCCCGCTTTCATCGTGGGTAAATTCCGCGTGCCCGGCGTTTTGACCATGGCGCAATTCACCCAGGCCATCGCTGACGCGCGAAAAGCGGCCGCGGCAAGGACGGCAAAAAAGAAGTAGGGCCCGGCTCGGCCACGCCGGTGGGTTACCGCGACGACAACCTGATCCAGTCTTCATGGGCCCGTGCCTTCACGGCGCGCCAGTCGGCGGAGGCGACATCCCAATTGACGATGGTTCGGCTGACGGCCGCGCTCTGACCGTTTGCGACCGTCGAAGTCGATTGCGAATCATAGATGTAGACGCCGGCGACGAGCAGCGCCGCGCCCAGGATCATTCCAAGGAAAACCTGCATCGCTTTGTCTCCGAATTGCTGGCGCGACAACGTGCCGAGGCCGAAGATGGTTCCCGGCGCTGACAGCGCATCAGGAAACGCCGAGCCAACTCAGGATCGGCGCGTTCATCTCGCGCGGGTAGCAATGGCTGAGGTTGTCGACTTCGCGATAGGTGACATCGGCGCCGGCAGCGGTCAGCACGTCGCGGGTCACGCGAGCCGTTTGCACCGGAAACATCCAGTCGAGCGCGCCGTGCACGATGTGGATCGGCAGGCCGCGCAACCTGTCGGCATCCGCCACTTGGGCCATTAGCGGGTGAAACGTAGCTGCGACGGGCGCAAGATGGGTGAAGGGCGAGGCGCCCTCGAGCCCGGTGACATAGCTGAACGTGCCGCCATCGCTCATTCCCGTCAGCAGTAATCTTTTGGGATCGATATTGAAGCGGCCGCGCACGGAATCCAGAATGCGCGAGAGGTTCGCCGTATCGGCGTCTTCACCCATCAATGCCCAGGTTTCTCCCAAGGCGGTCGGTGCAACAAGAATCGCGCCAAGGCTGCGGGCATCGCGCAGCCAGCGCCACAGGAAGCCGCGGCCGTTGCCGCTGCCGCCATGCAACGCCATCACCAGAGGCCACGCGCGGTCGGGCGTGTAATATTCCGGCACGTAGAGCGAAAAGCCGCCGCGGCTCTTCGGTTCGTTATGGTCGTGGGTGATGCCGGTCGTCTCGCTGGCGGGCACAGCCAGGCGCGCCAGCAGGTCGGCATCCTCGCAACGCTCCGGGTTGAGGAAAAAGCTGCTCACCGGCGGGAATTTTGCGGATAACGGATAGAGCGCCTCTTCCGCGCGTGGCAACTGACGCAGCGCGCGAAAAGCCAAAGTGATATCGCCGCTACCGGCGTGCACCGCACGCAGCCCGGAGAACGCGGCGAGCGCCGCGTCGCTTGCCGTCTCAAGGGCGCTTTGGATGTCGGCGAATTCCACGGGCCAGTTGGCCAACCGTGGGCGGGCCGCGCTCAAATCCTCGTCCGGTTGGCCGGCGGCTTTCATCACGCGATCAAAGGAGGGCGGGTGAAAATGGCGTGCGATGAAACCAAGCGCTTCGAGCGATTGTAACAGCGGCGGCAATATCGCCAGCACATCGTCGATCACGGCCTCGCTCATCGGGGCGGCCGGGTTTTAGTGGTCCGATTCTAACATTCGCATCCCTCCTCGGCAGCCACCTTTGCGAATGTTAGAATCATAAGGACCACTACAAAAATATGAAAGCTTCTAATGTCCCGATTCCGAAGTTCGTCGCATTTCGCGGAGCCACGTTTCGAACTTCGGAATCGAAAGGACACTAGCTAACTTATTGATCTAGTTTGGCCTTGGTTCAGAAGTCCGCATGATGAATTCGTGGCGATAGGGATGCGGACTTCTGAACCGCCACACTAGTGGAGTTTCGGATTTGACATTCGCTATTTGGGAGTGCGGCCAGGTAATTAGCGAATGTCAAATCCACTCCACTAGTGAAGGCGCGGCGCCTTCAACAGCCGCGCGCGGTCGGTCGAAGCCAGCACGACATCGAAGGTGACGCCCTCATGATGCACCGTCAGCGGCACGTCCACGCCGGCGGGCCCCAGTGCCCAGAGCTTGCGGTAGAAGCTCGCCTGCGAGGTGATTTTGTCGCCGTTGATGGCCAGGATCACGTCGTCAGCCTTGAGTTCGGCGCGGGCCGCCGGCCCCTTGGCGGAAATTCCCACGATGACGACGCGGTTGTCGATCTCGGTCGAGTATATCCCAAGCCAGGGGCGCGCCGGTTTGTTGACGCAGCCGAATTTGCGCAAGTCGTCCAGCACCGGTTTCAAGAGATCAATCGGCACGGCCATGTTGACATACTCTGGCTTGTTATCGTGCTCGCGTTCGAGTTGAAGCGAACCGATGCCTATCAGTTCGCCACGTTCCGAAATCAGCCCGGTACCGCCCCAATTGGGATGGGCGGGGTGGGTGAAGATCGCTTCGTCCAGCATGTATTCCCAATAGCCGGCAAATTCCTGCCTGGCGACGATCCGGCTCGCTACCGACCGCGTGCGCCCGCCGACGCCGCCCATCACCACGCGATCGCCGACTTTGGCAGCCGCGGACGAGCCGATCGGCAGGGGATCGAGACCGAGACGCCCGAGTGCCTGCACAAGGCCGAAGCCGGTCACGGCGTCAAATCCGAGCGCATGGCCCTGCACCACGCGTCCGTCGCCGGTGTGCAGCCAGACGGCCTCTGCCTCGGTGATGAGGTAACCAATGGTCAGCACCAGGCCGTCGTCGATGATGACGCCATTGCCGGCGCGCTCGGTGCCGAGCGTATCGGCGGTGAACGCGTCAGACGGGATGATCGAATGCACGCCGACCACCGAGGCGAGCGCGCGATCGAGATCGAAGCCGTAGTCGCTGTTGCGGGGCTGGTTCGCCGACGGCACCTTCCATTCAGTGAGGGCGAGCATCGATAATCTCCTTGAGGATTCGTGGCGAATTTGACGCGAGGTGTCAAAATCTGCGGCCCGATTCGCATTCCTTCAAAAGGTAGCGAATGTCAAATCCACTCTACTAGAGCCTATTCGGTTCTGATTGAATCAGAACCGGGCTCTATTCTTTTGTTTTGACGCGTTTTCTACCGCAGATAAGTCTACGCAATCTGCGTAAACTTGATTGCTATGCGAACCGGTTTCCACCCCCGGATCAAGTCCGAGGGCATGCTTCGCTCGAAAACGCTATAGCCGCAATCTTATGCTGCAAATTTTATTCGGAAAAGGCCTTGATCCGGTTGTATTTCCGGCCGCACCGGCCGTCGCCTGTATGCCCAAAGAAATTGGCGAGCAAAAGCCGGAGCCGTTGCGGCCGCGGCCAACAATTTCGTCATCAATGTGGCGGCGGTGGTGTGCGGCCTCAGCCTGGTCGTGTTTGCCTTGCATGGCAACGTCCGGCCTCGATATGAGTCCCGGCTTCTTCTGATTGCGTGCGGAGCGCTTCTGAAAACGTTATCTCGGCGTGGAGGCTGCCGCTTTCCACGCCGGATTGACGTATGATCAACCCTGAATTTTCAGATGCTCCCGCTCTCGCTGGCTAACTGACGTCAGCCAACGGCCGTATTTTACGGATCGAGCTCGGTGTCCCAATAGAGATAATCGAGCCAGCTATCGTGCAGATAGTTCGGCGGGAACAGCCGGCCATTGCGGTGAAGCTGATGCACGGTCGGCGCGAACGGATGCTGCTTCGGAAACATCCGCGCCTGCTGCGGCGTCAGATTGCCCTTCCGCAGGTTACACGGCGAGCAGGCGGCCACCACGTTTTCCCATGTGGTCTGGCCGCCTTTGCTGCGCGGGATGATGTGGTCGAAGGTAAGGTCGTCGCCGGACAAACAATATTGGCAGGCGAAGCGATCGCGCAGGAAAACGTTGAAGCGGGTAAAGGCGGGATGCGTGGTCGGCTTGACGAAGGATTTCAGCGACACCACGCTGGGTAACTGGATCTCGAAGGTCGGACTGCGAACGGCGCGGTCGTAGTGCTCGACGATGTTAACGCGATCGAGAAACACAGCCTTGATCGCGTCCTGCCACGACCAAAGTGACAGCGGATAATAACTGAGCGGGCGGAAGTCCGCGTTCAGCACCAATACCGGCCAACCGCCTTGCGAGACATGTGCGTTCAAGTAACGCTCCCGGCCTCCATACAGCTGCGAAGCAGCATGAGTTGACATACTACATGCAGCGTGACGGGATTGTGAAGAGCATAGGTTGGGCTTATCTGCCCGGCTTTATTGTGGCCGGATTGCGGGTGCGCTGCCAAGATCGTCAATCAAGGCCGCTAAACGGAGCTGGCGGCTGACTGGGCCACGTACGGACACGGCAAAATGAGCACCAAGTCCCCCTATCTCGAGGCGCCATGGCGGCTCCGGGCTTTCGTCCGGGCCCACGAGACCAGCCTCGTGCTCCTGGCGGCGGTGGTCGGCGCTATCGGCGGATTGGTGGTGGCCGCCATGAGCGCCGCCGTTGATATACTCCATGTAATGCTCTTCGATCTGAGAGCTGGCGACCGCCTTTCAAGCCAGGTCTCGATCGATCCCCTGCGCGCCTTGCTGGTTCCAAGTCTCGGTGGGCTGCTGTTGGGGGTAGCCTTTCTGCTGCTGTTGCGCTGGCGGCCGGCGCGCGAAGTCGACCCGATTGAGGCGAATGCCCTGCATGGCGGACGGATGTCCTTTCGCGGCAGCGTGATTGTGGCGCTGGAAACGATCTGGTCCAGCGGGGTCGGCGCATCGGTCGGGCTTGAGGCCGGATATACCCAGCTTTCAAGTGGGCTCGGCGCCTCGCTCGGCCGCGGATTTCATCTGCGCCGGGCCGACCAGCGGTTGATGGTGGGGTGCGGCACCGCGGCTGCGATCGCGGGGGCCTTCAGCGCGCCGCTGGCGGGCGCATTCTACGCCTTCGAGCTCGTGATCGGCGGCTACACGCCCGCGAGCCTGACGCCGGTCGGGGTCGCTTCTGTCGTCGGCTATTTCGTCGCCCATGCCTTTGCGCCGCTGTCGCTTGGCGTCGGCGCCGGTCCCATGGTCGGCGTTGTTCTGGGACGCGACCTTGCGGTAGCCGCGCTGCTCGGCGTTTTCGCCGCGCTGTTCGGCATCGCAATCATGCGCGGCGCCGGGCTTTGCGAAGCGCTGCTGGCCAAGATCGTCCCCTGGTCGCCGCTGCGTCCGGCTCTGGGTGGTCTCGCCGTCGGGCTTTTGGCGTTGCAGACGCCGCAGGTCCTGTCGTCGGGGCACGGCGCCTTGCACTTCAATGGCATCGTCACGATGCCGCTGGCGTTCATCGGCATGGTGTTCGTGCTGAAGTCGACGGCATCGGTGATCTCGCTCGGCGCCGGGTTTCGCGGCGGCTTGTTTTTCGCCACGCTTTTTCTGGGCGCAATCGGTGGCCGTCTGTTCGCGGAGGGCTTTGACGGTATCTGGCCGGGCCTCGGCCTTGAATCCAACATCTACGCCATCATTGGTATGAGCGCGCTGTCGGCTTCGGTCATCGGCGGCCCGCTGACGATGACATTCATCGCGCTGGAATCGACCGGCGACCTCTGGCTGACCACGGCCGTGCTCGTCGCGGTCATCATCTCGACCCAGATCACCCGCGAGCTGTTCGGCTATTCCTTCGCCACCTGGCGATTGCACCTGCGCGGTGAAACGATCCGCAGCGCCGCCGACGTCGGCTGGATCCGCGATCTCACCGTGCGTCGGCTGATGCGGCCGGATGTGCTGACCGTGAACGCCGCCATGCCGGTCGCCGAGTTCCGGGCGAAATTTCCACCGGGGTCGAAGACGCAAGTGGTCGCGGTGGACGATGCGGGCCACTATGCGGGGATGGTGTTCGTATCGGATGCGCACGCGGCGGATCTCGATGCGAAAAAGAACTTGAACAGCATCCTGCATTATCCGCGCGTCGTCCTGCATCCCGGCATGAACATCCGGGAGGCGATTGCGGCCTTCGACGTGACGGAAGCTGAATCGCTCACCGTGGTCGAAAGCGGCGATCAGCGGCCGATCGGAATTTTGACCGAGGCGCATGCGATGCGGCGCTATGCCGAAGAATCCGAACGGCGGCGGCGCGAGGCGGTGGGCGATGCCTGATGACGTTCGCCGATGGCTTGTTTCGATCATTGTTGCGGTCTTTGCGTTCGGATGGTCCAGCGGGCTTGCCGCGCAACCCTATCCGGTCCGGCCGATCACGATGATCGTTCCATTTCCAGCCGGCGGCGCGACCGACACGCTGGCGCGGTACCTTGCCGAAAAAATGCGGGAAATTCTCGGTCAGCCCATCATCATCGAGAATGTCGGTGGCGCTGCCGGCAGCATCGGCGTTGGCCGTGCGGTTCGCGCCCCGGCCGACGGCTACACGCTCTCCATCGGCACCTCGACCACGCATGTGCTCACCGGTGGTCTCTACAGCCTGCCGTTCGATCTTCTGAAGGACCTCCAGCCGGTCATCTATATCGGCAGCGAGCCGCTCCTGATCGCCGGGCGAAAAAATCTTCCCGCCGACGATCTGAAAGGGCTGATTGCCTATCTCAAGGCCAATCCCGACAAGGCCTCGGTGGGAATCGCGGGCGTCGGCGCGGCGGGCCATCTCGCCGGCATTGCGTTCCGGAAAGAGACCGCGACGAAATTCCAGTTCGTGCCCTATCGCGGCAATGCGCCGGCGATGCAGGATCTGCTGGCGGGGCAGATCGATTTCATGATGGAACCGTCGTCCAACTTCAGATCGCTGATCGCAACGGATAGCATCAAACCGATCGCGGTGACCGGCACAACGCGGCTGCCGTCATCGCCCGATATTCCGACCGTCGAGGAAGCGGGCCTGCCGGGTTTTACGGCCTCGCTCTGGTACGGGCTCTGGGTGCCAAAGGATACGCCAAAAGACATTGTCGAGAAGCTCAACGCGACCTTGCGCGCGGTGCTTGCCGACCCCTCGGTGCAAAAACGGTTTGACGATCTCGGCATTCAGATTTCGCCGCGCGACCAGCAGTCACCGGATGCCTTGCGGGCATTTCAGGAGGCCGAGGCGGAACGCTGGTGGCCGGTCATCAAGGCGTCCAATCTGAAGGCGGAATGAAGGTAATTCCGCGCAGTGTGTGGGATACCCTTGATGATCGATAACGTGCTCATATCGCAGGCGATGGAGGCCGCAAGCGAGGTCGCGGGTTCGATCGGCGTCAAGCAGGTCGAGCAAGTGTTGTTGCATCATTCACAGCACATCACCGTTCTCTGGCCGGCCGTCGACACAGTTGCCCGAATCGTCGTGAGCACAGATGACGTGACGGAAAGGCTTTCTCGCGAACTGGCGGTCGCGCGATATTTGACCGAGAAAGGGGCGCCCGTTGGCCCGCCCAGCGCGGTGCTTCCCGCCGGGCCACATTTTCGGGATAAATTCGGGATGACCCTATGGCAGTTCGTTCCGCATACACCTGCCGATGAAGATAACCCGGCGCATGTGACGGCCGCGGCGGCGGCTCTATGCCGCATTCATCGAATGCTTGCAGACTATCCCGGCCGGTTGCCTTCCTTCGGGACGAAGATCGACGAGTGCCGTCTGCTGCTAGGGCGCCGATCGTCGCTGCCTTCGCTTGACGATGCGGATCGCGAATTTTTGCTGACTGTGTATGGTCGCATCACTCGGGCAATGGACAGTTTGCCGATCGAACTCGTTCCGATTCACGGAGACGCGGGTCTTCATAACGTGCTGATTGCGGCCGGCGGCGCCCGCTACATCGATTTCGAAGATGCCAGTCTTGGTCCCCGCGAGTGGGATATCGGATGGTTCTCCGAATCCGATCTCGCTCTCTTTGAGCCGATACACCGCGGCCGTCTGGCCGTTCTTTCCGATTTACGCAGCTTGTGCGTTTCGGTCTGGTGCTTTGCCAGGTATGACCTTCCCGAAAAGCGCGAGGCCGCCGACTATCATTTGGCATATCTCAGACAGCGCTTTGGTTGAGGCCGATGGCGAGGCCATACCGAGACCGGGTCAAAAGAGAAGTGAAAGAATGTGGCCCTGCGCCGGTGGAATATGCCCGTTGAGTGTGTCGAGATAGATTTGCCTGACCTCCGCGGGGCCGCGGCCTTCTACTACCGTCAGTCGCTTCGGTAATGTGGGCGCGAAGGTGGACCATGCGGCGCTAAACCGTTGGTCGATGCCGCCTGGCCCCCACTCCCTCGCGCGTTTTCGAATCTGGTCGGGCGCGAAGAACCAGGCTGGCTTCGCGCCCGGTAATTCCGGCTCGTCCTGCGAAAAGCTCCGGTGCGTGAGCCCGATCTGGCCGGAATATTTCATTGCGTCGCGGAAATGATGGTGCAGCCGCGTGCGCAACGCGCTGTTGCCGGCCATATCGACGAACGCGACGGGCGAATCCGGGGGCAGTGATTCAATGCGATCATAGGGCACGACCTTATGATAGCAGCCGAGCGATCGGACAAAGTCGGCATTCCCGGTTGAAGTCAGTCCGATCACACGGATATTTTTGCGCAGGGTGTGCAAAAGATGCGCGAGGCCGAATGCGGTTTTGCTGGAAGCGCTGGAGAGCACCACGCTTCGCGCGCCGAAAAAATCATGCTCGCCAAGAAAGTCGTCAACCAGGAACGACAGCATGAACAGAGGCCGCAGCAGCGCCTGGTAGTCACCACCAAGCCCTTCGAAGGCAGCATCGCCGCTGACGCGCGAATACGCGTTATAGACCGGCGCGACGCCCTGTCGGTGTGCCGCCGCGTCGCGAAGTCCACGCTTGCTGACGTCAGATGCTTCGATCACGAGGTGGGTCGCCATCGGAAAATAGCCGAACAGGCGTTCGCCGGTTGCGATCGACGGATGGCGCGAAACGATGACTTCGCCGAATCCCCAGACCGGAATGTTGCCGAAACCTTCGGGTGCCGGAAAAAGTTGCCAATATTTCAACTGATCGCCGAGCGTGGCGTAGGTGATGTTGTTGGCTGTGAAGGCGAAGCGGTCGACCTTGACCAGCAACGTTTCGTCGGGAAGCGCATCTGCGTCGGGCAACCTCGTTTCAATGAATTTGCAGTCCTGCAAATTATCGCGTGCAACGATGAAAGCGGTGGCGTTCATGGCTCGACCCCGGCGGTTGGGCTGCCGTTATCTTTGCGTCCGTCTATGAGCGTTTTGCAACACGGACATTGTTTGAAACTGCGTTCGCTTTTTCCGCAGTCCCGATCACGCCTTCGCGTTTCTTGATCGCGCGGTAATACGACCACCACAAATGCGCCGCCGCGCCCCGCATCGGACGCCAGGGGTCCGCGAGAAGTGCCATTTCCTTTGCTGTGGGGCGCGTCTTTAGCCCAAGCCCGATTTTTACCGCCTCCTGCACCGCGAGGTCGCCTGCGGGCCAGGCGTCGCCATGGCCGAGGCAAAACAACAGGTACACGTCGGCCGTCCAGGGGCCGATGCCGTGCAACGAAACCAGCGTATGATGCGCGGCGTCGGCATCCTCGTTGGCAAGCACGTCCAGATTGACCCGTTCGGCTGCGATCTCGCGCGCCAAATTCTTCAGGGTCTTGATTTTCGCCGCCGACAGGCCGAGCCGGCCCAGGCGATCGGCGCGGGCGCGGCGAAGCGCGTCGTGGTGAAACGGATCGAAGGCGGCGGTGAGGCGGGTCCAGATCGCCGATGCGCTGGCGGTAGAGAGTTGCTGACCGCAGACAATATGCGCAAGCCCCTGAAAACCGGGCTCACGCCGCCGCAGCGCCGGCATGCCCGCCACCGCGAATACCGGCTGAAGCCGCGGGTCCTGTTTCAGCAACACGCGGATCGCGTCTTCGAGATCGGCCTGGCTGTTGAGGTGGAGGGTCATTGCGACTTAAAACCACCACTTCCTGCGAGATATTTCAATGCCGCCACCCGTTTTCCGCTTTGCGCCGTCTCCGAACGGTTACCTGCATCTCGGTCACGCCTTTTCGGCGATGCTGAACGCCGATCTGGCGCGCGAATCAGGCGGCCGCTTCCTGCTGCGTATCGAGGATATCGACCCCACCCGCTGCCGCGCCGAATTCGAAGACGCCATCGACCAGGACCTCACCTGGCTCGGGCTTACCTGGGAAAAGCCAATGCGCCGTCAGTCCGAGCACTTTGCGGCATATCGCGAAGCGCTCGAGAAACTCACGGCGCTGGGGCTCATTTATCCCGCTTTTGAAAGCCGCGCCGAAATTGCCCGTCTCATCGCGGAGCAGGAGAAGCAAGCGCCGTGGCCACGCGATCCTGACGGCGCGCCGTTATATCCGGGCACGGCGCGCACTCTGCTCTTCGAAGAACGGGTGCGGCTATTGCAATCGGGCGCGGCTTACGCGCTGCGGCTCGACATGGCCGCCGCCTGCAGCCTGGCCGGCGAACTGAGCTGGATCGAGCGTGGGGAAGGTTTTGGCGGCGAAACCGGGACGGTTGCGGCCGATCCCGCCGCGTGGGGCGACATCATCATCGCGCGCAAGGAAACCCCGACCAGCTATCACCTCGCCGTGGTGGTCGATGATGCCCTGCAAGGCGTCACGGAGGTGGTGCGGGGGCAGGACCTGTTCTGGTCGACGAGCGTCCACCGGCTGTTGCAGCAGCTTCTCGGATTGCCCCAGCCTACCTATAGGCACCATCGCCTCATTCGCGACACGGCGGGTCAAAAGCTATCGAAATCAACGAAAGCCACAGGTCTTCGCGAATTGAGGGCGGTTGGCGCAACTCCGGCGGAAATTCGACGCCGGGTCGGTCTCGCCTGAGGCGCGGGTAGCGCCGGCATCCTGCTCGCAACAAGATTTTCGCTTCGGCGTGACTCCATCCGCCCGGACGTGCCATGCTGTAGCCAGCCAGGATTGGGGGAATCATGGCATCGAGTTCGCGCCCACGGCGCAGTGAGCGGCGGTTGAAAAAAACTCGGCCGAAAAAGCGTAAAACAGGTGCGGCAGCCGGCAGGCCGCGCAAGGCCGTCGCCAAGGCGGCCAGCAAAACGGCTGCTCCCGGCATTGTCGAGACGGCGCTTGCCACCTTCGCGCATGAGGTTCGTACGCCGCTGACCGGCATTCTCGCCATCAGCGACCTGTTGGCGACGTCCGACCTCGACGAGCGGGAGCGGCGCTGGGTCGATACCATCAAGGCCGGCGCCGAACATCTGGCGAGTCTGGCGACCTTGTTTGTCGATGCCGCCCGCAGCGGACGCTCCGGGTTTGGCGTCCGCCAGGACTTTTTCGATCTGCGGACGCTCGCCCGCAGCGTCGGCGATTCGTTGGCCGGCCGGGCGACCGCCAAGGGCTTGCAGTCGCGGGTCGAGATTTCGGAAAAGCTGCCCGTCTTCGTCACGGGTGATCCCGTTCGTCTGCGGGCGGCGCTTGAAAACCTCATCGACAACGCCATCAAGTTCACCGAACAGGGCGCCGTCGCGCTGACCGTGCGGCCTACCGGTACAGTGAAGGGCAAGATCGGTGTGGCCTTTGCGGTTTCCGATAGCGGCATCGGCCTCACGCTGAAGGAGATCAAGCGGCTGTTCCGCCCTTTTTCGCAGGCCAATGTGAGGATCGCCGCCCGCTTCGGGGGCGCCGGGCTTGGTCTGTCGTCGGTCAAGCAGCTCGCTCGCGCGATGGGGGGTGATATCGCGGTGACGCCGCGGCGCGGCGGGGGGACCGCCTTCACGCTCACGGTGTTGTTAAGCCGCGCCGAGGCTTCGCCGTTGGAGCGAGGTCGGGACCACGATCGTCCGCGGGACCACGCGCGGGGCTTGCGCGTTCTCAGCGTCGAGGACAATCCGTTCGGCCGCGTGGTGCTCAATGCGGTCCTGACCGAGCTTGGTCATCAGGCGGAGTTCATCGGCCGCGGTGAAGACGCAGCTGACCGCATCATGCAAGGCGGCTTCGATGCGGTCCTGATGGACATGGTGCTTCCGGGCATTGACGGGATCGAGGCGATCCGCCGGATTCGTGCGCTCGGTCCGCCGGTTGGCGGCATTGCCGTCCTCGGCGTATCGGGCCGGAGCGATGACGAGACCGCCGCGCGCGAGGCCGGCGCGGACGCCTTCCTGGTCAAGCCTGTGTCTCCGCGGGCTTTAGCGACTGCGCTGCTTGAAGTGACACGCCGTTCGGCAAACGCGACTTGATGATCGCGGCGTTGAGCTCCCCGCCATAGA
>Ga0116129_1000815_pt1 | contig 18647 bp, 17 predicted proteins | sample June2015DPH_17_2_FD_89732 | JGI IMG/M metagenome (GOLD analysis project Ga0116129, IMG submission 89732) | Peatland microbial communities from SPRUCE experiment site at the Marcell Experimental Forest, Minnesota, USA - June2015DPH_17_10 | ecosystem: Environmental > Terrestrial > Soil > Wetlands...
ATCCGCCTGACCGCCTCGAACGCGATGGGCGAGATCGTGGGGTGCTTCTGATCGCGCGCCTTGGACGCGATATCGGCAAGCTCGCACAGCTTACGTCTCCCGTGCGCCCAGCAAGCCGCCTCCGTGATCGGACCCGGCTTGCGGTCGACCCTGTAGAGGGAGTTGAAGCCCGCGTAGGCATCGGCCTGAAGGATGCCAGTATATCCGGCGAGATGCTGTTCGGGATGAATGGCGGTCCGATCGGCCGAGTAGAAGAACACCGCCGCGGGCGGGTCTTTTCCACCAAAGGGTTGATCGTCGCGCACGTAGGTCCACAGCCGCCCGGTTCGGGTCTTGACCTTAGCGAATACCGGGACGGTGGTGTCGTCGCCGTGAATACGCTGGCCTGCAAACACATGGCTCTTGATGAGTTCATAGATCGGCATCAGCACCGCCGCGCAGGCACCGACGTGATCCGCCATGGTGGAGAGCGATATCTCGATGCCTTCGCGCCCGTATTGCTCGCACTGGCGATTGAGCGGCTGATGGTTGGTGTATTTTTCGACCAGGATCATCGCCAGCAGGCTCGGCCCCGCAAATCCTCGCGCGATCACGTGGAAGGGCGCCGGTGGCTGCGAGATCTTCTCGCAAGACCGACAACTGAACTTCTCCCGCACATGCTCCGTCACGAACCATCGGCGCGGAATCACGTCGAGCGTCTCGGTGACGTCTTCGCCAATCTTCGAGAGCTTGGTGCCGCCGCAGCACGGGCAGGACGTTGGTGCTGGATGGACCACCCGCCGACGCGGCAGGTGATCGGGAAAATTCCGTCGCGTCCCCTTGGACCGCGTGAAGCCTTGAACTTGGACGCCGGCGCTCTCGGCTTTGGCGGTCTCTTCCCCCGCAGCCGCGGCCAGTTCCTCGAGTTGCAGCTCCATCTGATCGATCAAGCGCTGGCTGCGCTCGGAACGCGGACCGAACGCTTCGCGCTTCATCTTGGCAATCACGAGTTGAAGATGCTCGATCATTGCCTCGGCGCCCGACAGCCTGGCGTGCGCTTCGGTCAGCGCCGCCTTGAGCGCTTCCACGTCATCGGGAAGTTGATCCGGTGCCGTCGCCATCGGCACAAGTGCACCACAATCGAAGTGATTCGCCGATCAAAAATCAGCGATGTGAGTCAACGCGTCGCACTCAGGCTTCGACGAGAGCTCAGCCCGCTGCCGTTGGCCGCCACGTGCGCTGCGGAGCGCGCCAATCGATTCCTTCAAGCAGGTAGCCGAGTTGGGCCGGCGTAATCGTAACCGTGCCGTCCGCCGGAGATGGCCAGATGAAGCGACCGCGCTCCAATCGCTTTGCGAACAGGCACATACCTTGTCCGTCATGCCACAGAACCTTGATCAGACTTCCACGCCGGCCGCGGAACACGAACAGGTGGCCGTCGTGCGGATCGCGTTTGAGCTTCTCCTGCACCAGGAGCGCAAGGCCATCAAAGCCCTTGCGCATGTCGGTGTGGCCAGTTGCCAGCCAGACATGCACCCCGCTCGGGACCGGGATCATCGCCGCCGATCCAGAACGTCGATCACACGGCCCAACGCTTCAGCGTCGAAATCGCCATCAACGCGGATGCGGCGACCGTGCCCAAGCTCGATGAGGATCGAACCGGCGCTCTTTGCACCCCTCGCGGCTCTCTGATCGCGATCACGTTCTTCAGCCGTCGCCGAGCCGCTCGCCGCAGGCGTCACGATCTCAACTGGAACCAAGGCCGCTGCCTCGTCACCAAGCCGTCCCTCCCGGACAAGCCGACGCCAAGTGAACAGCTGGCCGCCAGACAGCCCATGGCGTCGCGCAGTCGCCGAAACCTCGCCGCGCCCGCCGTAGCTCTCGGCTACAATCCGGCGCTTCTCTGCAGCCGTCCACCGACGCCGAGCGCCTGTCGACACCACTTCAATCCGCGAAACCTTCGGCATAGTCGTATGATTAGTCATACGACTATCTCTCAGCCGCGCGCGACCTCACCGCAAGGCGGCACTCGGCGGAGGCTTACGCTTTGAACGTCTGCGTCGTAACAGCTTCGGGGTATAAATCCGAAATTCGGCACATCGAAACGTCCCTTGGTCGAATGCCGCTTCTCGGGCCGGAATCATTCCGTGCTTTACCGCCCATCAGGCCGGCATGGGAGCTGACAAGGGCAGGCGGTGCCGATGACCCATCGGTAGGTCGAGCTGGATTTCGTTGTAGGGTACGCGCGGCTCCAACGTGCCGCCTGCGCCCTTCACCAGTTCGACAAGGCCGAATCGCTCCATGGTTTTCAGCGTGCGCGACAGATTAGATTTGGCTCGACCCGAAAGGGCTTCCAATTCGGCAAGCGATTTCGGCTGCTGCTCGATGATGAGATCAAGCAGCAAGCGGTTCCTATCGGACAACACACGTGCCAAGCTTTCGATCGACGTGAACCTCAATTTGGGTTCATCCGGTCCGGGCTTCAACTCGCCGCGTGCGACGGCTAGGGTGCGCGCTTTCATGTCCGCAAAGGACGCGATGCCAATTCGTAGTTTCTTCATGGCGTTACCCCGGATGGGTGTGGGCTCTTCTGGTGCCGTGCGGCCCTACGTCAACGTTCGTCGAGCCCACGCGTCGCAACAAGTGCGCCCGCCGTCCCGCACGCCCACCTTCACGAAACACACACCACCCCGGTCCCCTGCATGCCGATGGCTTTCGCGGCGCCTAGGCTGAGGTCAAGGCTGACGCCCTGCACATACGGACCGCGGTCATTGATGATCACGGTGACGGACTGTCCATTGCGGGGGTTCGTCACCGTCAGGCGGGTACCGAACGGCAGCGTGCGATGGGCCGCGGTCATGCCGTAGGGATTGAACGGCTGGCCGCTGGCGGTGTGGCGGCTCTCCCAATAATAGGAGGAAACGATGTGTTGGCCGCCATTGCATCTTGGATCACCGCTCGTCCCTCCGACCGTTGGGCGAGCGGGTTGCTGGATCGGCGGCGTCAGGACATTGGTACCCTCGGCCGTGGCAGCGGCCGGCGCGGGATCGTGAGCGTGCTCGGGCGGTTTTGCGATTGATGCCGGGGTGCGCCCGGGTGTTACGGTGGCGGCCGCGGAATTATTTGCGCGTTCGGCCGTGGCGGCGGCCGGCGTGGGATCGTGCGAGCGCTCGGGCGGTTTCGCGGTTGATGCCGGGGCGGATTCGGGCATTGAGATGGCGGGTGCGGGACCATTGGTGCCTTCGGCCGCGACGGAGGCTGGCGCGGGAGTGCCTTCGCGCTGTCCCACCACCGGCGCGGGGTCGGGCGCCTTCTCGGGTGCTGCGGCGGATTTCGCATGCTCATGGGGGGCTCGGCGCGACAGGTGCGCCGTCGGGGCGTGAGCCTGGTTCAAGGTGAGGATCGCCAGCAACCGCTTCCACAACGGGATGTCGGACGGTCTCGTCGATGCCGCGGCGAAATTTGGGGAAAACACCGCCAAAAGAGTGAGGATGATAAGCCATCGTTTCATGATTTATCTCCTGTTCCGCCACGATTTCTGGCACAAACGCGGCGGGACAACAATCGCGGGCGGCAAAAACGCCGGCGGGCGACGGCGGGCCTGGCTTAGGCCCTGCTTGGACGCGGAAAACGAAAACTGTTTGTTTTCAAATCGTTGATAAAAGCCAGCGGCACCTGCGGTGCGGCGTCGATGGCGCTGTGGGACGAAGGCTGCGAATGAACGTGCGAAGTAGATGCCTTGTGACGTAAACGTTTGGAGACGAAATCATGGCCATCCGCCTGCATCGAGGCGACCTGCCCGACCTGTCGCGCTACCGGGGTGCCTCGGTTGCCATCGACACCGAGACCATGGGCCTCGACAACCGCCGGGATCGGCTCTGCGTGGTCCAGTTGTCGCCCGGCGACGGCAATGCCGACGTCGTCCAAATTCCCCACAACAGCCCCAAAGGGCCCAATCTCCAGGCTCTATTGACCGATCCTAACATTTTAAAAATATTCCATTTTGCACGCTTCGACTTAGGCATCCTGTGTGCCACCTTCGGGGTCATGCCGGGTCCCGTCTACTGCACCAAGATCGCGTCCCGGCTGGTGCGGACCTACACCGACAAGCACGGCCTGAAGGACCTGACCCGCGATCTCCTGGGGATCGAGGTTTCCAAGCAGCAGCAATTGACCGACTGGGGCGCCGAAGGCTTGACCGAGGCCCAGGTCGCCTATGCGGCCTCCGATGTGCTCCATCTTCATGCCCTGAAGCTCAAGCTCGATAGCCTGCTGGCCCGCGAGGGGCGGGAAGAGCTCGCGGCGGCATGCTTCCGGTTCCTGCCCGATCGGGTGCGCCTCGATCTCGCCGGCTGGGCCGCGGAAGATATCTTTTCCCATAGCTGACGCCCTGCCGTAGCCATATTCACAGGCGACCCTTGGTGGCGGCGCGTGAGCGGGGGTCGCAAGCGGGATTGGTCGCGCCCGGACATCAAAAAGGGCCTGTCGCGATGTTTTCGGTGCGACCGGCCTGTGGCGCGTCGGGCGCATTTTCGGGGCCGGATTTTGCCGAATGCACGTGATGGCGTGCTATCATGGGATGCGGCGAATCCGCGCTGCAAATCCGGGCTGAACTTCAGGGGTGGCTGTCTGAGCTTGTCGTCGACGATTTCACAACCGGCCGTGCGCGGATCGCGCCAGATCGGCCGAAACGATGGCGACCGCGTGTTCCGCGCGGCGGCGCGGCATAGCCGTTTTGTCCGGTTCCTGCGCATGGCGATCCCGGCCGGCATCATCGTGACCGCGATCGTGATCGTGGTCGCCACGTTCTTCAATCCGTTCCGGCTGATGGCGGCGTTCCCGATCGATCCCGGCAAGGTGTCGCTGTCGGGGACCAAGATCGTCATGGAATTGCCCCGCCTGCATGGCTTCACCAACGACTCGCGGCCCTATGAGCTCACCGCCCGCGCGGCCGCCCAGGATCTCACTAAACCGGAGCTTCTGGAGCTCAAGGACATCACCGCTCGCATGCAGATGCAGGGCGGGCAGCACGTGGACCTCAACTCGATCAACGGGCTTTACGACACCAAGACCGAGATCCTGAAACTCAAAGACCATATCGTGCTGGTCTCGAGCGATGGCTATGAGGCGCATTTGTCGGAAGCGACCGTCAATGTGACGACCGGCTATATCGTGTCCGAAAGCCCGGTGCAGGTGAAGCTTCTCAATGGCTGGCTGGACGCGAACCGGCTCGAAGTCCTGGAGAACGGCGATCTCATTCGCTTCGGCGGCGGCATCGAGTTGAACCTCAATCCTGAGGCGCAAAAAACCGCGGCACCGGCCGCGCCGCCAGGACCGGCACCGGCTACGCCATCGGGACCGGCGCCCGTGAGATCGTCGTCTGCAGGTTCTGCATCGCGAGGAGCGCCGTTGCCATGACGGTGCGGATCGGAGCGTTGAAGGTCATGTTCGCGGTCGCGGCTGTGCTGTGCGGCACCGCATCGCTTCACGCGCAGCCGCAGCAGCCGTCAGCGCAGCAGCCCAACGGTCCTCCCAACGCCCTGCAGGGATTTTCCCAGAACCGGGACAAGCCCATCAAGATCAATTCCGCCACCCTCGAAGTGCGCGACAAGGACAAGGTCGCGACATTTTCCGGCGACGTTCATCTGGTCCAGGGCGACACCACCATGCGCAGCAAGATCCTGGTGGTGTTCTACGAGGACGATTCGGCGGCGAAGCCCGCAAAGCCCGTCCCTCCGCCCGCCGGCACCTCGCAGACCGTGGCGCAGCCCGGCCAGCAGATCAAGCGCGTGGAAGCCAAGGGCGGCGTCATCGTGGTGCAGAAGGACCAGACCGCGACCGGCGAGAACGGCGTCTTCGACATGCGGGCCAATACCGTGACGCTACTCGGCAATGTCGTGATTTCGCAGGGCCCGAACGTGGTGAAGGGCGATCGCCTGACCGTGGATATGACGACGGGCGTCTCGCGGGTCGAAAGCGGCAAGGGGCCGGGGCAGGGCCGCGTCCAGGCTTTGATCCAGCCCGGCGCCGGCAAGCCGGAAGGCCACTCCCAGGAGCCGGCTCCAAGCCGCGACACTCCGCGGCAACGCGCGCAGCAGCCGTCCGGCCTATATTGATGGCGCCCGCGCGGCGCGCGGTTGAACGCCCTGGAGCGAGGGACTATCACCCACGCGCAACCGCAGCAGTTTTGGTCTTGAGGCCCTTGTGGTCGATCTGATCGGTCTCTTCAAACGCCTCGATCTCCGGCGCCGCAAAGCGCCCGCATACGTGCGACAGCCTGCCGGCCGCGTCAGGACCAACGGATCGACACCAGCGACACGCAGTCCGTCGGCCCAGGCGCGCGGACGCGACGGCGGCGAGGCGCGCCAGCAGCCCCGCGACTATCTTGCGGTGCATGGCGTCGAGAAAAGCTTCGCCACCCGCAAAGTGGTTCGCGGCGTGAGCCTCTATGTGAGGCGCGGCGAAGCGGTCGGGCTGCTCGGCCCCAACGGCGCCGGCAAGACCACGGTGTTCTACATGATCACCGGCCTCATCAAGGCCGACCGCGGCCGCATCCACCTCGATGGCTACGATGTCACCACGCTCCCCATGTATCAGCGGGCCCGGCTCGGCATCGGATACCTGCCGCAAGAGGCCTCGATCTTCCGTGGCCTCAATGTGGAGGAGAATATCCGGGCAGTGCTCGAGGTCATCGAGCCGAACAAGCGACGGCGCGAAGCCGAGCTCGACAGCCTGCTGGAGGAGTTCAACATCACGCGCCTGCGCAAGACGCCGACCATCGCGCTGTCGGGCGGCGAGCGACGGCGCGTCGAGATCGCCCGGGCGCTGGCGACGCGACCCAATTACATGCTGCTGGACGAGCCGTTCGCCGGCATCGATCCGATCGCGGTCGGGGATATCCAGGCGCTGGTCCGCCACCTTACCCAGCGCGGTATCGGGGTACTCATCACGGACCATAACGTGCGCGAGACGCTAGGCCTCACGGATCGCGCCTATATTATCTACTCGGGCGAAGTGCTGATGGAGGGGGAACCCGACGAGATCGTCAACAATCCGGACGTCCGTCGCCTCTACCTGGGCGAGGAATTCCGCATGTAGGGCAAGGCCTTCAGGTCAAGAACTTTCTTTTTTGAGCCCACCAATAGTCCAGGTATACACGCGGTCGAAATCCGGATAAGCAAGAACCGGACCAATTCGCGCAACCATAAATGGCACTCACCCAAAAACTTCTCATCCGCCAGAGCCAAGCGCTGGTTATGACGCCGCAGCTGATGCAGGCGATCAAGCTGCTGCAGCTCTCGCATCTCGACCTCGCAAGCTACGTGGAAGGCGAACTGGAGCGCAACCCGCTGCTGGAGCGCCCCGCCGAGGAGGAACCGGTCCACGGCGAAGCGGAACACGCCGAGGGGGCGTCGGACGCGCCGTCCGACCGGACGTCTCTTGCCGCCGATGACGAGGCGCGCAACGCCGACTGGATGGACGATCGGCTGGAAACCAGCCGCCAGTCCATGGAGGAGCGGCTCGACACCGATCTCAACAACGTGTTTCCGGATGACGGCCCGGCCGCCCCGGCGCGCGCCGCGGACGCCCAGCCGGCCGCCTATTCGGAATGGGCGGCGGTCGGACCGGGCGGCCGCAGCGACGGCGAATATAATCTTGAGGCCTTCGTATCGGCCGAGGCGACGCTGGCGGATCATCTCGCCGAACAGGTCTCGATGACCTTCACGGACCCGGTCGAGCGGATGATAGCCCAGTACCTGATCGATCTCGTCGACGAGGCCGGCTACCTCACGGGCGACTTGACGGAAGTCGCCGAAAAGCTCGGCGCCTCGAAGGAGCGCGTCGAGCAGGTGCTGGCCCAGCTGCAGACCTTCGATCCGCCCGGCGTCTGCGCCCGCAACCTCACCGAGTGCCTCGCCATCCAGTTGCGCGAGCAGAACCGGCTCGACCCCGCCATCGCGGCCTTGCTCGCCAATCTGGAACTGCTCGCCAAGCGCGATCTCGCGAGCCTGCTGCGGATTTGCGGCGTCGACGAGGAAGACCTCGCGGACATGATCGGTGAGATCAGGCGACTGAACCCCAAGCCCGGCCTCGCGTTCAGCTCGACGCTGGTGCAGCCGATCGTGCCGGACGTGTTCGTTCGCCAGGGCAATGACGGCGGATGGCTGGTCGAGCTCAACCACGACACCCTGCCGAAGGTGCTGGTCAACCAGTCCTATTACGCGAAGGTCTCCAAGACCACCAAGAAGGATACCGACAAGTCGTATCTGGCCGAATGCCTACAGACTGCCACCTGGCTGGTGCGCGCGCTCGATCAGCGCGCCAAGACCATCCTCAAGGTGGCGAGCGAGATCGTCCGCCAGCAGGATGCTTTCTTCGCCTACGGGGTGCAGCACCTGCGGCCGCTCAATCTCAAGACCATCGCGGACGCCATCGAGATGCACGAATCGACGGTGTCGCGGGTCACCGCCAACAAATACATGGCAACCAGCCGTGGCACCTTCGAGATGAAATTCTTCTTCACCTCGGCGATCGCGTCGGCGGTTGGCGGCGAGGCCCATTCGGCCGAGGCCGTCCGGCACCGCATCAGGCAGTTGATCGATGCCGAGAAGATCGACGATATCCTGTCGGACGACACCATCGTGGAGCAGCTCCGCACGGCCGGCATCGACATCGCGCGCCGCACCGTCGCCAAATACCGCGAAGCGATGCGGATTCCCTCCTCGGTGCAGCGCCGCCGCGACAAGCAACACGGTGTCGGGGCGCACGGCTGATTTGAGGAAGCTGGAGTATGATCCCGAAAAGTTGCAGACTTTTCGGACAAGATCATATGCAAAATCAATGAATCCAGCGCGCTATCCGACGATCGCGTGGGGCAGGAATCGCGAGCTGTTCGTGGTGATCGGGCCGGTGCCCTCGCGCACCGAAAGGCCGGCCGGCGCGCCCGCCGCAAACCACGAACCCAGTACCGCATAATTGCCGTCGAATACCGGGAGCGCGGCGAGGCCCTGCAGGACCTTCGGCTCGTCGCCGTAGGGCCCATCATCGGCATCGACCACACTGCTGCCGCCGACGATGATTTCCACATTGGCGCCCTCGCGCGAGTAAAGCGGCTTTCGCACATAGGATTGGCCGAGCTCCGCGCTCTTTGGATCGTCGGCGAAAAACGCCGGCAGCAGGTTGGGGTGGTGCGGAAACATCGCCCAAAGCAAGGGCAGAATCCCCTTGTTGGAAAGGATCGCCTTCCAGGGCGGCTCGATCCACCGGGGTGAGGCGCCCGGCAGGGAGGCGCCGAATTGCTCCCGGAACATCCATTCCCAGGGATAGAGCTTGAAAGCGCTCTCGATCGCAGCATTCGCTTCGTCGACGAAAATGCCCTTGGGGGTGCGGCCGATCGCGTCCATGGCCAGCATGGTGACGGTCGCGCCGGCCTGGGCGGCGGTGTCCGCCAGATAGGCGAGCGTGCCGGCGTCTTCCGGATTATCCAGCATCCCGACGAAATGAATCTTGCGGCCCGCCGCGAGGGTCTTCCAGCCGGCGATCAGCCGGTCGTGTAAAGAGTTGAACTGATCGGCGTCGCGCGGAATGATCTGCTGCCCGATGGCGTCGCCGAGCCAGCTCCACTGGAACACCGCGGTTTCGAACACCGACGTCGGCGTGTCGGCGTTGTATTCCAGGAGCTTGGCGGGGCCGTTGCCGTCGTAGCGCAGGTCGAATCGCCCATAGAGGCTGCCGTCGCCGCGCTTCCAGCTCGCCGCGATGAAGTTCCAGAACCGCTCCGGGATGGCGAGCCGTTTCAGGATGCGCTCGTCCGCGACCGCGCGGACGACGAGTTCGCGGCACATGCCGTCAAGCGTCGCGGTCGGGGCTTCGAGATCGTCCTCTATCTCCTTCAGGCTGAACGCGTAATAGGCGGTCTCGTCCCAATAGGGCTCGCCGTTTTGGGTATGGAACACGAATCCGATTTCGTCGGCGCTTTTGCGCCAGTCCGGGCGCTCGTTGACCTGAATGCGTTGCATGGGACCGGTCAACTGCCGCCGGAGGACGACCCGCCGGCGTGCCCGGTGGCGCCGAAGCCGCCGCGACTGCCGGAGCCCGGCGAAGACGACGCCGTGCCCGCGCTACCGGAACCCGAAGAGCCGGAGCCGGAGAAGAAGTGCCACCCGGAGCGACCCGAATAAGACGAGCTGTGCCAGGAAGACCTGCAGTTCTGGGGCGCGTCGCTTACAACCGCGCTGGGCGGCGGCGGCTTGCAGCTGTTGGACTGCAACGCATAAGCGGTGCCGCCAACCCCGACGGCGCCCATCAGCACCAGCGATACCTGGGTGGATCGCTTCATCGGCCTTGCCCGCTCAGTACGAAATCGATGCGGCGTTGAGGGCGCCGGCCGCGAGCGAGGCGATGCCGAGCCAGATCGCGGGCGCCAGTTCCCCGGCCGCGATACGCTGCGGGAGGTTATGGATAGGGATCCGCACCACGAAATACACGACGATCTGGACGATCAGCGCGATGACGCTCCAGATCACGCAATCGATCAGGGTTTCGGTGTGGGCGATCACGCTCGCCACCGGCAGCGCGAAGCCGAGCAGGCTCAGCCCCAGCGCAATCGCGGCACCCGGCACGTTCTTGCGGATCAGCTCGAACTCGTCATAGGGCGTGATCCACATATAGACGAACAGGTAGCCGACCATGATCACGAAGGCGGTGCAGAAATAAGCCAGGAAGGCGGGCAGGCCGGCCAGAGACTGCAGGATCATGTCCACTCTGTCATAAAGTCGCGCGAGGGCGGCGGTCGGGCGGAACCGGGCCCGGCCGGCCATCCGGGAATCGTAACAGTTAGTCGTTTAATAAAATGGATCGGTTCGATCCTGAGATGCGGGCAACCGGCCCGGTACCGTTACTTTCGTGAATCCTGGTTCGCCGAAAAGTCGATCATTTTATCAAAAGTTTATCACCACGCAGATTGGTATAGAAGCATCGCGAGCCGGTCGCCAAAAAGCTCCCGGAGGACACCGTCCATGAGCACGCTCGAACGCGCTATCGCCATTGCGGCGGAAGCTCACGCCGGACAAACCGACAAAGCCGGCGCCCCCTATGTGCTGCATCCACTGCGCATGATGTTAGAGGTGTCGTCGACCGAAGAGCGCATCGTCGCGGTGCTGCACGACGTCTGCGAGGATTGCCCAGGCTGGGATTTCGATCGGCTGCGCCGCGAAGGCTTTTCCGAGCGGATCATCGCGGCGCTGGATTGCGTGACCAAGCGCGAGGGCGAGGATTATGAGGCTTTCGTGCGGCGGGCGGCCGCCGATCCGATCGGACGCGCCGTAAAGCTCGCCGACTTGAAGGACAATTCCGACCTCTCCCGCATCGCGTCGCCGGTGCCGCGCGACTTTGAACGCATCGAGAAGTATCGGCGTGCCATCGCGCTCATCGGCCGGCTGCCGGCGTGATTTACCGTGCGGTGCGCCGCCGCAATGGCGCCGCACCGGACCGCGCCGTCAAGCGGTAGACAAGCCGGCCGATATCGGGGAATGTCGGTCGCCCGCCCCAACCGATGGGTCAAGAAACACGCTCGGGAGAGTACAAAATGCCGTTTCCGCGGGCCTCCAAGGCCCTTTCGGGTTTCACCGTGCTGGATTTGTCCCGGGTGCGCTCCGGTCCCACTTGCGTGCGCCAGCTCGCGGATTGGGGCGCCAATGTCATCAAGATCGACACCCCGGCGAACCTGGAAAGCGGCGAGCCCCTGGGGGGCCCGCGCGACGGCCCGGATTTCATGAATCTGCACCGCAACAAGCGCAGCATCACGCTCAACCTGAAGTCGCCCGAGGGCGTCGCGGCCTTCAAGAAAATGGTCAAGAAGGCCGATGTCGTGGTGGAGAATTTCCGCCCCGACGTGAAGGGCCGGCTCGGCATCGACTACAAGGCGCTGCGCAAGATCAATCCGCGCCTCGTCTATGCCAGCATTTCGGGGTTCGGCCAGACCGGCCCCTATGCGGACCGGCCTGGCTTCGACCAGATCGCCCAGGGCATGGGCGGCCTGATGTCGATCACCGGCGAGCCCGGCCGGGGACCGGCGCGGGTCGGCGTCCCGATCGCCGACCTGACAGCCGGACTGTTCTGCGCCATGGGGATACTGATCGCCCTCCTGGAGCGGCAAAAATCCGGCAAGGGCCAGCAGGTCGAAACCTCGCTGCTGCAGGCTGAGATATTCATGCTGGACTTCCAGGCGGCGCGCTGGCTCGTCAAGGGCGAAGTCGCGAAGCAGGCCGGCAACAATCATCCGACCAGCATCCCGACCGGGGTGTTCAAGACGACTGATGGCTACATCAATATCGCGACCGCGGGCCAGAAAATCTGGGAACGCTTCTGCAACACGCTGGAAACACCGGAGTTGATCGCGCGCCCCGAATACGCCAATGCGGCGAACCGTTCGAAGAACCGCGATGCCCTCAATGCGGAAATCGAACGGCACACCGTCGAGCGCAGCAGCGCCGACTGGGTCGAACGTTTCAACAAGGCCGGCGTGCCGTGCGGCCCGATCTACAACATCGACCAGATGTTCGCGGACCCGCAGGTCAAGCATGTCGGGATCGCGCAGCCGGTGAAGACAAAGGACAAGAAAGGCCTGACGCTGATCGGCCAGCCGGTATCACTGTCGCGTACGCCGAGCAAACTGGTGGCGCCGCCGCCCGGTCTCGGCCAGCACACCGACGCGGTGCTCAAGGAGTTCGGATTCAGCGCCCGGCAGATCGCGGCGCTGCGTCAAACCAACGCCATTTGAGCGCGCGTTCTCTCGCGACTTTCACCGAACCTGAGATTCGAGGATGAACCCATGAATACACTGGCTCAAACCGACAAGATGCTGTCCCGCAAGGAGGGGCATGTCGGTTACGTGATCTTCAACAATCCGGAGCGGCGTAACGCGGTGTCGCTTGAAATGTGGGAGGCGACGGCCCGCATCCTCACCGACTTCGGCAAGGACCAAAACATCCGCTGCGTCGTGCTGACCGGCGCCGGCGACAAGGCGTTTGTGTCGGGCGCCGATATTTCGAAGTTCGAGAACGAGCGCTCCAACGAGGAGGCCATCGCACGCTACAACCAGACCGTCGAGCGCGCCAACGCGGCGATCTACGACTATCCAAAACCCACCATCGCGATGATACGCGGCTATTGCATCGGCGGCGGGCTCGGCCTCGCGCTATGCTGCGACCTGCGCATCTGCTCGGACGATTCCCGTTTCGCGGTTCCGGCCGCCAAGCTCGGTCTCGGCTATCCGTATCATGGGCTCAAGAAGCTCGTGGACGTGGTCGGCATCTCCTTCGCCAAGGAGATTTTCTATACGGCACGCCAGTTCGACGCCGAGGAGGCGCGTGCCATGGGGCTCGTCAACCGCGTCGTGAAGGCGGCCGAACTCGAAGCCTATGTGAAGAAATATGCCGATACGATCGGCGAAAACGCGCCGCTGACGATCGCCACCACCAAGTTCACGGTCGGCGAGGTGGTCAAGGACGAGTCGAATCGCGACCTCGCCAAATGCGCCGCGATGGTCAAGCAATGCTTCGAGAGCAAGGACTACATCGAAGGCCGCCGCGCATTCATGGAGAAGCGCAAGCCGGTCTTCGCCGGCGGCTAGAGCGGGTTTCGATCACGTGGAATCGCACGTAGGGTGGGCAAAGGCGGCCCCAACGCTTCGACTGATACACCGCACGGCGGAACGCGCATCGTGCTGATCCGTCACTCTCTCGGCCGCCTTTGCCCACCCTACCTGCTTAGTTTGCGACGGACGGTGATTGGAGAATACGAGTGGCGTCGGTTGAATTAAGGAATCTGACCAAACGGTATGCCGCCTTGGCGGTGGTCGATAACGTGTCGCTGCGTATCGAGCACGGGGTGCTGGTCTGCCTGCTCGGTCCCTCCGGCTGCGGCAAGACCACGACGCTGCGCCTGATCGCCGGCTTCGTGGAGCCTTCCGCCGGTGAGATCGTGGTGGGGGATCGGGTGGTGTCGTCGGCTGCCCGCACGCTGCCGCCCGAGGCGCGCAAGATGTCGATGATCTTCCAGAGCTACGCGCTGTGGCCGCACATGACGGTCGCCGACAACGTGGCTTACGGGCTCAAGCTGCGGAAGCTCGGGCGCGCGGAGATTGCCAAAAAAGTCTCCGCGATCCTCACGACCACCAAGCTTGCCAATCTCGCGGAGCGTTATCCGGGCGAACTATCCGGTGGCCAGCAGCAGCGCGTCGCGCTTGCGCGCGCCCTCGTGGTCGACCCCGAAACCCTGTTGCTCGACGAGCCGCTGTCCAATCTCGATGCCAATCTGCGCGAGGAGATGCGCTTCGAGGTGCGGCGGCTGCATGACGAATATCGCTACACCACCGTCTATGTGACCCATGACCAGTCCGAGGCGATGACGACCGCCGATCTCATCGCCGTGATGAATGGCGGCAGGATCGAGCAGCTTGGTTCGCCCGAGGACATCTATGCGCGGCCGCGCTCCGAGTTCGTGGCGCGTTTCATCGGGTCAAGCAACATCATCAAGGGCCTGGCGCTCGACGCCGGTCACATCACGGTCGCCGGCGTCCCGGTGTCATGTACCGGCGCGGCGCTTGCTGTGGGCCGCGACGCCGCCATCTCGATCCGCCAGCACGAAATCCGCGTCGATACGGCGCAGCCCGCCGGCGAGCGGCAAAATGTCCTCCCGGCGGTGGTGGCACGGAATGTCTTTCTCGGCAACAGTCGCGACTATATGGTTGAGATCGGCGACGGCACCCAAATCCGTGTCGTTACGCCACCTGGGGAAAACATCGCGCAAGGAAGTAAGGTATGGCTGCGACTGCCGGCCGAACGGTGCCGGGTACTCGAAGCCTGAAAGCCGAGACACTGCGCAGCCACAAGGGAAGGAACCGGGATGGGGGGGGTAGGAGTCTCAAGACGCACGATCCTCAAGGCTTCGGGCGCTGCCGCCGTCGGGGTTTTCGCCTCTCCGATCCGGGCCGCGGCGCCGGAGCCGGCCTCAATCACGCCGGACCTGATCGAAGCCGCCAAAAAAGAAGGCAAGGTGATCTATTACACCTCGATGGATTTGCCGCTCTCTGAACGGTTGGCCAAGGCATTCGAGGCGAAATATCCCGGCATCGCGGTCCGGGTCGAGCGCACCGGCGCGGAGCGGGTGTTCCAACGCGTCGGCCAGGAATACGCAAGCAACATCCACGCGGTCGACGTGGTGAACTCATCCGACGCGTCGCATTTCATCGTGTGGAAGCGGGACAGCCTGCTGGCATCCTTCGTGCCGGAAGACGTGGCGAAATACTATCCGGTCGAGCAGCGGGATCGCGACGGCATGTTCGCCGCGTTCCGGGCGAGCCTTAGCGTGATCGGTTACAATACGCGTCTCGTGAAGCCCGAAGACGCGCCGAAGAGCTTCGCCGACCTGCTCGACCCGAAATGGGCCGGCAAGATCGTCAAGGCGCATCCGGGCTACAGCGGTACCATCATGACGGCGACCTACGAGATGTCGCGCGACATCGGCTGGGACTATTTCGAGAAGCTCGCCAAACAGCGCGTCATGCAGGTGCAGTCCGCCTCCGATCCGCCCAAAAAGCTGGCGCTGGGCGAACGTTCCGTGATGGCGGATGGCAATGAATACGTGTTGTTCCAGCTCAAAGAATCCGGCGGCGCGGTCGAACCGGTCTATCCGACCGAGGGAACGCCGCTGATCGTGTCGCCGAACGGCCTGTTCAAGGCGGCGCCCAATCCCAATGCGGCGCGCTTGTTTCAAAGCTTCTGTTTCAGCCCGGAATGCCAGCAACTCATGATCGACGGCGGCATGCGTTCGTTTCATGGGCAGATCAAGGACAAGCCCGGTCATCGACCGCTCGACGACGTCAAGGCCATGAAGGAGGACGCGGCGGCGGTGGAACAGCACGGCGACGAGATCAAGGCCCACTACGTCAAGATCTTCCGGGTGTGAACTTGACCCTCGCCGTTTCCGCGTCGCCGGCGCGCTCGACGTTTCGCATCGACTGGTCGCGCCCGATCCTGGTCGTCGTTGCGGCGGCGCTGTGCCTGCTGGTGGTGCTGCCGCTGGGATGGCTCGTCTATTACAGCCTGCACGACCGCGCCGGCGGCTTCACGTTGGCGAATTTCGCACAGCTCGCAACCGACCCGACGTTCCTCGATCCGCTGGTCACGACCGCTATCCTGGCGATCAGCTCGGCCGCGATCTGCTGCGCGGTGGCGGCGCCCATGGGGTGGCTCGTCGCCCGCACCGACATGCCGCTGCGCAAAACCGTGCGGGCGCTGGTGATGGCATCGTTCGTCACGCCGCCGTTTCTCGGCGCTGTCGCCTGGGAACTGCTCGCGGCGCCGAACAGCGGGCTCCTCAACAAGATCTTCCGTGCCGCTACCGGCGCCGAGCCCGACGACTATCTGTTCAACATCTACACCCTGCCGGGCCTGATCTTCGTCATCGCGTGCTACACGTTTCCCTACGTCTTCGTACTTGTCGCCAATGCGCTCGACCGCATTCCGGGCGACCTGGAGGATGCGTCCTCCATCCTGGGCGGCAGCGCCTGGACGACGGCGGTACGGGTGACGATCCCGTTGGCGATGCCGGCGGTGCTGGCGGGCGCGCTCATTGCGTTTCTCCAGGCCATGACGCTGTTCGGTTCGCCCGCGATCCTGGCGCTGCCGGCCGGCTTCCACACCATGACGACCAAGATCTGGAGCCTGTTCCAGTATCCGCCGAAACTCGAGCTGGCGGCCGCCGCGTCCCTGCCGCTGCTGGCGGTGACGGTGGCGCTGCTGCGCGCCGAATCATTCCTGCTGGGTCGCCGCGGCTATTCGGTGGTGGGCGGCCGGCAGGGCGATCCGCGGCGGGTCCGGCTCGGCCCGTGGAGATGGGTGGCGTTCGCCGCGACCTTCGTGGTGCTGCTCAACCCGGTGTTCCTGCCCTATGGGGCGCTGCTCAATGCGGTGTTTTCTCACGTACCGTCCGAATTCGTCTCGTTCGACAATCTTACGCTCCACAATATCAAGTTCGTGTTCTTCGAATTGTCCGCGACCGGACTGGCGTTCAAGAACACCCTCATTCTGTGCACCTCCACCGCCACCATCGGCACCGTGATGGCTGTGGTGATCGCCTACATGACGTCCCGCAAGGCGATCGCATGGCACAGGGCGCTGGGCTTTCTCGCCACCGCCCCGGTGGCGGTGCCCGGCATCGTGCTCGGCGTCGGGTTGTTCCTGACCTATACGCGGCCGCCCTTCGTGCTGTACGGCACGCTGTGGATACTGCTGATCGCCTTCGTCACCATCGTGCTGCCGTTCGCCTATCAGCAGCTTCAGTCGGCATTTCGCGTGGTCAATCCCGATATCGAGGAGGCGAGCCGCATTCTCGGCGCGACGCGGCTCGGCACGCTCATCCACATCACGGCGCCGCTGTTGCGCACCAGCGTGATCGCGACCTGGTGCTTCATATTTGTCGGCGTCATCCGCGAACTCTCGGCCGCCATCATGCTGTTCACGTCGGAGACCAAGGTGATCTCGGTCCTGATCTTCGATCTCAATGAGAGCGGCGATCTCGGCGCTATCGCGGTGATTGGCATCATCATGCTGGTGGTCACCTTCGCGGTCGTCGTCCTCGTCAACCGCATTCCGGGCTACGGCGGCGAGCGCCTGCGGAACGCCTGAAGCATCGACACATGAGCGAATCCATCCCTGCTGTCTCGATCGCCGAGAAACTCGCCGAGCGCATCGCCGACATCGATCCGACCCGCCTTCCGGCCGCGCTTCGCGCCAAATGCGAAAACCTTGCGGTGGACGTGGCCGGGCTATGCCTCACGGCGCGGCGTCTCGACTATGTGGAGGCGATACTAGCGGCCTGTGATGATGACGGCCCCTGCACCGCGATCGGCCACACCCGCACCTTGAGCGCGGCCGGCGCCGCGCTGGTCAACGGCACCGCGGCCCATGGGGAGGATTTTGACGACACCTTCGAAGGCGGCCCGGTGCATGCCGGTGCCGTCATTGTGCCGGCGGTGCTGGCCGCATGCGAACGCCATCGTCCGGACGGTGCCGCGGCGCTGACCGGGATCGTGGTCGGCGTCGAGACCATGTGCCGGCTCGGGCTCGTCACGCCCAAGCTGATCCATAAGGCGGGCTTCCACCCGACCGCGGTGTTCGGCGCCCTGGCGGCGGCGGCCGGCGTTGCGGCGGCGCTCGGGCTCGATCGCCGCGGCATCGTGGACGCGCTCGGCATTGCCGGCAGCATGGCGGCCGGCATCATCGAATATCTCGCCGAAGGGGCGTGGACCAAGCGCATGCATGCCGGCTGGGCCGCCCAATCGGGCCTGCGCGCCGCCCTGATGGCGAAGCACGGCTTCGTCGGCCCGCGCACCGTCTTCGAAGGTACGCACGGTTTCTTCCACGGCTTTGCCCACACCACCAGGGGCAATTACGACGCGCTGGTCGGCGATTTCGGCGAGCGCTGGGTGACCGAGACGCTGGCCTTCAAGCCCTACCCGTGCGGGACCATGACGCATCCCTACATCGACTGCGCCCGCAGGCTCGCGGCGCGCGGCATCGATCCGGGAGCCATCACGGAAATGGTGTGCGAAGTGGGCGAGAGGACGGTGCACCGACTGTGGGAACCGCTCGCCGACAAGCAGC
>Ga0116129_1000816_pt1 | contig 18646 bp, 16 predicted proteins | sample June2015DPH_17_2_FD_89732 | JGI IMG/M metagenome (GOLD analysis project Ga0116129, IMG submission 89732) | Peatland microbial communities from SPRUCE experiment site at the Marcell Experimental Forest, Minnesota, USA - June2015DPH_17_10 | ecosystem: Environmental > Terrestrial > Soil > Wetlands...
GACACCGCGGCGCTGACCCGCTGGGTGTCGGCCGTGAATGCATCGACTGCGCCCGTGTCGAGATGGCCAGACGGCAGGACCTACTTGTGCGCTCCGCTGCCGACCATCACTGCTGCGAACTTCACGTGGCTTTGCTACTCGACGATTCTGACGAAGGTGAACACGCAATCGACGGTGCCGCAGGTGGCCGTGTCCGGCGCCAACTTGCAGCTCGTCGGGCTCGTGATCAATGGCAATCAATCCGTCTTCTCGACCCCGCAAAGCTATGGACTTACCCTCACCGGTAACAATCCGACGCTTCGCGACGTATCCATAGTGAACTGCAGCGGCGATGGCTTGATCATGGACACGGTGGTTGGCGGCTCACTTACCAACGTGCACGTGGACAACAACGCCTTCACCGGCGCGATGTTCAACAACATCAGCTACGTCAATTTCACGAACGTGAGTTTCGACTTCAATGGCTACGGCTCGAACAAGACCTTCGCCACAAACACCTTCGCCGCGTTCGGGATGGTCATCAGATTCCGCTCGCATCACGTGAATTTCACCGGCTGCCGAGCGCGGCAGAATGGACGCGATGGCTTCAATAATAACCAGGGAGCTTATGCGCTCAAGTACATTGGCTGCTTGGCGTGGATGAACGATGATACCGGGATTGCGTTGGATGCCGACAACACCGGCACCGGCCGTCCGGGAGAGGGGGAAGGCTGCTACGACATCGAGTTCATCGATTGCGAGGCATACAACAATTGGGCGAGCGGTATCACCGGATCTTCCACCGCTTACAACATCACGGTCTCGGGCGGTCGGTACTACAACAACGGTCGATTGGCCGGCAGCCTGGCATCGATGCCTGCGTTCGCCTCCGGCATTTACTTCGCGGAGGGCAGCACCGGCATCAATGTCCGCACGAAGTGCTATGACGATCGACAACTTTGCGCCATCACGGCGAACGCCGGCGGCGTCTTGAGCGCCACCAATTGGGGTACTACGAGCCATTGGGGATCTCAACCTACCAATCCGCCTTTGTCGCAAGCTGATTTCACGCCCACGGCTGCGAATTATCCAGCGGTAGCGCTTTATAACGCCTCCTTGGTATTCCAAGGATATGCGGTCATCACGGCTGAATCTGCTGGTTCTGTGACGGTGGCTGCGGTCGCACACCATAGCGTCACAGTGGCAAGCATCGCTTCCGGCTGGTTCATATCTCAGCGCGTACAGCACAATGGCTGCTATTTCCAGATAGGCTGCACCGGTGTTGCGGACATTGATGGTTTTGGTTTTTTGCCTGGAATCAATGCGGCCTACGGATTCAAGACCTACTCGTATCCGGGAAGAGGCGGCCAGAACGTTCTCAATCTGTGTGAAGCTCCGAACAGCCTGGAGCTTCTCAATAACCCTTCATGGGATTCTGGAACCGGCTCCGGCACTACATGGAGATACTTCGGTACCGGCGTGAAGGTCACCGCGATTACCGGAACTGGAACTAACAACCATTCAGGTGGGGCGGTGCAGATCGCGGCTGGTTCTACGGCTGCCGGCGCCAATTGTTCCGCACTGGTAAATGGGTATTTCCAGGATTGCTGGTTCGAAGCATCGGTACTCTGCACGGCCACGAATGCCGGGGATGCAAGCCTCACGGTTCTGTGGGCGAACAACACCTTGCAAACTACCGTGAAGCATCCTGGCGGCGGGACTACGCAACTGAAGATCGGCGGATATTTGCCATCGGGAAACGCCGCCAATCCCGCCGCTTTCCTATTTCAGATAGGCGTCGCGATTGGCAAAACCGCCGTATTCGACGAGGGCAGCGTCAAGGTCAAATACGATCACTCTGATAATCGCGATTTCACGTATCCGACCAGAAACCTGGCTGTTTAAGCGACCGATGAGGCCCAAATCCGCTTGGCGGAGGCCCACAGCCTTCCCGCCGGGCCCTCAAACTCCAGTTACAATAGCGCCCTCTTGCCGGCGGCGAATCAACTTAAGGCGATACATGGCTGCGTTCAACACGATCGATGAAATTTTGGAAGACCTGCGCCGCGGAAAGATGGCGGTGATCATGGACGATGAGGATCGGGAAAACGAGGGCGATCTGATCATGGCCGCGGAGTGCGTGCGCCCTGAGGATGTGAATTTCATGGCGCGCTACGGCCGCGGCCTGATCTGCCTGACCCTGACTCGTGAGCGCTGCCGCCAGCTGCGTCTGCCGCTCATGGTGAGTGATACCGACAGCACGCACCGTACGAATTTCACGTTGTCGATCGAGGCCGCGGAGGGAGTCACGACGGGCATCTCCGCGCACGACCGGGCGCACACCGTCAAAACGGCCGTGACGCCCAATGCCCGACCGGAAGATCTGCGCCAGCCGGGCCATATCTTCCCGCTGATGGCGCAGCCGGGCGGTGTTCTGACGCGTGCCGGGCACACCGAAGCCGGCTGCGATCTGGCACGTCTGGCCGGGTTGTCCGCTGCGGCCATGATTGTCGAGATCTTGAACGATGACGGAACCATGGCTCGGCGGCCCGACCTGGAGCTGTTCGCCAAGACGCACGGCCTGAAGATCGGCACGATCGCGGATTTGATCCGCTACCGCCTGAAGAACGAGCGCTCGGTCGAGCGCGTCTACGATGAGCCCGTCGATACCGAGTACGGCGGACTCAGGCTTTGCTGTTACGAAGATCATGTGAATAAAACCGTGCACATCGCCTTGGTGAAAGGCGATCTAAATTCCGCACTACCGCCGCTGGTGCGGGTGCACATCATGGACACCTTGCGCGATGTCGTTGGTGTCAGCAGCGAGAAGCTCGGCTGGCCGCTGCGCGCCGCCATGCGCCGGGTGGCCAAGGAAGAATCGGGCGTCGTGGTAATACTGCGGCCTGAAGAATCGCCGCGGCACTTCATGGACAGCTTGATGCAGCTGGACGCCAAACCGGCGCGGCACCGCGGCGGCGCCACCGTGGTGCGGACGTACGGAATTGGCGCGCAAATCCTCAAGGATCTGGGCTTGAAGCGCATGCGGGTATTGAGCGCACCCAAGCAGTTGCAGGGGCTGGCGGCGTTTGATCTTGAAATAACCAGCTATGTGGACGGAGATGAATGAGCGCGGCTGGGCTTATACTTCCGGTCTACCAACGCGAGGGATGACTTGTGCCCAATGATCAGCCGAAAATAGTCGAGGGAGAACTGCTGGCCCGTGATTTGCGCTTTGCGCTCATCGCCGCGCGGTTCAATGATTTTGTGGTGGAGCCGCTGGTGCGCGGCGCGCTGGATGCTTTGAAGCGTCATGGGGTCGGCGAGAAGCAGATCGAGATCGTGCGCGTGCCGGGGGCTTTCGACATCCCCATCGTGGCGCGCAAGCTGGCGATGTCGCATCGCTACGAGGCGCTCATTGCGCTCGGTGCCGTGATCCGCGGCCAAACGCCGCACTTCGACTATGTTGCCGGCGAATGCGCTTCAGGTTTGGCGCGCATTGCGCTCGAGTCAGGAGTGCCGATCGCCTTTGGCGTGCTCACCACCGATACGGTGGAGCAGGCCGTGGATCGGGCCGGCGGCAAGGCCGGCAATAAGGGCGCCGACGCGGCGCTGGTCGCAATCGAAATGGCAAATCTGCTGCGCCGTCTGGACAATTAAATGGGTTCGGGGGACTCAAGCCATCGAGCTCGAAGTCTCGCCCGTCGACTCGCGCTGCAGGCGCTATACCAGATTCAGATCAATCCGCTGCCATGGCAGGACGTGCAACTGCAATTCGCGGCCGATCCCGAAGCGGAACGGGTCGATCGGGAATACTTTCGCAGCTTGATCGAAGGGGTGGCGCCCCATCGCGAGGCCCTCGATTCTCGATTGTCCGGCCTGTGCGAGATTCCTCCCCAGGAGCTGGATCCGATCGAACATGCGGTTCTTTGGCTAGGGCTTCATGAGTTGCAGTCGTGCCCGGAATTGCCGTACCGGGTTGCGCTCGCGGAAGCCGTGCAGCTGGCCAAGCAATTTGGCGCCACGGATGGTCACAAGTTCGTCAATGCCGTGCTGGATCGCGCCGCCCAGGAATCCCGGCCGCACGAGTACGGCCGCGCGCCCGACTGAGCAGCCGTGGTGCCCTCCGATCTCGGCGAGTTCGAATTGATTGGCCGTTTCTTTGTTCGCGATCAGCGGCCGCGCGGCGCAGGAGTGATCCTAGGTATAGGCGATGACGCGGCGCTTCTCGATCTTCCGCAGGGTGCTGACCTGGTGGCTGCCGTGGATACGATCGTGGCAGGCCGGCACTTTCCCGAGGACAGCGGCGCCCACTCGATCGGGCACCGCGCGTTGGCGGTGAATTTGAGCGATATCGCCGCCATGGGCGCCACTCCTTTATGGGCAACGCTCGCCTTGACGTTGCCCGGCGCGGATTCCGATTGGCTGGAAAAGTTTGCAGCCGGTTTTTGGGCACTTGCGGACACGTACGGCGTCGAGTTGGTCGGCGGCGATACCACGCGCGGGCCATTGACCGTCAGCGTCCAGATCTTGGGACACGTTCCGCACGGAACTGCGTTACGGCGCGGCGGTGCCAGGGCCGGAGATTTGTTGGCGGTGAGCGGCACACTCGGGGACGCCGCTGCAGGTCTCGCATGTCTCAAGGCACAGCCGCGGCACGCAAGCGGCCGCGAGGTGCGTGAGCTGATTCGCCGTTTTGACTATGCGGAGCCCAGGGTTCACTTGGGCGTCTGTGCGCGCGGCATCGCGACCGCGGCGATGGACTTGTCCGATGGCCTGGCCGGAGACCTGCCGAAATTGGCGCAGGCGAGCGGCCTCGCTGCTCACGTCGAGCTCGAACGATTGCCTTTGTCGGCCGCCCTGACGTCGGTGGCGAGCCCGAGCCAGGCGCTCGAATGGGCTCTTTCCGGGGGTGATGACTACGAATTGCTGTTGGCGGTGCCCGCCATGCGATTTGCCGAACTTCAGAAGGCTGCCGATCGATTGAACTTAACGTTGACGAGGATCGGCGAACTGCGCGGCGGATCGGGCGTGACGTGGTCATTAAATGGCAGCGATTTTGTACCGCGCGCCTCAGGTTTTGACCACTTCGCCCAAGCCTCGACCCAAATCACAGTTTAGCTCAGGCCACATCAGTATCCTCGCGTCATCGAAGTCGAATGACGCCCGCTGCGCACGGTTACCCTTGACCAATACCCGCTCCACCAGTCTTGCGAAAGCTCAGCCCGGCCGCGGTTCCTTGCCGGAGAAGATCGGCAAGTACGTGATCATCAACGAGGTGGGGCGCGGCAGCACAGGCGTGGTCTATCTGTCGCACGATCCGTATTACGGCCGCGACGTGGCGATCAAAGTTTACAATGTGGATTCCAGCGGCGATGAAAATCGCAAACGCATCGCGCGCAAAATGTTCCTCTCCGAAGCGCACATGGTCGGCATGCTTCAGCATCCGAACATCCTGCCGATCTACGACGCCGGCGAGGAAAACGGCCACTGCTACATCGTGACCGAGCACGTGCACGGGGCGCGCACACTGGCCGCCTATTGCCGTCCCGATAATTTGCTGCGCATCGACGATGTGGTCGAACTGGTCTACAAGGCCGCGCGCGCATTGCACTACGCGCACAGCCGCGGGGTGATTCACCGCGACATCAAGCCCAGCAACATCATGCTCACCCTTGACAGCGATGTGCGAATCATCGATTTCGGCATTGCATTGGTGGCTGACTCGGAGATCTCGCGAATCGAAGGGATCGCGGGCAGCCCCTCGTATATGTCTCCCGAACAGGTTCAGTCGATCGAATTGACCAATCGCTCCGACCTGTACTCGCTGGGCGCCGTGATGTACGAGCTGTTGACCGGAACCAGGCCCTTCAGGGCCGGCAACCTGCAGAAACTTCTGCACCAGATCGTCTTCGCCACGCCGCCGCCGATTCATACGCTGCGTCCCGAGATTCCCGAAGAACTCGAGAACGTGACGGCGATGGCGCTGCAGAAGGATCCTGAAAAGCGCTACAAGACCGGTTTGGACTTCGCCGCGGAATTGACGCGGGTGCATCAGAAGTTGCGCGCGCAGTACAACCGGATCGATCAGCAGGAGCAGTTCAGCTTGCTGCGCAAGTTGAAATTCTTCCATGAGTTCTCGCACGGCGAAATATGGGAAGTGCTGCGCGCCAGCAGCTGGCAGGACTATGCGGATGCCGAGGAGATCGTCAAGGAAGGCGAGATGGACGACCGGTTCTACATCATCGTGCAGGGTCGAGTGGGCGTTCAGCGCAACGCCAAGGCGCTGGGCTATTTGGATAGCGGGGATTGCTTCGGTGAAACCAGCTATGTGCGCGGCGCCAAGCGCACCGCCACGATTTGCGCGTCCGGTTCGGTTACCGTGATGAAGGTCAGTTCGACGCTGTTGGAGCAGGTTTCCGCGGAGTGCCAGCTGCGATTCAACCAAGTGTTCCTGCGCAGCATGATAGGGCGGCTGCAAAGCGCGGAGCGCGGAGTCTCCTGACCTGAGCGGGGACGCTTCTTAAGAAGCTGTTTCCTTGTCGTGCTCAATCATCGCATATGCCGAATGATTGTGAATCGACTCGAAATTTTCCGCTTCGACGACATAAGCACGGATGCGTTTGTCCTGGTTGAGCGCCACCGCGACGTCGCGTACCGTGTCCTCGACGAATTTGGGATTGTCGTAGGCGCGCTCGGTGACGAATTTCTCGTCAGGGCGCTTCAAAACACCGTAAACCTCGCAAGAAGCTTCGCGCTCGGCGACTTCGATCAGTTCTTCCAGCCACATATGCTCGACCAGCCGCGCCGTCAAGGTAATGTGTGATCGCTGATTGTGCGCGCCGTAGTCGGAGATTTCCTTCGAGCAAGGGCACAAGCTGGTCGTCGGCACCACCACCTTGAGCCAGACTTCCGTTTTGCCATGGCGATGCTCGCCGAAAATCGTCGCCTGATAATTCATCAGGCTCTCGACCCCTGAAACGGGCGCCTTCTTCATGACGAAGTAGGGGAAGGTCATCTCAATGTGACCGGAGTCCGCATCCAGGTGGTCGGTCATTTCCGCGAGCATTTTGCCGAAGGATTCGACAGAAATTTCGAGCCCCGGTCGATGCAGAATTTCCACGAAGCGCGACATGTGCGTGCCCTTGAAATTGTGCGGCAGATTCACGTACATGTTGAAATTGGCAACCGTGTGCTGCTCACCGCGTGACCGGTCCTTGACCTTGACGGGGTGAAAGATGTCCTTGATCCCGACCTTGTTGATGGGGATACGGCGTGTATCGGGGTGTCCTTGGACATCCTCCACGGCGGTGGCGTTGGTTTTCTTGACGGGCACGGCGACGTTCATATTCGTTTCCTACTCCAAGCGATTTCACCCCACATGGAGTCGAAACCGCGTAACTCAAGAATTTTAGACCATTCGACCGGCTTTGGCAGGAGGCCATCCGGGTGGCGGACGACCAACAGGCGGAATCGCTGCAATAGGGCGGTTTATTCGGCCCTTTTCGGCGACTTTAGGCGCGTTGGAGGCTCAAACCCGGCGCTGGATCACATAAGAGGCGAGCCATGCCAATACGCCGGAGGCCTCACCGAGCGGTGCAAGCCGTTCGCAGGCCCGCAGCTTCAGTTCTCGGGCGCGGATTTTGGCGGCTTCGAGGCCCAGCACACTGGGGTAGGTGGGTTTGGCCCGCGCGGCGTCCGCGCCGCTGGTCTTGCCGATCTCTTCGGTCTTGCCCTCAACATCGAGAATGTCATCTTGGATTTGAAAGGCGAGACCGATGTCCTGCGAGTAGCCGTCGAGCGCGTCCCACGCCTCTTCGCTCAAGGCAGGCGAGCAGGCCGCGCTCATCAGCACGCTCGCTCGGATCAGAGCGCCGGTCTTGAGGCGGTGCATGGCCTCCAGTTCCTCCAGGCTCAAGGCTCGTCCGACGGCTGCCAAATCGATCGCTTGGCCGCCGGCCATGCCGGCGGTGCCGCTGGCATCCGCGAGGATTTGAACCATTTTCAGCCGCGCCTCTGCGGTCACACCCGGTGTTCGATCGCGCGACAGCAGTGAAAAAGCCAAAACTTGCAGCGCGTCGCCGGCCAGGATGGCGGTTGCCTCGTCGAAGGCACGGTGAGTCGTGGGTTGCCCGCGACGCAGATCATCGTCGTCCATCGCAGGCAGATCGTCGTGAACCAGCGAATAGGAATGAATCAGTTCCACGGCCGCGGCGGGCGCGTCCAGCACGGCCACTGGGATATTCAGGGCTTCCCCCGTGTAATAGACCAGCAGGGGGCGCAGTCGTTTCCCGCCGCCGAGAACCGCATAGCGCTGCGCCGCGTGCAAGCGCTGCGGTACCAAATCCGCAGCCGGCAGTGCGGCATCAAGGACGGCTTGCACGCGTGACTGGTATCCGCGCATCCGCGCCGCCATCGCGTCCGCGTTCACCGGATGTTCAGCCGTTGGGTTCGTCGGGCATGAAGTCTTCAACTGCAGGTTCACCCGCCTTCTTGAGCAAGATCTCGACTTTTTGCTCGGCTTCCTTCAATGCGCTTTGGCAGGCACGCGTCAACATGACACCGCGCTCGAATGCCGCCAGAGATTCCTCCAGAGGCAAATCGCCGTGTTCCAGGCGTTCGACCAGCTCTTCCAGGTCGCGCAGGGCCGTCTCAAAGTCGGGTGTTTCTTGTTTTGTCGCTTTCGGGGTCGGCATGTCAGAACGGTACACATGCGCTTCGGCGGGGTCAAACGCGACCTTTGCGCGGCGCGTGGGGTCAGGAACATTGCCAGGCCGTGAGATGCGTCACAGCGACAGGGTCGTTTAATGCCCCAATTTGGGTAACATTGCTGGTGGGAAGCTATATGCCAATTTCACTGAAATCAATGATCGCCTTTGGATGCCTTGCCGGCTTAGGCCTGCTTGCCGGCTGCAGCCCGCGGCGCATTCCGCCGATGTCGGTGTCGGATCTGATGGAAGATCGCGTTTTGCTGGATGGGGTGCTCATGAAGTGCAACCGTGATCCGGCCAAGGCGCGTTCGGATTCGGATTGTATGAATGCACGCATCGCCATCGAACGTCTGGCGGCGCGAGTCGACCCCGCCGCAGAGGCAAAGCGCACCGAGGACTTCGAGAAGAGCCGCGAGCAGCTGCGGGCGCTGCAGGAGAAGCAGCGACAGGAACAGGAAGCCAAAAACCCCAAGGTGGACGCTTACCACTTGCCGGTGATCCCGGTGGAACCGACACCCCCGCCCAAAGATCCGCAGTCACCCACGGTCAGTCAAACGGGCCCCTAGATTTCCCCTATTCATTCTGCCGCGGTGCGTCGCCTGGCTTTCAGCAACACATCCACTGGCTCGGGTCGATCGTTCCAATAATCCAGCCGCACCCGGCCATCCGGCAATTGCATGACGGTTGTGGGAGCCGCGCTGAAGGTGCAGTACCACCCCGACGGCAACACCACGGCGTTGCGAGGCCTTCCTAAGCTGCGATCGAAAACCAGATCCTCGCCGTCCAATTTGTAGCTCGACGGCGCCGTGTAGGTCTCTGCGATACGCAGCCGCAATGTCTGTCCCGCCTGCACCGGGGGAAACGGAATGACGACGACGCGGGCCGCCGCCGGCACCGCCTCGCCAACATTGATCTTCGATGCCGTGAGCTCAGCGCCGCTCATTTCCAGCGTCTTGAGCTGTTCGCCGGTATCCAGGATGCTGGCAGAAGGATGGTTGGCCACACTGCCTTCACGAACGACATTGGCATAGCCGCTCACGCCCGCTCTTGATTCGGTGTAGTCGTGATACAGGCTGAATGCATGCGTTTCAGGCTGCTGCAGAAAATACACGATGTCCCGATCCTGATGCGCACGCTCGGAGAGCCGCTCCTGTTCGGTCTCTCCCACGAAGGGCGATTCCCAGCTCCGTTGCATGCTCGAGGGGCGCGGCAGCGCCGCCGCGCCGGTCTGCGCGCCCTTGGCCGCCCGCAGCACCAGCGCAGCTTCGCCCGATCCTGCATGCAGAAAGCTGATGGCGATGCGTCCGTCCTTCTCGGTCAGAATCTGGGAGGGAACCGTCAGGCCGATGACTTCGTAGCCGGGTGGCAGAACCACTTTGTTGCGCTTCACGCCCAATGGCCGGTTGAAGACAATCGCTTGTCCGTCCAGGTAGTAGCTTTTCGGGTCCTTGTAGGTTTTGACGATCAGCACGCGCCCCTCTCCGTGTTCCGGTACGGGGCGCGCGAGCGTTACCTTGATATAGTTGGTCGCCATTTCGGCGCCAGGCATCAATGCGTCCATTCGTGCCTGCGCGCCGCTCACCACTTCAAAATGCAGCGGGGTCCCGAGCATCGCGTCATACACGCTTTCCTCACTCGCGGCACTGCCTTTGCGAATGGGGTTATAAAAAAACTTCGCTCCCGGGGTGGTCGCGGACACCTCATAAAAAATCTTGAAACTGGCCGTCTCAGGCGCCAGCAGCTCATAACGGGTGTATTCGTCAGCTTCGGTCTGGCCTATGGCCGCGGGAAAATACGGTCCATCCTTCGATGGGGGCGCCTGAGCGCCGGCGGCTACGGGCCAGGCGAGCGAGAAGATTAGCGCCCATCGAAGACGGGTGATCGGTTTCATGCTCAGCCTGCCGGCGCCCCGTCCTTCAGATACGTGGCGAGCCATTTCTGCACTTCCTCATAGAAGTGCCTGCTATCTTCGGGCTTGGTAATCCAATGCCACGCGTCCGGCCAGACTAGAAGGCGGCTCGGTACCTGCATCCGCTGCAAGGTGCTCCAATTCTCGAGCGTGTTGTTGATGGGCACGCGGAAGTCGCGCTCGCCGATGCTGAGCAGCATCGGTGTTTTCCAGTTGGCCGCATAGGTGATCGGGCTCTGATCGCGCCACACGGGATTTCCCGCCCAGGGCGCACCGCCATTGGTCACTTCGCGGCCGTATATGCCGTCGCTCGTTCCCCACTGACTGAGGAGATCGACTTCGCCGGCATGGCTCACAATGCACTTGTAGCGCGTGGTCGTCGCCTCGATCCAATTGGCCAGGTGGCCGCCGTAGCTGGCACCGGCAGCGCACAGCCGCGATCCGTCGATGAATGAGTATCGCTTGATGGCCTCATCGACAGCCTGATTGATTTCATCCCCGGGCGTTTTCAGCGGGTCGAGCTTGATGGCTTGTGCAAATTGCTCGCCGAAACTCGTGGATCCCGTGTAGTCCGTCATCAATATCACATAGCCGGGTGCGGCCAGCAGGTGATAATTCCAGCGCAGTCCGATCTGGTCGGGATTATTGCTCGCCGCGCCTCCGTGAATCAGGACCAGCATCGGATATTTCTTGGCTGCATCGAAGGCCGGCGGCAGCACGATCATGTTGTGGATATTGCGGCCCTTGGCGCTGGTAAAATAGAAGTGCTGCGGCGGCTGCCAATCGAAGGCAGCCGCTGTCGCGGTGTTCACATGCGTGAGATTCACGTGGGTGCGCCGCGAAGCATCGAGCCGTACGATCTCGGTGGGAGAGACCGAACTTCCGTAACCGGCGATCAACATGGGCTTGGCAGCCTTTTCCGCGATCTCCAGAGAGGTGTATCCGCCCGTGGCCGGTTCGATCACCAACTCTGGTTTACCGCCTTGCGCCGCAACCCGGTAGAGGTTTTCCTTGCCGGCTTCCGGCACCAGCAGGTAGGCAAATTTACTGTCAGCGCTCAAGGCATAGCGTGCCGCTTCCCGGTCGAAGTTCAGCGTCACCAGCGAGGGCTGCCCGCCGGCCGGCCACGTGACCTTGTTCAGACGCGGCAGGTGATAAACCTCCTGGTCCTGTACCTCGTATTTGAAAAAGAGCGACTTGCCGTCGCGGCTGAACGCCGCCGCATCATATTCACCGGAAGCGGGGCTGATGACCGTCGGCTCGCCGCCATCCGCGGCCATGCGATAGAGGTGGTAACCCACGTGATCGAATGCCGCATGCCATCGTTCCGTGGTCGCGGTAAACACCACTTCACGCCCGTCGGGACTCCACAAGGGCGCGAGCGTGACGCTGCTCTCCGTTTCCGGTCCTGAGAATCCCGACGTGCGCGCCAGCGCCGTCGTCGAAAGAATGTCTTTCGGAGACGAGCCCGGCTCTATCGACTGCACCATGAGCGTCGGCTGGCGATCGTCCAACCACTGATTCCAATAGCGGATGGGGAAATGCTCATAGGCCCGCACGTTGTACTTGCGCGCCTTGCGGTCCGCGGCAATCTTTTTGTTGGCTTCGTCATCCGCGGTGTTCGGGAAGACCAGGGACTCGAACAGTATGGCCTTGCCGTCAGGGCGCCACTTCGGACTCGAGGCACCCGTGGAAATATTGGTGAGCCGGCGCGCTTCACCGCCCTCGGCGAGGTTGAGAATATAGATTTGCTCGACATCGTCGGTTTCGCGTTTGGTGGTAAAGGCGATGCTGCTGCTGTCGGGGGACCATACGACATCACCCTCAGGCGCTTTGGTATTGGTGATTCGACGCGGCGTCTTGAGGCCGTCGGTGGACACCAGCCACAAATCGCTGACGCTTTTGTCAGTTTCATAAGAGGGTTCGAGGACGGAGTACACCACCCACCTGCCGTCCGGACTCAATGCAGGAGCGCCCACGCGCTTCATCATCCAAAGCGCTTCGTGAGTGATGGGTTTGGATGGCACCGTCGATTGGGCCGTCGTCGCCAGCGGTGCCAAAAGGCACGCCATCAGGGTCGCGCAAGACTTCGTCTGAAAGTTCATCGCATCTCACTCGTGGCCGCTCAAGGGGCCTATAGTTTGTCATTTCGCGTGGCCAATCAACAGCACATTGGCGAAGCGTGTGCCCCCGCTCATGGGCTGCGAGTGCACTTCGAACCCGCATTCGTGCAATATCTCGCGCCACTGAGCGGCACTTCGACAGTGCGTCGCCACCGATGAATGGCCCCGCAGCAGCATCACCAGTTTGTCGACCCACTGACTGTAGTGAAATCGCAGGCCGCCATCGGCATCGCCGATGCGCAGCAGCAGCAGGCCTTGCGCAGGCAACGCAGCGCGCACTCGCTTGAGTACCTGAAGCTGTTCGTCCGGAAGCATGTAATGCAGCACGTCCAGGATGACCACGGCATCCGTGGTGCCGAATTCAGCGCTGCGAATATCGCCCTGAGATATGTCGCAGGCGGGCCCGAGCGCCGCGCGCGCACGCTCGACATCGCGCACCATCAATTCGATTCCGCGTGTCGAAGACGGTGCCGGTGCCGGTGGCCAGTCCAGCGGCCAATGGCCTCCCTCGTAGCTGAGCAGTGCCGCATGAAGCCAGGATGCCAGCAGCCCCTGACCGCAGCCAAGGTCCAGAATGTGTCCGCGCCCCAGCAGTAATCCGCGCTCCAGGAGCGCGCGGAACACCGGGTCCCCCCTCAATTTGCTGCGGGCAAAATTGTAGGCAAAGAGCCCGGCACTGCGGTAGGGCGCGCTAGCCCGGTCGATCAGCGAAGGATACACGCGTGACGCGACCTTACTCCCTCAGGCCAATGGAAGATGGTGCGGCCGCACCAGCATGTGCCAATCTTGATGCTCCTCGAGAATTAATTCGATGGCCTCTTGGATCGATCCCTTGATGGGTTCCGGCTGCGGCAATGCTCCGGGATGGCCCAAAGTCCCGCGCAAGCCGCCGATGGCGCGTTGCAATTCCGCGGCCAGACGTTCGGAGGTCGTACCCAGCCGATAGGACTCGGACTGCGCCAAAGCACCGTGCAGAGAAGCGCCGAGTGCCGGGAAAAATGTGGTGATCACCGACAGCCAGACGGTATGCACCACGAGGTGCAGCAGCGCTCCGAGGGCTGTCAGTCCGAACAGCCCGATGTTCACGGAATGCACACGGTGCATCAGAGCGTGCTGCCGGGTCGCCACGCGATGATGATAGTGCGTCTGGGCCTCGAGAACGCTCACCGTCCACTGCGCGTACAGCGAGATGAATTCGGGGTCAGACCACGCTCCATCGAGCAGCGTTCGCGCCAAGGGCTCATTCTTTCCGCATACCGCTTCAAGATCATCGCCGATCCGCAGGTGATTGCCCGGATCGAACACGCGCATATACCAGTTTGCGGACGCCTCCGGCCGGCTGAAATCGAGCAGCGGCGCGACGAGCGGTAAATACCAGATCAATTCGGCGGTGGTCCGTGCCCGCAGCCACTGGCCTTGCCAATCACGCCGATCACCCAGCCAATAGATCGTGCTTACCGTGCCAATGATGAGCACCTCGGCGACGGCCCACAGTCCAGCGACCGGATGCTGCAGGTGGCGCCGATCGTCCCATCCAAGTGCCAGAGGCAGCACCGCGAACAGCACCGCAATCGCACTCAAGAGATAGATCGCCCAGAATCCGCTGCGATAGCGGTGGCCATAGTGCACGGCACGTGCATCAAACAGCAGGTGGACGGGGGCGAGAGCCTCGATGAGGGGCAGCAACCGCTGCGGGGGACTGGAGAGCGGAGGCGGTGGCGCGACTTTCAATCGAGTCCCAATCAGCAGCACTCGTTGAATCAATTGATGGAACGCCATGCCAGCTACCTCAAGATTTCATAGGTCGTCGCGAAGATGTCCTGGGCGACGATGCCGAGGCTGCCGTCGCCATAGTCCACCAACCAGTCGCCCGCATGGCCGCTGAGGGCGGATATTCCGTCCGCGAGCTGCACATCAAAGGGTTCCTGCAGCTGCAGTGCCATGATGTGATACGGCAGGCTCATATAGTGCCCGGACCGGCCGGCCACGGTGGGCGGCAGGGGCCGGTATTTGTGCTCGAATTTTGCGTGCGACACCCGCCAATGGTGACCGCCGTTTCCCGTCAAGATGGCATCCCCGGGATGCGCCTGAACGGCGCCCTCCGGCGTTCTTACGATGCAGGCGACGTCCGTGAAGCGAACCTCGACCTCGCGTTCGAGTTTCCGTGCCTCGACATGCTGCGGGTGGCTGGATACCTCGGTTGAGAATCCGCTCCTTCCGCTGCAGCGAAATTTCAACGCAGGGCTCAATTCAGTCCTTGCTGACTTCGATCGACCAGTCGGGGCCGGATTCAATTTTGTGGAGCGCGGCGTAACTGCGCTGATTGAGCGCCACGGCGAGATTCAGCAGGCTGTTGATGTACACCAGGGGCTTGCCGACCGGTACTTCGCCGAAGGTCCGTTGGTAGGGCGCGACCGAATCGTCAATGAGCTTGTTCTTGTGATAGATGCGCACGTGCAGCGGCGTGCCCAGCGAAACGTGCAATTCATCGAAAAGCGGCTTGGGGATATTCGTCCACACATTTCCATATTGGACATCGAGCACCGGAATGATCCCTGATAACTTTGCGTCCTGGCGCTGAGGTTTCTTATATGCCAGCGTGATCAAGCTCTCGGGGGGAAGCGACGGACCCACCTGTTCGAAACTGATCACGCCGGCCGCGAGCCGTGCGCCCGTATATGCAAATACATCGCGGCCGTGAAAGGTATGCGAATCGCCAGAATCTGGGCGGCGATTGACCCGTTCATCGATTTGCCGCAGGCCCTCGATCCCGTCGCGTTCTGCGACCAGCGACAGCAGTCCGTTGTCGGGACCGACAAAGAAATGGCCGGTGCGGGTCTTCAAGACCACCGACCGGCGCTGAGTCCCGACACCGGGATCGACCACGGCAACGAAAACCGTGCCCGGGGGCCAAAACTGTTCGGTTTGGTAGAGTCGGTAAGCTCCATCGAAAATGCTCGGATTCTCATGACTGAGGTCCGATATCAGCAAGTCCTGCGACACGCCATAGGCGACGCCCTTCATCGCCGCTACGGCCCCATCCTGCGTGCCAAAGTCGCTCAACAGCACCAGCGGGGTTCGTGCCTGGGCAAGGGCACAAAGAAACAAGCAGAAGAGCGGCAGGATCCGCGTCGACCGCGAATTGACGCGGCAGACGGGACCAAAATTCACTTTTTCTGTTCTTCCAGAGGATACGTGCGTGCAGGCTCCGCAGTCGGCGCTACGTTCGATGGCTGTCCGGCAGTCGCCGGGACATCCGCCTGCGGTACGGGTGAGATTCGCGGCGTGGTGCCGGTGGCTTGGGCCAGGCGTTCCAGGAACCGCTGGGCAGTTTCCGGAGGCGCGGGCGCCTGTCCCGAGAAGATCTCCGAGGCGGTGACGCCGCTCTTGTGATACAGCGACGCATTGGCCGAGCGGTCAATGGAGATCACGCTGCCATCCAATGCAATGCCGCCGAACAATCCACGGGTCCGCGCGTACGAATAAATCTCCGCATTGAAGCTCATGTCGGTAGCGGCGGACCCTTGCCGCCCCACAGGTCCGGTCGCGACCGAAGCGTCGGCACCCAGAGTCAGCTTGCCCCCGGCGATGCCTTCGATACCCGTCTTGGTGGTGAAGACCAAGATGATGTCGGAAGATTGTGCGCCGGCTTGGAATCCCCAGCTGCCGCCGGTCAGCGAAACGAAAACCGGATTGCTCCAAGGACCGTTCAATTTGTCCCGCACCGAGAGCACTCCGTTGCCGTGCCGGCCGCCGAAGATGAACGCGACTTTGGTGACATCGGGTATCACGGCGATTCCGTAGGCATGCGCCAGCAAGGTATCCGGCAGCCGCACATCAGGCATGGCTCGGACCTCTTCCAGCACTTCCGTGGCGGTGAGCAGGCGGCCCTCTTCGCGCGCACCCGCCTGCGCAATATTTACAATTACCGCTGCGAATATCGCCGCCGCGAGCGCGGCAAACGGCTTATTTCTGTTTGGCATCGAGGAGCCCTCCAATATGGCGGGTAGTTTACCGCAAGACAGAGGCGCGCTTCAGTCGGATGAAAGAATCTTCACCGCATCGGCTTCGCGGTGGTGTGCGCGGTAGTACTCGGCGAGCCGCGACGTCGCGAGTTTTACCTCGGGGTGTTGCGGTCCCAAGCGCGCCAGCAGCTGCGCCCGCGCGGCAATGAGCAGCGGCTCACCGGCGGCCGCCTGGTCTTCCGAAATCAACAACCAGCCGAGGCTCGCTTGGGTGCGGGCCGCCCGCCAATTGCCCGGGCCTGCCAAACTCAAATCAAGCTCCAATGCAGCGCGAAGTTCGATCTCAGCTGCCGCGAACTCTCTGCGCTGCAGGAGCACTTCGCCCATCAGTTGTCGCGTCGCGGCTACGTAGAGATGGCGCGCCGGCAGCGCCTGCGCGTAAACCATGAGGGCTCGGCGCGCGTCGCTTTCGGCCGCCGGCAAATTGCCGTTCACCAGATAGAGGTATGCGAGCGCGTCGAGATAGTAGCCCACTTGGTAGTGGCCGGGCCCAAGGCGAATGGCGACGATTCTCAATGCGTCCGTGGTCAAGGCGACGGCGCGCTCGGAGTTGCCTTCGCGTTGGTAAATCGTCGCCAGATTGGCCTCGATGCCGGCTACCCGCTGATTGTCCACGCCGAAATCACCACGCTCTATTTGCAGCGCCTCATTGAGCGTCTGTTCGGCTTCGGCGTACTTTCCTCGCTCCGTCAATATGTAGCCGAGTCCTTCCAGAGAAGAGGCATAGTCCGGATAGTTATGGCTGACGGTGGAACGCAGCAGATTCAGCCCTTCGCGCTGGTACTGCTCGGCGTTCAAGAAATCGCCTGACCAGATTGCCGGCGCCGCGAGTGAGCTCAAGGTCGCAGCAATCGCCAAATGCTGATCGCCGGGAACACTGCGATAGATGCTCAAGGCTTGGGTGAAAAGCTGGGTGGCGCGCTCGGAATCGCTTTTTGCATTGAGCAGGAAGTGCGCATATTGAAACAGGATGTCGGCCGTTTCGGCCGTAGGCGGCGCATTGCCGTCCTGCAAGTGGGAGAGCGCCTGTTGTATGTTCTGTTCCGCGCCGACAAATCGGCCGGCGTCGGTTTGCGCCTGAGCCAAATTCGCCAGTGCGGCCGCCAGTTTGCGATTGTCGAGGGGACGCGCCTCGCGGCGGATGCCGACGGCCTGCTCCAGCAACGGGATGGCGGTCTCGCTCAATCCCTGGCGCCGGTCGGCGAGTCCTATGCTCTCGAGGAGCTGCGCGCGGACCTCGGGCTGTAGAGTCGAGTTCGCCTTGATTTTTTCAGCACCTTGAGCGAGCAAATCCTTGGCCGTGTCTTCCTTGCCCTGCGCCATGAACGGATCCGCGCGTGAAAACACGTCGACCATGAATGCCGACACCTCCTGCGCCCGATCGCGCTCCTGGGCCGTCGCATCGCGTGCCAGGCTGATGCGGTAATTCTGCCAAAGTGTGATGCCCGCGATGCACACCAGCCCCACAAAAAGCGCCGCAGTCGCCACGACGGGAAGCAAGTTGCGCCGCAGAAACTTGGCGGTGTTGTAACGCCAATCGCCATGTCGAGCGCGCACCGGCTGGCCTGCAAGGTGCTTTCGCAGATCATCGGCGAGCGCTTCGACCGACGCGTAGCGCCGGTCCGGCTCCTTGCGCATGGCCATGGCCACGATGGCGTCCAAGTCCCCGCTCAAGCGGGCGCGCAATCGTTGCGGAGACAGGCCACGCCGATCGGAGATGCGGCTGCGATCACTGTCGACTTCGCCTTTCAGCTTGGAGATCACCATTTGACTCGGCCGCGTCGGGTCATCCATGCAGATGGCGCGCTCGAGCTGCAGCTGGCTATAGCTCAGCAGGCGATACGGTGAACGGCCCGTCAACAGCAAATACAGAAGTACACCCAGGGAATAGACGTCCGTCGC
>Ga0116129_1000818_pt1 | contig 18571 bp, 13 predicted proteins | sample June2015DPH_17_2_FD_89732 | JGI IMG/M metagenome (GOLD analysis project Ga0116129, IMG submission 89732) | Peatland microbial communities from SPRUCE experiment site at the Marcell Experimental Forest, Minnesota, USA - June2015DPH_17_10 | ecosystem: Environmental > Terrestrial > Soil > Wetlands...
AGACCGCCACCGTCGGTTCCGACCCATACCCTGCCCTGGGCATCGACATTGATGGCGTATACGGTATTGGATGGCAGGCTCGCGGGATCGCCGGCATCATGCCGGAATACTTTGATCACGGTGCCGTCGGGGCGTGCGAGATCGAGGCCGCCGCTGTCGGTACCCATCCATATGTAGCCGTGCGAGTCTTCGGCGATCGCGCTCACGCTCGCCGCGCTGAGGGCGCCCGGCGCCGCCTTGTCAAACGGGAGCTGGCGTATCAGGCCGGTGGCCGGATCGAGCACATTGGCGCCGCCCTCATGCGTGCCTACCCAGATCCGCCCATCATGCGTCTCGGCCAGGGTCATGATGCCTTCGGCACTCACGCCGCGCCGATCGCCGACCTTGACCGGAATGGACTCCAGCTTGCCGCTGGCGCTCAGTTTCTTCAGGCCGCCGGTCATCGTGCCGATCCACAGCGTGCCATGGCGGTCCAGACGCAATGCCATCACACGCTTATCGCCAAGAGCGTCGCGCCGGCCGAGGATGTCATCGATGTGCGTAGCGTCGCCGGTGGCCTCGTCGAACAGCGCGAGGCCGCCGCCCATGGACGCGATCCACACCTTGCCGCCGGGTGCATCGGCAAAGGACAGGACGAAGGTTCCTTGCAGCCAGTCCGGCCGGTGACCGCCGAATTCCCAGCTTCGAGGATTCCAGCGGCTGACGCCGCCGGCGCGAGTCCCGATCCAGACGAGGCCGCTCATGTCCTCGTACAAGGACATGATGTAGGAATCGCGCAGCGATCCGGCATCGCTTTCGTCGTGGCGATAATGCGTGAATCGGCCCGTGGCGCGATCCAGCAAATCCAGTCCTTCGGATGTACCTATCCACAGATGACCGGCGTGATCCTCGAGAATGGCGCGTACATCGTCGCTGCCGAGCGAGGTCGCAACCTGCGGATCATGTCGAAAGCTTTCGATGACGTGTCCGCCACGGTCCACGCGGTCGAGACCTGCGTCGAAGGTGCCGATCCACAAGCTCCCCTGCCGATCTTCGACGATCTGCGAGACTTGCTTGCCGGTAAGAGAACGCGGGTCGGCGGGATCATGTCGATAGTGCATGAACCCGTTGCGCTCGGGCTGCCAGCGATCCAGCCCCGCTTCCGTGCCCACCCATGGCGCTCCCGATAAATCGGCGCCGAGCGTGAAGATCCGGTCGTCGCTCAGCGAATCTGGATTGGCAGGATCATGCCGAAAATGCTCGAAGCGTCCCGTTGCCGGGTCGAGCACATCGACCCCGGCATCCTCCATGCCGACCCAAATGCGACCGCGCGCATCGACTCGCACGACGCGTGTCACATCGCTGGCCAGGGATGCTGAATTCGCCGGATCGTGACGATAGACCATGAAGCTGTCCGTCGCGCGCTGCCAGCGCGCAAGGCCGCCGTCCTTGATGGCTATCCATAGGTCGTGGTGCGAATCCTCCACCATGTCGCGAATGAAATTGCCCGGCAGCCCGGAGGTAGCGGCGCGGGAATATGCATACCGGAACAACTCCTGGCCGTCGTAGCGGACCAATCCATCCTCGGTGGCCAGCCAGACGAAGCCCTGGGAATCCTGCAGGGTGGCGTACACGGTACCCTGCGGCAGACCCTCCAGGGTGGTCAGATGTTCGAGCACCAGCGGCGGGGTATCGGCGGCTCGCGCGGCGATTGCTGCACCCAAACACCCAAAGAGTGCGATCTTCAGCCACGCCCGCCGCCCGCTTTCATGCATCTTCGTAGTCACTTTGCCACGATGCATGAATATCTCTTTGATTGATTTGACCCATCTCTAATCCGCGCATCGACCGAGCGCGGATTAGAGGATGCAGATCACAGTCTGGCTATCAGGTCATAGCTATCAGGTCATAGTCTGGCTGGCTATTCGTTCGGGACCCAGTCTTCGATCGAGGCGGGCTGGGTGGTCGCCGCCTGGGTTCCGGAGGTGTTCCACCAAGGGACCGACTTACTCCAGGCGTAGCCTTTGAACCAGGCATACCCCTTCGACCAGGCGTAGCCATCGCTCCAGGTGTATGCCTGAGTCCAGGAATAGCCCGGCGCCCATGCATAGCCCTCGCTCCACGAATAGCCCTGGCCGGAGGTGTAAGCCGAAGACCAGGTGTAGCCATCCGACGGCTGCGGCGTTCCCCACGTGGCGCTGCCCGTCAGGTTCATGATGTAGTAGCTGCCGCTGGCATTCTGGTTCGCAGGGCCGCCGAAGTGTTCGGTTCCGGCGAGATCGGCACTGACATTGAGTCCTTTGTTGGCGCAGCCGGTGGCCGAACTATTGATGGCCGACACGGCGTTGATGAGGCCCGCGCCCTGCTGAAACACGCTGTAGGCCAGCGTTCCGCTCGAGCTCACGGCGGGACGCGCCGATGCCAGCAAACGGCACTTCACCTCGTCGGGAGTCAGCGTCGGGTGGGATTGCAGCATCAGCGCCACCACTCCTGAGGTGACGGCGGTGGCTTGCGAGGTCCCAGACATGGTGAACATCTGCGCCGTGGGCGCCATGGAGCCGGGATCGATGTTGGCCAGGTAGGAGTTGCTGTTCATGGAGCCGACCATATGGCCGCCGGGCGCCACCATCTCGGGTTTCACGAAACCCTCATAGGTCGGGCCGGTGGATGAAAAGGAGGCCAGCCAATCGTCGTTCGGGTTGTACGGCGTGTAATTGTCGGTGAGCGCGCCGACCGTGATGACATAGGGCACGTTGCCCGGTACGCCGATGGTCATCGGCGACGGGCCGCTGTTGCCGGCCGCGGCGACCACGACGATGCCGGCTTGCCAGGCAGCCATGACGGCCTGATTGACCGGATCGTCCCAGTAGTTCGATTCGGGGGTGGCGCCGAAGGAGAGGTTGACCACGCGGATGTTGTATTTTTTCCGATTGGCAACGATCCAGTTGAGGCCGGCGACCACGTCGGTATAGCGGCCGGCGCCCTCGCCATTGAAGGCGCGGACGATGACGAGGTTGGCCTGCGGGGCGATGCCGAGATAGTTGCCCGATAGGTTGATCGCGCCGCCGGCGGCGATGGAAGTGATGTGCGTGCCGTGGCCGTAGGGATCGCCGGTGACCGGGCCCGAACCGCCGTTGGTCACATCGATGGTCGCCAGTATGCGCGTGCCGTAGTTCTGGCTCAGATCCTGCCACAGGCCGGTATCGAGCATCGCGATGGTCACGCCGTTGCCGGTAATGCCGGCCTGCTGCATGGTGTCCGCGCCCACCAACATCGGATAGTTGGTCTGATACAGCAGGGCGGGCGTGTTTACACCAGTGCCATCCTGGGTGGCGGTGCCGTTGCTGGTGCCGCTGACCACCGCTGCCGTGACGCCGGATACCACCGGTACCTTGCTCGTCGTCACGAGCGCGGTGTCTACCGTATCGCTGACCACCGAGGTCGTGGTGTTGAGCAATCCGCCCAACAACGAGGTGGTCGCGAGCGAACGATCGGGGAACAGCCGGATGCCCGGCATCGCCCGCAGCCGTGCCGCCTGGCGGGAATTCAATTGCGCAGCCACCGCATTGATGATGCCAAGATCGCGCTCGACTCTCGCGCCGACGTGGGCCACGTCGCGCCGGGCAATCGTCGTGTTGGCCGCCTGCACGAGGAAGCGCGGATCGGTATCCAAGGCCGGTCTTGTGGCTGCCGCGGCTAACGTGGCGGCTACCGACAGCGCGGTCAAGGAAATCGCCATCGGCAGGAATGATCTCTTACGCATTGAATTCACCTACAGGTCCCAAAGTTCAATAGGGGTTTCGCCTGAGGTGCATTTCAGCCGATGTCGGCCCTGTCCTATGGTCGAATGCGCCTTGCGGATTTGGCGGCTGTTCGTGAACCGGGTCGCATAATCGGGGTGTCAAATTGCGATGAGTCAAACCGGCCGGCGTCCTCCCCATAAAGATCGCCGCTGCCTTGTCCGCAGCCCAGTTCGAGCAGTGCGCGACGCTGCTGCTCGTCGTCGACGCCGGTCGCGATGGGTATCAGGCCGAGCGCGGCCGCCGCGCTGATGCCCGCCCGGCACACTTTGAAGGCCACCGCGTCGTCTTGCAGCGCCGTGACCCAGGCACGGTCGAGCTGCACGCCGTAGATGGGCGCACGCGCCAGCTTGTCGAGAGATCCCAAACCGCGGCCCATTTCGTCGACCACGATTTGTACTCCGAGCTGCCGCAGCGATTCAAGCACGCAAGTGTTGAGCGCGACGAAGGTTCGCTCGGAAATTCGCAGCTCGAGACGCGACGCCGGCACGGCGCCGTCCGCGAGAAATCCGCGCATCTCGTCGACGAAACCATCATGCAGCAGGTGATGACGCAGCGGTCCGAAGGATATTTTGACATCCGCATCTAGATGCGACGCCATTGCCGCGAAGTCTTCACGCAGAGCCTGCAGGACGGTGCGCGAGAGCAGGGTGGCGAGGCCCGTGGTTTCCGCGACGCTGAGGAATTCCGCGGGTCGGACCTCGCCGCGTAGCGGATGCAGCCAGTGCAGGTAGCCGATGCGGGCGACCAGGCGGCCGGTAGCGAGCTCGTGCCGGCCGATATAGCGTAATCGGACGTGGCGGTTTTCGATGGCGTCGCGCATTTCGCGTGCAATGTCGAGACGCGCCAGCGATCGCAGCTGCAGCGTATCCGTGAAAAAGAAAGCCTGCTTCGACCCCGAGCGATGCGCTTCCGCGGACGCGGACCGTGCGTGATCGAGAAGGCTGTTCGGCGCTGTGGCGTCCTGTCCCAGCACGGCCACGCCCGCGTACGGGGTTACATGGAATGCCGCATCGCCGACGGCCACCGGTTCGCGCAGGCTCGCACAAACCTCGCCCACCAGCGCCTCCACTGCGTCGCGATTCGAGTACTCCATGACCAGCGCCAATGAGGTTTCGTTCAATTGCCCCAGATACCAAGATTTCCCACCGGCCGCCGGGGAATCCCCGGGAATCCGTAGAATCACAGTGCTCAGGACCTGTTCGGACACCTTGGCGTCGACCACCCGTGCGATGTCGAGGATGCCATCGAGTTGGATGACGGCGACGGCGGCGGGTTTTTCCTGGAGCGCCGCCAGCGACAACGTTTCCTGGAAGCGACGCAGGAAGCCGCGCCGGTCAAGTTGAGGTGGCGTCAACTCTCCGCTCGAACCCAGCGCGTCATCCGACGCGGCACGCGGCAATGCGGCGCGGAGAATGCAGATCGCCCGGTCAGGTCCCTGCGCGCTCACGCGTGCCTCATAGGCGATCTCGGCATGCTCGAGCGACGCCTCGATGGACTTGCGCTGCGCTATGGCGTGGCGGACGAGCTGTTTTACGATGGTTGCAACCGGCCCGGGCCAGTGTACTTCGAGGCGCTCTCCGACGGCGTGCGCGGGCAGCGCGAGCGCGGCGACCTCGCAACCGCCCAGGTGCTCGAGAATGGTGCCGTCGCGGCGTACCAGCACCGTCAGATCGGGCAAAGTGTTGGTCAGGCGGTAGGGCGGCATGTACCCGTCATTCTATGCAGGTGCACATCTGTAATTCCTCGATGCAGGTCCGCATTCGGCTGGAGCCTCAGGCCTCAGAACCTAATCGGTGTCAAGACTTTGGGGTGCCGCGCTTGCCCAGTGTCGAGCGCAATTGAATGCCGTCGTGTTCACCGAACAACTCGGCGACCCAATCGACGAACACGCGAACTTTGCGGGACAAATGCCGATTCTCGGGGTACACCACGTGGAGTGGTGCGGGATCCGCGAACCAGTCGCCGAGAACCAGCTGCAGCGCCCCGCGCTCCATGGCTTCCTTGAGAACAAAGGCGGGAATTTGCGCGATGCCCAATCCAGCTTCCGCCGCGGCGACGTAGCAGTTCTCATCGTCCACGGCGATGCAGCCCTGCAGCGATGCCTGGATGCGTACGCCATCCTTGGCGAACACCCAATCGAAGTTCTTGCCCGTGCGCGGGGAGAAGTGATTGATGCAACGGTGTGCCCGCAGTTCATCGGGATGTGTCGGCAGTCCATGTGAGTTCAGGTACGAGGGCGACGCGCAGGTGCCCAGATAGAGCTGTCCCGCGCGCCGGGCGATCAGGGCGGCGCTGTCCAACTCGCCGCTCCACACTGCGCAGTCGATGCCGCTCTCGACCAACTCGGAGCGGCGCTCGCTGCAGCCGAGTTGGATGTCGATGTCCGGATAGCGCGCACAGAAGCCGTGCAGCGCGGGCACGATGACCAAACGGGCCATGAGCGTTGGTACTTCGACCCGCAATCGTCCGGACGGGGCATCGTGGTGCTGCGTGAGCGCTTCTTCGGTCTCGCGGATCTGAGTGAGGATGGCGATGCAATGTTGGTAATAGGCGGCGCCGTCCGTCGTGACCGTGACTTTTCGGGTGGTCCGGTTCAACAACTTGAGCCCGAGGGCGGTTTCGAGCTGCTGAATCGAGGTGGTGACCGTCGCTTTGGGCATGCGCAGCGCCTCGGCAGCACGGCTCATTCCGCCGGTCTCGACGATGCGCGTAAACACCTCCATTGCCTGCAGTTTGTTCATGTATTGTTCAGAAATACGAATTATATATTATAGATTTGGCCGTTTGTATTTAAATTGACGAACAATATGATGATATTGGGCTTTTTAAGGAGAGGTCATGAGCGACAAAATCAAGCACGTTACCGATGCGACCTTCGAACGCGAGGTCATCCAGTCCGCCATCCCGGTTCTCGTGGACTATTGGGCCGAATGGTGCGGACCCTGCAAGATGATCGGGCCGGCGCTCGATAACTCCGCGGAGAGTCATTCAGGCCGGCTACACATCGCCAAGGTCAACGTCGATGAAAACCCCGCTGTGCCTTCGCGCTACGGTATCCGGGGGATTCCGACGCTGATGCTCTTCAAGAATGGCCAGGTGGCCGCCACCAAGGTGGGTGCGCTCTCCAAGGCGCAGCTCGCCGCCTTTATCGACGAAAATCTAGACTGATGAGGCTCAATGCGCTGGTATTGTGGGCGCAGCAAACTAGCAAGAGCCTCACCAGGGAGTGCCTTAGGAGATCGCGATGCTTCGTCCATGCCTCGTTGCGCTCACGCTGCTTTCATCCGCAGCCATCTCGGCCGCGGATGGCCCGTTCGCCAGTCTCGATCCCAAGGCGATCACCATCCGATTGCCCGAAGACCTCAAATGGAGGGTCAGCCCGAGCGGCGCTGAAACTGCCGCGTTGGTCGGTGATGCCTCCAAACCTGGCCTGTACGTGATCCTGACCAAGTGGAGGGCGCATCACAACAGCCGTCCCCACTTCCATCCCAACGATCGTTTCATCACGGTGATATCGGGAACGTGGTGGGTGAATACCGGACGCAAATATGACCCCGACCACATGAAGCCGGTGCCTGCGGGCAGCTTCGTCACCCACTATGCAAAAGAGGTTCACTACGACGGTGCGAAGGACGGCGATGTCGTGCTGGAGATCGTAGGCATGGGCCCGGAAACGGCGACACCCGCGGAAGATCCATAGGTGCCGGCGTAAGCAAGCATCGTCGGTGGCTATGTCAGAAACGCGCGCATTTCATTTCAATACGCAGTTACGTGGACTCAAGACGACGGCGGCTTGCGCCGATTTGTTTCGGTCGGCAATCGCCCCGTTCGGATTCGACACTTTCGCCTGCGGCGAGCTGGATCTCAAAGTGCGGGAACGGACCGTGTTTTATATCGTCGATTGGCCCGATGAATGGCGCCGTTACTATTTGAGTGCGGGCCTGGTCGAACGCGATCCGCTGATTGACGCGCTTGCGTTCCGGCACCAACCATTTACCTGGACCGAGCTGCGCAGAGATCGAAAATTCCAAAAGATTGGCCGAGAGGCGCTCGAACGGGCTGCTGCTGCGGGATGGACCGAAGGACTTGTCGTACCGCTGTCACGCGGCACCAATCGAATTGGACTTGTCAGCCTCGTCGGGCACCAACCCGACATTCAACCAGAAGATCGCGCCTTTCTTTGCCTTATCTGCATCTGTCTTCACAGTCACGCACGTACACTCATCAGACGCGAAGGCTTTGCAATACCGCCGGCGGGTTTGACCGGCCGGGAAGTGGAATGTGTGCGCTTGGTGGCCCAAGGCCTTTCGGATCGTGCCATTGCCGCAGTTCTGGCAATCGCCCCATCGACCGTGCACGAATTCGTGGAGAAGGCCAAACACCGTCTCAAGACCCGTACACGCATGGAACTGGTGGCGATAGCTGCCGCGCTCGGGATCATCGATTTCTGAATCGGTTGGCGCTCGACTGCCACGAGCGACGCAGCGATCATTATCCCCCCCATTTGGAGGGTCGTTATTTGGCAACGCGCTGGCTACACTGCAGCGGAAATTCCAATAGCTTTCCGGCAATTCGCAACACCGCCTCATCGGAATTATGCTCAAAACAATGCTCATGGCGAATCGATCAAAGCTCGAGCCGCAGTCGAGGCGACCCGCTACCGGCCGGCCCGAATCCACGCGGTGGTCTGCCGTGTCCATTGTGCCGGGCGAGAAGTGCTGCGCCGCCGTGCGGACGCGTTTGTCGACTCGTTGGCTGTCGGTTGATGCGCCGCGGTTTCCGATTCAAGGCTGCGATGTCCGGACCTGTGATTGCCGATATCGGCACCATGCCGACCGCCGTGAAAATGCGCAGCGTAAACAAGATCGAGATGGCTGGGTGCGATACTACAAGGGCGAGGAACGTCGATCCTGCAATCGCGGCAGGCGCGCCTCGGACCTGTGACGCACTGCTCGATCTGCCGCAGTGCCTCATAAGCCTGTCAGATAAATCTGGCCTGCAAATCATCCGAAAGTAGCTCGCCCTGCACGCAGAAGCGCGCGATTTTACTTCGATCCTATGGATTCACTCAAACCGTTGCCGGGAGACGAAGGGCCGCCCATTGTTCGGAAACATTTGGCAGCGGAAGCGAGGCGGCTCAATGCGCTGGCATCTCGGATGAAAGACGTGAAGGCACGAGCGGAATTGCGCAAGATCGCAATGCTGTACGAGAAATTGGCACGGCGGGAGAGGAGGCGAATCCCGCGCTAGCACAGCAAGCGCGGCTGCGACCGTAGCACTACAGCCGTTGCACAATCTCGATGCAGAACTCGACGAAGGCGCGAACTTTGGCGGGCGGATGCTTGCGCGATGGATGGAAAGCGAACAGCGGGAAGTGCTCGCCGTGCCAATCCGGAAACAAATCGATCAGCGCGCCACTCCCCAGCAATTCCTTGAGACCCCAACCAATGACCTGGGCGATGCCGGTGCCGGCGAGGCATTCTTCCAGCATCGACTTCGGATCGGTGAAGGTCAGCGGGCCGCTGGTCGGAACCTCGATCGTCTCCGCTGCGCGGATGAACTCCCAGTCGAACGGCCGTCCTGTATGGGGATCGAGAAACTGCAGGCAGCGATGGCGGCCGAGATCCGACGGATGCTTAGGTGTCCCGTAGCGTGCCAGATAGCGCGGCGAAGCTAGGGTGAGGATCGGCGCCTCGATCAGCTTGCGTGTGACGAGCGTTGCGAGGCGCGGTCGCTCGAAGCGGATGGCGAGGTCGATGCCTTCCGAGACCAGATCGCCGACGCGTTCGCTCGTGACGAACTCGATCGTGAGTTCGGGATGGCGTTCGCAGAAGACGCCGAGCCGCCCGGCCAAAACCAGCGGCAGGAAGAAGGGATCGATGTCGATCTTGAGGCGGCCGCGCACCGCCGAAGCCGTGCCGGAGGCGACAGTTGCCGCGTCCTCGATGGCATTGAGGTGCGGCCTCACCTCCTCGTAGAAGCGCCGTCCCTCGTCGGTCAGGGTGACTGATCGCGTGGTGCGATCGAGCAGCCGCACACCCAGCCGGGTCTCCAGCCGGCTGATCGCACGGCTCACGCCGGAATCGGTGAGACCGATCAGTTCCGCGGCTTTCACGAAGCTGCCGCCATCAACGACCGCGGCGAGCACGCTCACACCGGACACGATCCTTCCATCGAACGCCATGATCAATTCCTGATATTAGATCATGAATCATCTGACATAAGCCCACTTTACTCAAGGCTCCTTTTGCGGGATAAAGGCCGCAGCCCACTCACGCAGCCAGAAAGGAAGCAACCATGAGCCAGAAGAACGTAAGCAGCATCACTCTCCGGCAAAGCCGGATCGTCGTGGGCGGTACATCAGGAATTGGCTTTGCTGTGGCCGAAGCTGCGGCGCAAGCCGGAGCTGAGGTCATCATCGCATCAAGCAACCCTGAACGCGTAGCGGCTGCACTGGACCGACTGCCTCAAGGCACGCGCGGAGAGACGCTTGACTTCACCGACGAGGCACAAGTGAGCGCACTTTTTGCGCGCGTCGAAGCATTCGATCACCTTGTCTACACCGCCGGTGAAACACTACTTTTGCAAAACCTTGCCGATCTCAGCATTGAGGCCGCGCAGCGAGCTTTCGAAGTGCGCTACTGGGGCGCGCTCAAGGCCGTTAAATACGGGGCTTCCCTGATTCGCGCGGGTGGCTCTATCACCCTTACGAGCGGAGTGGCGTCGTCGCGCCCGCTGCCTGCCTGGACGATCCCGTCCAGCATCCTTGGCGCGATCGAGTCACTGACTCGCACCTTGGCGGTAGAGCTTGCGCCGCTGCGTGTCAATGCCGTAGCGCCCGGCGTCGTACGCACGGCCTTGTGGGACAATATGATGAGTGAAGCTGACCGCAAGGGTCTTTTTGATCAAATCGCCGAAAAGATGCCCGTAGGAAGGGTCGGAGAGGCAACCGACGTTGCTCAAACGTATCTTTACTTGATGCAACAGGATTTTAGCACGGGCCAGATCATTATTGTCGACGGTGGTCACGTGCTGGTTTGATGGACGACCACGCGCCTCGATCGCGCGTTGTCGTCCACGAAGGCCTAGTGATGACCGCCTGCTCGGTGCCGCCAGTGCGCTTCTTGGCGCCGCCCTCATCGTCAACGCCCGCAGCAGCGAATCCTGATTCACGCGTTCAAACTTAGGAGAGTTGCCATGTCCCGCATCTTCATTTCCGGCTCGTCAACCGGCCTCGGCCTGATGGCAGGCGAACTGCTCATCAACCAAGGTCATCAGGTCGTGCTGCACGCCCGTAACGCTGCCCGCGCCGATGACGCGAAGCGCGCGCTGCCTGGGGCCGAAGCAATCGTGGAGGGTGACCTCGACAGCATCGCCGGCGCCAGGCAAGTCGCCGCGCGGGTCAATGAACTCGGCCGCTTCGACGCGGTGATCCACAATGCTGCGGTCGGTTACCGCGAAGGTCACCACCTGACCGCAGACGGCCTGCCTCATGTGTTCGCGATCAACACGCTGTCGGCCTATATTCTAACCGCGTTGATCGAGCGGCCACGCCGGCTCGTCTATCTGAGCTCCGGCATGCACCATCATGCCGATGCCAATCTCGACGACATCCTCTGGCGCAAGCGCCGTTGGAACGGCTCGGCCGCCTACGCCGAGAGCAAACTGCACGATGCAATGCTTGCCTTCGCCGTGGCCCGCCGCTGGCCCGATGTGTTGTCGAACTCACTCGAGCCTGGCTGGGTGCCTACCAAGATGGGGGGAGCCGGTGCGCCCGACGATATGGATCAGGCGCATCTCACCCAGGGGTGGCTCGCCGTCAGCGATGAACCGCAAGCCAAGGTGACCGGCCGCTACTTCTACCACTTGCGTCCGCTCACCCCCAATCCGAAGGCCAAGAACGCTGCGCTTCAGGACCGCCTCATCGAGATCTGCGCCGAGTTGTCGGGCGTGCCGCTGCCTGGTTGACCGCTTTGTGACCGCCGCCAAGGTATGCGGCCGCGATCGTGTCACAATCGCACCGTAGTGGCACAGAGCACATTGACGCTTATGGATGAAACGCTGGCGCAGCCTGAGAGACGCAAGCGCCCGACCATTTGGCAGCTGGCGCTGCCCTCGATCGCGGTCAATCTGATGTTCTCCACGGTCGCGATGATCCAGACGAAATTCGTCGGCGCCTTGGGCGCGCCTGCGGTGGCGGCAGTGGGCGCCGGTCAACGCGTGTTCTTTGCATTGCAGGCATTGCTGATGGCAATCGGTGTCGGCACGACGGCGCTGGTGGCGCGCTCGTGGGGCGCGGGGCAGCATGAGGAGGCCAGCCGCATTACCTCATCCTCGCTCCTGCTCGGCGGTCTGGTCGGTGTGGGCATCATGATATTCGGCATGGCGTTCTCGCACCAAGTTGCCGAAATGTTCGGGTTGGACGCAAGCACCGCGCAGTTGGCGGCGCATAACATTTTTTGGCTCTCGACCTTCATCATTGGCTTCGCCGTCGACATCATCCTGTCGAGCGCGCTGCGGGCTGCCGGCAATGCCTGGACACCGCTGCTGTTTGGCGTGGCCGTCAACATGGTGAACCTGCCCTTGCTCTATGTATTCATCTTCGGCAAGTGGGGCGCGCCACGCATGGGGCCTTCAGGTGCGCCGTTCGCCTCCGGCCTGTCGTTCGTCATCTGCGGTGCCGTGCTGGTGTTTTTGTGGACGCGGCAAAAGCTCACCATCAAATTCGTGCCCGGCAGCTGGTTTCAGAAAGCGCGCTACGCGCGCTTGTTGCGCATCGGCTCTCCGGTGGCGCTCGAGCAGCTGGTGCTGCAATCGGGATTTTTCTTGTTCTTGAGCCTCATCGGCCGCTACTACGGAACCGCAGCCTTCGCGGCCTATAGCGTCGGTCTCAACATATTGAATATCGCGATGGTGATGGGCATTGGATTCTCGGTCGCCGGCGCGACCCTGGTAGGCCAGCACCTGGGAGCCGGCGATCCGGAGGGCGCGGCGAGCAGCGGCTGGCGCGCCTGCAGCATCGCCGTGGCGGCGATGAGCACCGTTGGAACTGCGATCGCGCTGAATGCACCGTCCTTGGCGCATTTTTTCTTGGGTTCGGACCAAATAGCCGTGCTACGCACGACCGAATTCACCTACATCATGGCTGCCATGCTGCCCTTGGTGGGCGTGGACCTGGCGATCGGCGGCTCATTGCGCGGGGCCGGCGACACCCGCTTCCCGCTCATGACGACCTTCATCGGGCTCATCGGCATGCGCTGCGGACTGGCGGCGACTTTCGTCCTGTTCCATTTGCCGGTCGTCTGGGTCTACGGCTCCGTCGTCGGTGATTACATGTTAAAGGGGTCGCTGCTCATATGGCGGTTCAAATCGGGGCGCTGGAAACACGTGTTGCTGGAGCGCGCCGCGGTCATCTAGTAATCCGCTTGATGGCATCGGTCAGCGAGCGTGCGCCCTTCGCGTAGTCCTTCCAGGGTTGCAATTCGGACAGCAGCGCGGCCGCCGTCCTGACCGTGTATTTCTGCGGCGCCAGCCCTTTCTTCACCTCGTCCCACGCGATCGGCATCGACACCGTCGCTCCCGCGCGGGCGCGCGGCGAGAGCACGGCCACCGCCGTGGCGATGCGATCGTTGCGCAAGTAATCCAAGAAGATTCTCCCGGTGCGCTGGCTCTTGGACATGTTGTCGAGATATTTCGCAGGACTGTCCTGCGCCATCTGCGCGCAAACGAGATGCGCAAAATCCTTGGCAGCCGGCCACCTCACAGCGTGCTTGCCGTCCTTCAACGGCGTCACCACGTGCAAACCTTTGCCGCCCGTGGTCTTGCAGAATGAAACCAGACCCAGCTTCTTCAGCCGCTCGCGCATTTCCAGCGCGGCGGCGATGACGGCGTCGAAATTCACGTCCGGCGCGGGATCGAGGTCGAAAATCAAGCGGCCCGCGCTTTCGGGATCGTCGGGTACGCAGTTCCACGGATGCAGCTCGAGAGCGCCCAATTGCGCGACCGCCGCCAACGCGTCGACGCGATCGATTTGCAAATACGCCTCCTTATCGCCGCGCACCTTGACGGAATCAAATAGCGCCGACATGCCGGCCATGGCGTGCCTCTGAAAGAAATGCTGGCCGCCGATGCCATCCGGCGCGCGCACCAGCGAGCATGGCCGGCCGGCCAGGTGGGGCAGCAGCCATTCACCAATGCTTTCGAAATAGCGCGCCAAGTCGAGTTTGCTCACCGGTTTGCCATCGCCGCCGTCCGGCCAGAGCGGTTTGTCGGGCTTTGATATGGCTACGCCCATCACCGCCGAACCGCCGGTGGCGCGGGATGTCGCGGTGGCGCTCGATGTCGCGGTGGCGCTGGATGTCGCGGCAGCGCGGAATTTGGCGTTCCTCTCTGAACCGGCAGCCTTCGGCGGTTCAGGAGCATCGTCGGAGATGTCGGCGGTGCTCGAAATCTCAGCCACCACATCCTTCGCATCCTTGTCTTCGCGCAAGCCCTTGAAGGCTGCTTCGCGGATCATCCCCGCGCCGGTCCAGCCGGCGAACTCGATCTCTGCCACCAGTTCGGGCTTCAGCCACCTCACGTCGCGCTCCTTCGGGGGTAGGTTGGCGCCGCTGAACGGGCAGGTCGCGCGCGTGAGTTTTTCCAATTTCGGCACGAGGACCTTCGCGATGGCTTGTCCATAGCCCGTGCCGATGCGGCCGACATACTCCAGGCGGCCGCCGCGGTACACGCCGGCGAGCAGCGAGCGGAATTTTCCGGCTTCCATGGTCCAGCCGCCGAGAACCACTTCCTGGCCCGCACGGCATTTCGTCTTCAGCCAGCTTTCGCCGCGGCCCGAGCGATACGGTGCGTCGAGTCTTTTTGACACGATACCCTCCAGTCCCATCTTGCAGGCGCTCGACAACACTGCTTCGGCGTTCGATTGCAGATGAGCAACGTAGCGAATACGACCTGCAGCCTCGAGGCCGGATAACAACTTCTCCAAACGCAGTTTGCGTTCTTTGAGCGGCAGCTCGCGCAAATCCTCCTTGGCTTGGAACAGCAAATCGAACGCGAAGAAGACCAACTGTTGCGAATTTTCCGCCGACAGCGCCGCCTGCAACGCGGAAAAACTGGGCAGGCCGCGCTCATCGAGTGCCACGACCTCACCGTCGATGAGGCAATCGGGCAACGCCGCGGCCTCCGCGGCAATAGCGGCGAAGCGCTCGCTCCAGTCCAAACCCCTGCGGGTGCGGACGATCGCGCGGCCGTCCACGACCCGAACCTGCGCGCGGTAGCCGTCGAATTTGACCTCATGACCCCACCCTGGGAAATCCGGCGGCCGCTGCAGCAGCTTGCTGAGCTGGGGTTCGACGAAGTTGGGGATCGCGCTCACTTTTACGGCCTTGGCGGCCGCCGGCTTGGCGCGTGTGACGGGTCCTGTGGCACGCGCGGCAGACTTGTTGAGGGTGGCCGATTCGGCGGCTTGCCGCGCTGACGCCGAGCGCGTTTTGGCCGCCGGCGCATCTTCCCAGTCCCGGCCGCCCTTGCTGTCCCAGACCGCATCGGCTCTGGCCGGGCCGCCGCCGGCGAGCATGAAAGGTTTTGGGCGAATGCCCATACCCTTCGCGATTTGCGCCATCGTGCGGCCCGATGCGACCGAGCGATCCTCGGCGAGCAGTGCATCGGCATCGCCCGGCTTGGCGCCATCGTCGCGATGTTTGATCAGCAGCCAATTGTTTTTCTTGCCGCCGAAGCGATCGGCCTTCATGCGCACCAGGACCCAGCTTCCGGTCAGCCGCGTACCTTCCAGCGTGAATTTCAGATCGCCTTTGGCCAAGGCTTGCTCGGTCGTCAGCGCGCCGTCCGGGGTCCAATAACCGCGGTCCCATAGCTGAACCGTGCCGCCGCCATATTCGCCGGCCGGAATCGTGCCTTCGAAATCGCCGTAGTCCAGTGGATGATCCTCGACCTCGACTGCCAAGCGCTTATCCGCGGGATCGAGCGACGGGCCTCGAGCCACCGCCCAGGACTTGAACACCCCGTTCCATTCCAAGCGCAGGTCGTAGTGCAAGCGCCGCGCAGCGTGTCTTTGCACGACGAAACGCAAGCGCGCGCAGGGCGCGACACGATGATCGCCGGCGGGTTCGGCGGTCTTGGTGAAATCGCGCTTGCCTCGATAGGCGCCGAGTGCCGGTTTCGCCATTCTCAGGCGCCTTGCCGGTCCATCATGCGTCGATACGCCAGCAAGTGACGCAGCGAGGCTTTCGGATCGCGGGCGCGTTCGTAGAGGCGCGCGATGTTGAAATGCGCATCGGCGAATTGAGGATCCATGGCCAGCGTCTCGCGATACGCTTTGATGGCGTCCGGTTCGCGCCCCAAGTCCTCGAGCAGCACGGCGAGGTTGAACGCCAATAGGGGTTCGCTATGCGCCGCTCCGCGATAAACTTTCTCAGCCTGCGCGAGATGACCCTCCGCGTGCAAGAGCCTGCCCAGGTTGATGCGAGCTTCCAGATGAGTCGGATCCGCTTCAAGACATGCCTCATAGGCGGCACGCGCCTGGTCAGGGTGCGTGTCTTCGAGAGACAGCGCTCGGTCGTAGATGTCATCGGCGACGGCTGCGGCATCGGCCGCTGCGGCGAATGGCGGCGCGTTGGACGCTGATCCCGGGGACGGCGCGCGATCCTCTTGCCGCTTGATCACGTGTAATTGACCTTGCTCCTCGACGATTTCGAGCGCGAGGGCATATTGACCGGAGTCTGATTCGCGCAAGGTTCCGCCTTCGCGGATGGCGATGCGATTGCCGAGGGCGGTGAGGGACAGTTGGTTGAGCGATGACTCGGACGGCAATGCCGAGCGCAATTCCTGCAGCGTGCGGTTGATTCGCCGCGGGGAAATCTTTGCAGCGCGCAGGGCGCTGGCGGTGCGCAAAACTACCAGGTCATGAAACGTGTAATGGAGCTTGCCCTTGCGCCGAACGGGATGGATGTTGCCGGCGCGTGCCAGGGCACGAACCGCGGAGGGCGGCAATCCGAATAGGCGCTCTAGGTCCTTACGGTCGTAGACATGCATTTCATCGGCGCGCGGACTTGCGCGACGAGCTGGCGGCGGCGGCACGCTTCGGCGCTTTGCGTTCCTTGAGCTCCGGGCGTTCCTTGAGATCCGGCGCGGCCGGCGCAGCCTTCGCCGCGCGTGCTTCGCCGCGAGCATCGATGCTGGCGCGCAGCGCTTCCATCAGGTCGATGACGTTGCCGCCCTTGGCGGAAACCGGCCCTTCGGCGAGCGAGACCTCCTTGCCCTCGACTTTCTTCTGAATGGCCGCCTCCACCCGGGCCCGATGCTCGTCGGCATATTCGTTGGGGTCGAATCGCTTCGCCGCCAAGTGCTCGATGAGTTGCTGCGCGAGTTTCAGTTCGGGTTCCGATACCGGCGCGGCTTCTATACCCAAGTCTTTCAGTTCACGCACTTCGGCCTTGAAGTGCAGCTGATGCAGCGCCAAGCCATCCTCGATGGGTCGGATCACGATGATGTGTTCCTTGCCGCGCGAAATCCATCTTCCCACCGCGCACTGATGCGCCTTGCGCAGCGCCGTGGCGAGCAACGTGTAGGGCTTGGCGCCGCCCTTGTCGGGAGCTAGATAATAAGTCCCGTCGAAATACATCGGATCCACCGATTCCAGCGGCACGAACTGACCGATGTCGATCGCATGACTGGTCGTGTCTTCCAGCGCCTTCAATTCCTCGGCGCTGAACCTGACGTACTGGTCCTTGGCAAACTCATAGCCCTTGACCATCTCGGAGCGCTCCACGACTTTGCCGTCGTTGACCGCAATGTATTGCTGCTTGACCCGGGAGCCATCGCTCTGGCGCAGCAAATTGAAGGATATACGTTCCGAGGAAACGGTCGCCGAGTAAAGTTTGACGGGAATCGCCACCAGCCCGAACGAGATGGTGAGTGAAGCAATGGATCGAGCCTGCGTAGCCATGGTGCCACCATCCCTGAATGATTATTTGCGGTCAATCAGCCGATTCTTATGAACAAATGCGCGCAAGCCCTTCGTTTGTTTGGGCTTTATAAGGTAGCCTAGGAACAAAAGCGGGTGGTTTCAAGTGAAATCTACCCAAAATCTGTGCCCAGGCAGGCCAAAACGGGGAAATACAGCATGTTTATTGTGGAGAGCTATCCGGTGGCGGTTGCCATGTGCGTGGGTACGATGATTTGTTGGGGTTCCTGGGCCAATACCCAAAAGCTGGCCAGCAAGGAATGGCGCTTCCAGTTGTTTTATTGGGACTATGCCATCGGCGTGTTTCTACTGGCGTTGCTGCTCGCCTTCACGCTGGGCAGCAACGGCGCCGGCGGCCGTAGCTTCGTGACGGACCTTCTCCAGGCTACGCCCAAAGCGCTGGGATCGGCATTCCTCGGCGGCGTGGTATTCAATCTTTCCAACATCTTGCTGGTGGCGGCCATCGACATCGCGGGCATGGCGGTGGCGTTTCCCGTCGGCGTGGGATTGGCGCTGGTCATCGGCGTGGTCACCACGTATGCCGCCAAACCTGAGGGCAACGTGCCGCTGCTCGCGCTGGGTGTGGGGTGCGTGACGCTCGCGATCGGAATCGACGCGCTGGCTTATAAACGCTTGAGCGCGGCCGGTCAAAAGCCATCCACCAAGGGCATCACGCTGTCGGTGGTCGCCGGCGTGTTGATGGGATTCTTCTACAGCTTCGTGGCCGAGTCGATGGGCGCGATCGATGCTGTAGGGGTGTTGGAAGCAGGCAAGCTCAGTCCCTACACCGCCATCGTGCTGTTCAGCG
>Ga0116129_1000819_pt1 | contig 18542 bp, 16 predicted proteins | sample June2015DPH_17_2_FD_89732 | JGI IMG/M metagenome (GOLD analysis project Ga0116129, IMG submission 89732) | Peatland microbial communities from SPRUCE experiment site at the Marcell Experimental Forest, Minnesota, USA - June2015DPH_17_10 | ecosystem: Environmental > Terrestrial > Soil > Wetlands...
ATGGTCGAACTCAAAAAGCCCCGATTCGATGCTGTCGATTTCCTTGCGAACGCCGGCTTGGGGCGAAGAATCATCAAGTTAACCGAGAAGGAGACCTTTTTTTTTGCAGGGAGATCCCGCGGACTCGGTTTTTTATCTCCAGAAAGGCCGTGCAAAGGTCACGGTGGTTTCCTCAGCCGGGAAGGAAGCCACCATTACGCTTCTCTCCGCGGGCGACTTTGTGGGCGAAGAAGCGCTCGCGGCAATAGCCGGGTTCCGTTTGGCCACGGCAACTGCGATCACCCCTTGCACGGCTCTCAGAATCAGTCGGGACGAGATGATCCATGTAATCCACGTGGAGCATGCTTTCTCGGACCTCTTTTTGAAGGTCCTGCTGGAACGAAGCATGCGCATTCAAGCCGATCTGGTCGATCAGCTTTTCAACTCCAGCGAAAAGCGTCTTGCGCGGATACTCCTGTTAATGGCGGAATTTGGAAAGCCGGGCGCACCGGAACAATACCTTCCCCAGATCTCACAGGAGACCCTGGCGGAAATGATCGGCACCACCCGCTCCCGCGTAAGCTTATTCATGAATCGATTTCGCAAACTCGGGTTCATCGAATATAAGGGTTGTATCAAGGTTCACAAATCCCTGTTGAATGCAGTCCTGCTTGATCGACTACCCAGGCTTCCCGTCGACAGACCTCCTTCTTCGGCCGCTGAGCGAACTCGATCGAAATCCGCTAATCGCGCCTAGGATGGGCGGAACTGAGCAAATTGGACTTGCGTCTGGTAGTAGCCCATGCTCGTCCAGAACGGGGGGCGCGCCTTTCGCCTGCCGGTGCGGCCGGTGCGCTGAGACCGTCGCGGACTGACGCGGTCAATCGCGGCTGATCCATCTCCCATTTAACGCAGGCGACAATCTTTTTTTCAATCTCGATCCGGCTTTTCCTTTTCATGAAGTGGCCTTTCTTTGAATGGTGAGAAGTGAATTACCGTATCGCCGCTGGAGCCGAGCTTTTTCCGTATCGTCCGCGAACAGAATCAAACGGCACGTCAGCCGCGCTAGCGCCGCCACCGCGCAAATCCCCAGCCTCCACCTCCGAGCAGGAAAAGAACCAATAACACAATTACGATTGTTTCCATCTTGTAACCTCACGCGCAAGTCGAAGCGGGCCTGCCCTTGTAGCGACTGCACCACGTCCTTCCCACACATGATCCTAAGAGTGTCCCAGACGGTTGTCTGATCATATTGGAGCACTGTGAGCCCCAATTACGACGAGCTGGCAATAATGACCCGTATCACCGCCCTGGGCGTCCGTGACTTGCTCTCGAAAGACCTTTGATGATGTCCCTTGTCCGCGGTGAGCGAGCCATTTTGATCAACCGCTGACGAAGAACCTGCATACACTCCTCGTATGAGCAGAATAGTGTCGCTCATGGGTGCATAGAATGACAGCCGCTGTTAAAACGACCGCGCAGCCAAAGATCTTGTTGGTGGACGACAACGAATTGATCCGTGAGTCGCTGAAGGAAGTGTTGGAATTCGAACAGTTTCTCGTTACGACAGCTGCGGATGTTTCTGAAGCTATTCATTTGATCGACACAGAACCGTTTGATGTGCTTCTCTCCGATTTGCACATGCCGGGAGCCGGAGACGGGTTTACGGTCATCAGTGCAATGCGCCACAAGCATCCGAACGCGATTACGCTGCTATTTACCGGCTACCCCGCATTGAAGGAGGCTATGAGCGCTATCCTTTCGCAAGCGGACGAAATCCTGGTCAAGCCGATGCCTATTCCCGAAATGGTATCATTGATTCGCGAGAGATTGGGAAAGCGTGTGGCTAGGCGGCCAGCAAACACAGAGCGAGTAGCTTCCATTTTGGAACGTGACGCACTCGTGACTATTAACAATTGGCTCTCCGCAGTTAATACCGACAATGAGCTGAGCCTCATACGTCTTAGCGATAAGCAACGCACCGGGCACCTTCCGCAGCTGATCCGAGAGGTTGTACATCGATTGCGCGTGCCGCGCCGCCTCGGGACCAAACAGGCATCGGAAGCTGCCTTCTTGCACGGGAAAGTCCGCCGCTCACAGGGTTATTCCATACCGATGATTATCGAGGAATCGCGTATCTTGCAAGTCAGTATCTTCAACACATTGCAGACCAACTTGAGCGTTGTGGATTTCAGCCTACTCCTGACAGACGTAATGACGATCGCTGACGAGGTCGATTCACAATTGAAACAAACAATCGTCAGTTTTGCGGAATCGATAGCTAGCATTGCGGCGTAGTCCGTCAGCCAATTGAATCAGCGGCCGTTTCACCGTACGACTCCAATCAATGTCAGATCATCCACCTGTCACGATCGCGCCACCGCCGAGCGATGCACGAAGCTGATCGGTCGGATGTTTCGGCGCAGGGTCTTTTTTCTATGCGGTGCTCCAGAGCATCGGGCGCATTAGCTCGCCCAACGCTTGCAACTTCTCGTCGGCGAGTTTGGCATACACTCGAACCTTACTGGAGTCGTCTGCATGAAAACCCATGAGGCTGCTCAGGAACACAAGGGCCTGTAAGGTATTCGCGGCGTCAAGTACGGAGGTCTTATCGATGCTCGCTGAAGCCAGAGCCCCTGATCGATACCCTCCTTGTGCGTCTCCTGAAGGTTGGGTAGAGCCAACGGAGGACGCAAAAGCGACACTCATTATTTTATGTTCCATGGGCTTCAATCTCCTGATCTTCCGATCACTTAGGGCTTATGTGCGAGCCCTTCAGTTCTTTGAGGACACTTCTAATTATGTCAAGGGCATACATTCCTGTCGGTTCGAGAACGAACTAATTTAAACATCTTCTTGGTCCGGCTTCGTACATACCGTGAGTTTTACGCTGGAAATCACGAGGTGCTCAATGTCTGATGTCAAGTACGCGAACACGTTATTGCAGTCGTTTGACCCTGAGTTGATAGATCGTCTGCACCTAAAGTCGGTCGCGTGTAAGGTTGGACATGAGATTGAATCTCCGGGTAATCCGGTCAAGCATCTTTTCTTCCTTGAGGCGGGGATGGCATCAATGACGACGACTTTTAAGAATGGTATGGATGTTGAAATTGGAATGTTCGGGTATGAGTCGGCGATTGGCGTCTCGGCCTTGATGGGAACCAAACAAAGCCTCAACCGGGTCTATAGGCAGATCGCTGGCTGGGGATACCGATGCGGACTTCAGATAGCGGCAGCGGAGTTTGGCCGTTGTGGACCATTCCAGCGCATCACTCTGCGGTAAGTTCAAGCACAACTGGTGCAGGCTGCCCAATCTACTGGCTGTAATGCGGAACATACCTATGAGCAAAGGCTGGCGCGTTGGCTTTTAATATGCGCCGATTGAGTGCATGGTAATCAATTCAAAATGTCCCAAGAGTTTCTTTCCCACATGCTTGGCAGCACTCGTCCTACAGTGACGCTATCTACGGGGCGACTGAAGAAGGAGAAACTGATCACTTACCAGCGAGCAGAGATTGCGATTGTGGATCGGAAGGGGCTAGAAAAGCGTGCGTGCGAGTGCTACGGGGTCATCAAACAGCACCTGGATGATTTCGCGGCGTTCGATACAGGTGACACCAAGTGGGCGCGTGTGTCCAAGGTCGCTTCGAAATTCCAGACAGAGAACATTGGATTACTTCCCACCAAGGACCACCCTCGCCTTGCCACGGTCAGGCTGTAGAGTTAACAAAGGAGTGTGTTCTCTCCTGAGCCTAAATATAGTACCGGCAAAAATTTGCGTCCGTTATAAGAAGTGTCGCTCCAGAGTCACCCTGTGAGCCGAACAGGGCAGGCATGTAAAGTACCTTGCGAAAATAGCGAATGCCGAACCGATTGAAACGTGACTGCTTTCTTACGGGGGCGCACGAGACCTCATGCGTTGGGTCGAGTTCGCTATGCCGCCTTGTCGAACATCTCGCATTCTTGCTCGGAGACGGCGAAGTGACAAATCACTTATTCTGAAAATTATCAGAGAGCAACGCCGTATTCTGCCAGTTGGAATTTCGGCGGAGCACAGCCTTCTGAGGCGCGGCTGCCACATTTGCCATTCAAGATAATGGTGAGGAGGGCGGTCAATTGTGAACAGTACACCTGCCAGCTAGTTGTTTATAAAGTAATGGCGACCAGACTGGCTTTCCCATGGGATATGTGACCTGTTTGGGACGATTCCATGGCCACCAGGTATGTATGCCGCTTGGCTGCAGGGCTGAGCAATCGATACGTTGTCATGTTGAATTGCCACCGGTACGGGAAAGGTGGATTTCATTTTGTAGCGTCAGTTTCGCTTCTTAACGATGAGGCATCAAGGATATCATCAGGCCTATGTCTGTTTAGGTTGGATCTCTTTGAGCGTTTGTCTCCCACTGCGCTAGTGTAGGAGTTTGAACGGACTCGTGGTCGTGATTTGCAGGGGTGCGTTCCAGTTCTTTCGTGCATAAGTCTCGGCCATCTCGATGGATGCGGTCGTCGTTGAAGTCGCTTGGGCCTTGGTGTCATCACCGGCGCCGCCGACGATGAGCTGTCTGGGATCGCCACATATTCTGTTGTAGGCGCACAGCTTGAAACAACCTTTCTTTGGACTGCGCTCGTAACATGGCCGATGATGGCTGCCGTTCAAATGATGTGTGCCCGTATTGGTAAGGTGACCAGGAAAAGGCCTGGCCGAAAATTTAAGCCGGCGCTTTCCACGCTGGGTATTGCCGGCATTCGTCCTAGTGTTGATTGCGGCGAACAATATTAATATCGGAGCAGATCTGGCCCGCATGGCGGATGCGGCAGAGATGCTGTTGGAAATCAATACGAAACTGTGTGTTGTGGCGTTAGCACTCCTGATTTCGTGGGCAACGGTCCGGCTGCAATATCGCCAAATAGCACATGTGCTTACCTGGCTGGTACTTGCGCTCTTCGCATATCCTTTGACCGCATTTGTGGTGGGGCCAATTTAGAACAGGTGGCGCGCGCCACCCTGGTGCGAACCATGCCGCATAGCAGAGATAAATGGCAGATGTTGGCGGCTATTTTAGGCACGACGATCAGTCAGTATCTGTTCTCTTGGCAGGCAGGTCAAGAGGTCGAAAAAAAAAGGATGCAGGCCAGAGCACGCTTGCTCTGCGGAGAAGGGCAACAGTGGTGGAACTTGACCTAAGGAACCTGGATGTGGGCGCTGGCGCGTGTTTCTCGAATATGGTCTTGTTTTTTATCATCCTCACTACCGCCATCACTCTCAATCGCCACGGCCTCACCCATACCGGGACCACCCACCAGGCTGCCGAAACCCTTCGCCCTTTTGCTGGACACTTTGGGGCTGTCCTGTTTACCGCCGGCATTACCGGTGTGGGAGTTCTTGCTATCCCCACCCTCGCGGGATCTGCAGCATATGCCTTCGCAGAGACACTTGATTGGCATCATGGCTTGAACAAGAAGATGAAGCAGGACCGTGCGTTCTATGTCCTCATTCTGCTTTCAACCGGGATGGGAGTGGGACTCGACTTCGACCGCATCAACTCCGTGAAGGCGCTTTATTGGACGGCGGTTATCAACGGTTTGTTGGCTTCATTCCTTCTGATCGCAATCCTGGTGGTCGCTTCGGACAAGAAACTCATGCAGAATAATCCCAGTTTCCGCCTGGGTTGGACCGTCGTAGCCCTTACTACAAAAGTGCTGTTCGTCGCGGGAGTAGCCATGTTTGTTGTGTAAACCCCAATAGGATACTTAGGCCGCCGGTTCGCTATGATCCGCACCAACACATCACGAGTGCTCTCGCAATTGCTTGCCGTCATTTTGACGGTCGTAGTAATCGCCGCTATCTATCTTGCGAAAACAGTGATTTTCCCGTTCTCTCTCGCTTTACTTTTTACGTTTGTGCTCGGCCCTCCCGTAACCTGGCTCGAGCGGATTCGGTTCCCGCGAATAATGGCCGTTCTCAGTGTGATTCTTGCTGCAGGGGCCATTTTAGGGACAATCGGTTGGAATGTCTTTACGCAGTTGATTGAGGTTACCGAGGATCTCCCGGCTTACGCGCTGCACGTGAACAACAAAATCGAGTCGTTTCGCCCATCAAAGACAACGAGGATCACACACGCACAGGAAGAACTAAACCGGCTAAGCCAGCAACTTGAAGCATTAAGCGCAGACGTTACTAAAGATCGCCGGTCTGTTGGACAAGGCGAGTTGAGATCGTCCCCTGATCGGCCAGTTTCGGTGAAGGAGGTCGGCGGAAGTCAGGGCCGTGTGGACGCACTTAGCGGCGTACTGGGATTTGGGCTCTCTTTCCTGTTGGTGGTGGTTTTTACCTTCTTCATGTTATTGAATCGAGCAGACTTGAGAAACCGTTTGATTCGATTGACCGGACAGCGCCACATCAATCTTATGACCCAGGCGATCGACGACACAAGCCGCCGCGTAAGCCGATATCTCTCGCTGCAATTACTGGTAAACGTCACGTTTGGAGTGATCATCTTTGTGGCTCTTCACTTCATGAGCTTGCCTCACGCGGCGTTGTGGGGTTTTCTTGCGGGAGTTCTGCGGTTCATTCCCTATGTCGGTGAGCCGATCGCCGCCGCCCTGCCGATAGCTTTGTCTATTGCGGTCTTTGACGGATGGACAAAGACGCTTCTTATCATTGTGGTTTTCTTCGGTATGGAGATTGTGACTGGCAATTTCGTGGAACCCCATGTATACGGTCGGTACACAGGTCTATCCTCACTTGCAGTTCTCATAGCGGCCATCTTCTGGTCGCTGATCTGGGGGCCGGTTGGCCTCATCTTGTCGGTGCCTCTCACTGTCTGCCTCGTAGTCATGGGAACACGTGTACCGGGTCTGGACTTTCTCACTATTCTCCTGGGCGATCAACCGGTCATGCCCCCGGACGCCCGCTACTACCAACGATTGCTCGCCAATGACCAACGCGATGCGAGCCGGGTACTCGAAACATATCTAAAGGACACATCCCTTCAGGAGCTTTATGATGCGGTTCTGATCCCAGCGCTAAATCTCGTTGAACAGGATCGACATAGAGATGCACTCGACGAATCGACGGTCACATTTATAACTCAAACCACTAAGGACCTGGTGGAAGAATTAACCCTCAGGCAAGCAGATCCTGAGCGAACCGAAGCAATGGCGGAAACAAATGCTAGCGGAAAGTCACATCTCCACGCCGACAAATATCCAATGCACGCTACTGTTAATTCGAAGAGAATTACTTGTGTTCCTGTCCGCGATGACGCGGATGAAATTGTAGGAATAATGTTGGCCCAATTGCTGGAGAGAGCCGGCTATTCCGCAATAGTAATTCCGATTGGCACAGTTGAAGGTATGCTGGCGGAAACGCATAAAAGCAAGCCAGACATCGTTTGCCTTTCCGCTCTTCCGCCATACGCAATTTCTCACACTCGGAATCTTTACAGAAAGATGCGCACGCAAAACGCAGAACTGAAAATCATTGTCGGATTGTGGAATTACACGGAAGACCTTGCCAAGGCAGCTAGCGAGATTAGTGGCGGGGAGCCAATTGAAATATGCACTAATCTGGCTCAGATCACTCTTAAGACCAGTTCGGCCTTGGGAGGGATCCCGGAGAAATAGAGCCGAAAGGGGCTGCCTAAAAGCTCTCAAGCTTTTGCTGCAAAAGGTTGCTCACTTGCGTTGCGCTTGAAAACGAAATCCCTCGCTGCAGAATCCTGCTCATGACCTGGTGACTGACACCTCAAATGGACCACAGGTATTTGCACATCAGGCATGTCAGTCTCGCCCCCAATGCCACAAGCTGGCGCGGTCCAAGGAGATGCTTTCCAGCCCAGGCTAGACCTGGCCGCCCGCTTGCGCACAGATTGATGAGCAATTGTGGCCAGCTTTCAGCAACCTGATTGTTTGATACTACTCCATAGGAGGCTCAATACCGGCAAGGAACCTTCCTAACTTCCTAACAAGGAAGTTGCTGGGTCGCAGACAATCAATGCGCCAGACGCTCTCAATGAATTTTAACCAAATGAACCCACCCCCGAACAAAGGAGAAAATCATGACGAAGCCGAGCACGGACGATAGGACAGCAGGCAATCTCCACGAAGTCAAAGGCGCAATCAAGCAGAAGGCGGGTGAGCTTACCAAAAATCTTGATCTGGAAGCTGACGGCAGAGCTGAAAAGAATGACGGAAAAGTTCAAAAAGCTGTCGGCAAGATTAAAAAGGCTGTCGGAAAATAAGTGAACGAATATTGAACTCGGAGACGGGAGTGGTCAAGAGATAACGGCACAATCGGAATGTGAGGAGATCGATGGATACCAACGAAAAACCTTTGACTGGGAACGGGACCCCCGCTCAAGTTATGGACTCCGTGGCCACAATTCTAGACCTGGAAACAGAGTCGACTATTAAGGAATGGCTTGGACGCATCAGCGCTGACGAGAACCTCTCCGCGATTGAGCTAGACGGTAGGACCCGTTCCTCCCACCTGCCTCAGTTGTTCAAGGAGTTGGTGCATCGTCTGCGCCACCCCGGCCCGTTGGGCACCAGAGGCCAGCCTTCGAAGTCAGCCCACGAACACGGGCTGACCCGGCGCAAGCAGGGCTACTCTGCCGCCATGCTTGTCGAGGAATCCCGCATGCTACAAGTTTCCATTTTCGATACTCTGCACAAAAATGTCCAAAGGGTGGACTTCAGCGTTCTTCTCCTTGACGTGATGGTGATAGCAGATGAGGTGGATTTGCAACTGGCGGAAGCTATGACTAGTTTTATCGGAGCGGCAGAGACGGATGCGAAACCCAAAGATCGCCCAATACTCGCGGCCGTGCGGTGAGGTGAGAGGTTGGATATGGGCTTTGGTTGAACTGGTTTCATGGCTATCATGATTCGCCGGATTCGCTCGTAAAGGTCAAAGAACCTCAACGCAGAGGTTCGGCCTGTTGTCCCGGACGTTCCCTACATCCTGTCCAACCTTCCACGGATTTATTGTTTCAACCGGATGCGCAAGAATGCCTGGTCCGTATTCGCGATCTGATGACCGAACGTGAAGACGCCAATAAAAACTGCAAGTCCCGCCAGCAGGCTACTGAAAAGGTTAAAGACGCCCGCGGCCACGACGCAGACGAATTAAAACAGCGTTCGCACGACCCTTGGATATGGGAGGGGCATGCGCAGGGTTTTGTAAACCAAGTTTCTCGGACGAACTTTAGTGTGCCTGCATCTTCGTCCCTCACAGCTTGAAAAATATTGGGCTGTTGTTGTTGGGTTTGGCGTAAGGCTCCAGTTACACGCCCCACAGCCAAGGTCAATGCGTTGGTGGCGACCACTACTGCAATCCCCGTGCCTGCGGCACGGCGACACGGGCCAGCGTCTTTTTGGCACCAGTTCGCCGTGCACGAACTGTTTGTCGTCCATCAACCCTGCCAATATGTCTGTGAAACAAAAATCCGTCTGCACTGTATTCGATTGACCAGCGCTTGGAATGGTCAGCTGGGAGACTCCCCATGACAAGACGAGAACGCCTACCGGAATATGAAGAACACAATGCTTTAAAGCAACCATGATTGTGCCGCTGATTTGCACATCACCGCTGCGCACGCCCTTACGGCCGCCGCCGCACACCATCGCGGCGGACACGTGGCTGCGGAAGAGCTGAGCTCGAGGGCTCAAGAGTACTCGATGGAAGCCGCCGAGAAAACGAATGCCGCTGCAAGGCGAACGCCAGAGCCATTAAGGGCTTCAATCATCCAAAGTCATGCCCGGTGCCTTGCACTGGTGTGACAGTCTACTCAACTCGGTACGAAGTGCGCAATTTCTCCAACGCCAGTCAAGGGTCGGTGTTTCGCGGAGCAGATTGGAGTTAAATCGCGACTAAAAGCGATCTGAGTGGTTACGAAATTTCCGCACTCTGGACGCTCGCCTTTCGTGAGACGTGAAGGGGCAGAGGCTCAACCCCGATGAAGGCGGAACAGCAGCAGTTCCACGGGGGCTTCCCGTCCGAAACAAAGAACGAGGTATCGGTTTGGAATACGCTTGGAACTTGCGGCCATCTTTGGCATTGTGGTGAGGCACACCCTCGACATCTCAGTAGCCAACAAACTCATCGGTTCGAATGTCGTTCTCTTCGACCCAAGCACTTACAAGCGTCTCGCGCATGGCCGTCACCATAGTGGGCGGCCCGGCAATGTAGTAGATGGGTCCTTGCAGGTTGGCCAAATGCCTGCACAACATCTCCTTGTCTATCAGAGCCGTCTCGCCCTTCCATTCTTTCTTGGATTTCGACATTTCTGTCATGGTGCAGATCAAGCGGAAATTGGGATTCGTCGTCTCCAAGGCCTTTAGAGTGTCCACGAAAGCAGCGTCTTCGGGCCGCCGATTGGAATAGAACAGGTATAACTCTTGCGACAGACTATCCCGGTCGGCCTGTTGTACCATGCTAAGAAATGGCGTGATTCCGATTCCGCCCGCAAGGAAAATGGCCGGTTTTGCCAGGTTTTTGTGCAGGGTAAAGGAACCTGCGGCGGGGCTTATCTTCACTTCGGCGGTTAACGCCACTTGCTTCAGCGAGCGCTTGAAAGCGGTATTACGCATGCGTGTGGTGAATACTAACTCGTTTGCAGAGGGAGCGCTTGCGATGGAAAATGTGCGAGTGTTCCCCTTGGCGTCAGTTTCTAGTGGAGCAGTGAGGGTCACATCGGCGAACTGGCCCGCACTGAAACTGAATCCAAACGGTTTCTCGAAGTGAAAGGCCATCGTATCTTCCGCGACTTCTTCTCGACGTATCAGCGCGGCCGTTTGATCTGCCATCAGAACCTCCTCGGTAGCGTTGCCGACATTCTGTCGGTGGCAGCGAAAATTGGGACCATTTTGGCAGGATTGTGGTGGTGCTTCCGCTGGCAGCAACCACTTCCGGCATTTCCTCGCGCAGCGGGCCGGACGATTCGCTTTTGGACTTTTCTTTCGAGCGGTAGCTCGGGTGAGGTCAAGTTGCCGGCGCTCCAGCCTGCCAGCCTGGTGATGTTTCCGCTGCCATCAACCAGTGGCAGAGTGGCCCTTTTGGTCCGCCATTTTGGCCCCTTCGCGCACTGCCACCAACACATTTGGCAGCCGGGGCAGCTTCCAATCGGTCAAACTGCAAAGGCCCGATCGGGATACCGTGTGCAGTCACTCCGGAATGGGACGCGACCGCCAATGTAGAAACCATCCTATACACACCGTGTCCTCTGAGTTGGTCAAAATTGCACTTTCGTTCTACCCTGCTGTCGGTTTGACGAGAAGCGCGTTACGCCTCACGCGGAATTACAAATCTCAGGATAATGGCTCCATGTAGGAAGGCCGCGCCATTCGCGAGGCCGCATCCCGCAGCCAATTCGTTTTCCTCTTTTGGAGGTCGTTCAGAAAGTTGGTCGCCTGACCTTTCGTGCCCAGATGGACGATTGCAGTCTCAGAGCCCATCGCATACAGGAGCATGGGCTCATCTCGATGCTTAGGCAGGCTTTGAATATCGATAGGGTTTAAGTCTGGAGAAAGGCGCCGTATCAGCCATGATCCCTCGATAACTTTAAACGGGTCAGGAGAGCGTATCGCAGAGCTAATCGCTTCCTCGTAGTAGGACTGACGATGCCCAATCTGGTCATTCAACCAGGAGCAGGCAGAAGGAAGCATCGACTTTGCTTCTCGGGCAATCAAGCCACTTTGACATCTGGCAATTGCTACGAACCGTTTCTGTCCAAGACTCTGCAAGCCAGCCTGACGTCGTATGACTTTGTAGTCCATCTTTGGGTCAGGCAGCGTCTTCTGCCGTGCATGTTTCAGGTCACGGGCAGGCGAGTGCCTGACAGTTGGCAAACGGTTTAGCTTCCCCTAAAAGTCAGAAGGCTGCTTGAAGCTGTCCTCTCCCAGTTTGTTCAACGTTTGTTCTGGTTCGGCGAGGACGATCGGACATCCGCCCTCGCGCAGTGATTGCGATATCCGTCCAGGATGGCATCGCATCCGTCCTTGAACCTGATGGAAAGGCTGTCGGCATCGATGACGATCTTCAGACTTGCGGCCAAACGGACGATGTCGTTTCTGTAGGCCAGGGAGTAAGACTCATCGAAGTCGTCGACACCCCAATAGAGGCGGCCCTCAGCATCTTGCCAGGTTTCAAAGCTATTAACATGCAGATCCGCTACCGCGAGAACCTTCGGCGCGTCACACAACTCAGCACAGATAGACAGTCACAGTTGAGCCCACCTGTAGAAAGGACCCCTCAAGAACTGGAATGGGCTCTCTTTCATTTGTTCGTATTTCGATCGAAGATCGGACGAGACGACCGCAGTACAGCTGCGCATCCATCCCTCGTAACTGGCGGTCGCGCTTTCGATGTTTAGTTCTCTGCCTTCTGACGGTTGGCCGAGGGCAGATATTCTCCGGTGTTGCTCAGTTGTTATGATCCGCCTGATATTGTGAATTGCATGTTAATGCTTAGAGAACGGGATGCAATTTGATCTGCTCAAGTTCTTTATTGTGTACCGACGAGACGCCGTGTTGAGGCCTGGTTTGACGCAGCTTTGGCAACTGCTCCGAGAGGGACGGCATCACGCCAATCACCCTCCGAGGGTAGAGAGCATTTCAAAGCGGCGGTCACTCGGGTGGATGCGTTCAGCCGGAGCTTGGATCTGCGCCAATTGGGTTGCACAGCTACGCCGCGCAACTTGAGCAAGCGCGCCACGATGGTCATTTACAGCCATTTCTTGTAAATTGCTTGCAAGCTATCGCTGGAGAGTGCGGCAGAATTGGAAGCAATTGGCTGCTTGCTTCTCTTGGCCTCCAGATCTACATACATTGTGTAGCAGTTACTCCGTGACCTATGGCTCACTCGGAGCGATGATCGTTCTGCTCACCTGGTTTCCGTATCATTACTCTCATATTTCTTGTCGAGGCAGAGATCAACCGTCAAATCGAGGCCGGAGCTACCCAAAAAAGACTGCCGGGACACTCAACACCTGCTCCCTCTGTCAAACCTGCAGCTTAATGTCAGTCATCCTGACTTGAAGCTTTGCCAATAACTCTCACTGTTCGGCATTGTGGCGTGAGAGATACAAGACGCAACGATCGGCGCTCTACTTGACGCTCAGGGCGGTCCAATGTGATCAGACAACCGTCTCGGTCACTCTTAGGATCATATGTAGGGAAGAAGTGGGACAGTCGTTACAAGGGCGGGTCCGCTCCCTCTTGCGAGTGAGGTTACAAAATGTCAACAATTTTGATTGTTCTAGTGGTGCTTTTTCTGCTCGGAGGCGGGGGCTGGGGATATTCGCGGTGGCGGCGCTAACGAGGCTACCGGAATAAACACGTATACGTGCTGTTTGATCGTATTTGCGGGATGCCTGGAGGAAGATCGGCTCCGAACTCGATACGGTAGTTCACTGCTCATCGTTCAAAGAAGAGCCGCTTAATGAAAAAGAAAAGCCGGATCGAGATTGAAAGAAACATTGTCTCCCGCGTAAAAATGGAGATGAATCAGCCGCGACTAACCGAGTCTGTCCGCAAGGGTTTCAACGCCGGGGCCGCACCGACTATCGAGAAGCCTGCTGAGTGTTTTGTGGGAGCGTGAGTCCTGATCCTTTCAGTTCCCGCCACACTCAACTCCAATTTACTCAATTCTGCCCACGCTTGGCGCGCCTGGCAGGCTTCAATCGGGTTCATGCAGTGGCTGAAGAAGGAGGTCTCTCGGGGTTGAGCTCCGGTAATCGATCAAGCAGGACCGCATTCAACAAGGACTTGTGAACTCTGATGCGCCCGTTGTATTCGATAAACCCGAGTTTGCGAAATCGATTCATGAAGAAGTTTACGCGGGAGCGGGTGGTGCCGATCATTTCCGCCAGAGTCTCCTGCGATATCTTGGGAATGTATTGCTCCGGTTCGCCAGGTTTGCCAAATTCCGCCATTAACAAGAGTATGCGCGCAAGGCGCTTTTCACTGGAGTTGAAAAGCTGATCGACCAGATCGGCCTGAATGCGCATGCTTCGCTCCAGCAGGTACTTCAAAAGGATGTCTGAAAGACTATGCTCCTTATGCATCACATCGATCATCTCTGCCCGGCTGATTCTGAGAGCGGTGCAGGCGGTAATCGCAGTGGCAGTGGCCAAACGCAACCCAGCCATCGCGGCGAGCGCCTCTTCTCCCACAAAGTCGCCTGCCGAGAGAAGCGTGATGGTAGCTTCCTTCCCGGTTGTGGAAACAACAGTGACTTTTGCACGGCCCCCTTGAAGATAAAAAACGGAGTCCGCGGGATCTCCCTGCGAAAAAAAGACTTCCTTCGTCGCCAATTGGATGATTCTTCGCCCCATGTCAGCGCTCGCCAGGAAAGCGGCGACATCGAATCGGGGCTTTTCAGGTTCAACCATCGAAGGGCCTTCTTACCGCTGCAGCCTTTGCAAAGTGATCGCTGGAGGAGTGCGCGACCGCATTGCCATCAGTTTAACAAAGCAGGTGCGCGATCAGTAAGGGATCATCTGCTCCAGGCAGGGCCAAGGGACGCCGGATCTTCTTCTTTCGACTAAAAATCCGTCCCGCCCTGTTCGGTTGCATACGTCATCCAAACATCACCGTGGATTATTTAGGCGGCAGGGCGATCCGTTCAAGTTTGCTCATCTTTCCAGAGATGTTTCAAGTACTTTTGGATGGCATAACGCCAAATTGAGTATGATGAATTCCCGTTGGGAATCTCACAATAGAGACAATCGTCATGTTAACATCATTGCAATCAATGGGTTACTTCCAGGGCGGGGCGTAGCGCATAAAGATGAGGACTGAACCGATGCTCACTTCTAAAAAAACGCGCGATTTGGCCCGCAGCCTCATTGCTTCCGAAGCCGGTGAAGCTACGACCTTCCTTCATACCGAAGCTGCAACTGTGCGCGTCTATGAGAGGTTGCGCAGACAACTCGGGGCACCCGTGGGAGTTGATGGTTTTCACGCGCTAGCTTCTCGCGCCTCAGCTCTGGCCAAGTCGGAATCTCCCCAGCTCACCATGCAGTTAACGGCAAATGGCGGCTTGCATGGTCTCGGCGAAGTTGGATCTGAATCGGACGTGGATGAGGATGGCGAGGCCGGAATCGTTCTGATTGCGCAGCTACTCGGGCTGTTTCTTACCTTCCTGGGCGAGGCAACAACGCTGCGCTTGATAGAAGATTTACGTCTTCAGGCTGACGCCATAACAGAGCTGGCCACGACCGCAGTGGACACGATAGCCACAGCGGCCGGTGGACCGGCGATGGCCATGGCTTCCGAGGACCTTCTGCTGGAAATTGATCGGCTGCGTAGTGTGAGCGAGCGTATTGAAACGCTGGCGGACAACCATCCCGGCATGGAGGATGGGTTAATGAGTGTTGCGGGAAACATTCGCAGTTTTGCCATGGTTTTGGACGTCTTCACACTCATCCGAAGCAAGGTCGGCAGCTCGCCGGAAGGCGCACCGCTCCCACAAACGAATGGCTATGTGCATTGAATTCGACCGCGCGGCATCCAGAGCGTCTCTGGATGTAGAACAGCTCAACCGCGGGGGCGCTTGCGAAAAGACGGTATTGTTCCTCTAATCCTCCCGCGAAGCGTATAACGGATATTGGAATCTTCCGCTTGGAGCGATGCACGGTTGAACAAGACGACTCCTCCAAAAATGCGAGAATTGGCCCACCGTCTTTTTGCTTACGAAGTCGTTGTGGGCAAGACCTCCGAGCCAATGGAGTTCCCGATCCTTCGCATCTATGAGAAGCTGCGCCAGAGCCTAAGTGCATTTGCGGGAGTAGCTGCTTTTGAGTCCCTCGCTTTCCGTGCTTTGACGCAAGCTAAGTCCGAAGCTCCAGGTCTTTGGGCTGTGCAGGTCGCACAGGGGGGATCTTTACAGGGACTGGGCCAGTTTGAACCTCAAATCGACATGGACAAGGATCTGGCTGACAGGTTTCCGGCTGGCGATGGAGGAATCATTCTCATCGCTTGCTTACTCGGCCTGCTGCTTCTCTTCCTTGGCGATGCTTTAACGTTAAGTCTGCTGCGCAATACGTGGCCAGATGAAGCCTTTGACGATCGTAGTTCCGAGAACGGGAGAAACACGTGAGCACCCAAGACAAAGTCAAGATAAACAAACTACCCACCGGAGTTCCGGGCCTCGACGAAATTGTGGGCGGCGGTCTCCCCGAATTCTCGTTCAACATCATCGCGGGCGCCCCCGGTAGTGGGAAGACGACGCTGGCTCACCAGTTCGTATTTGCCAATGCGACTTCAGACCGTCCTGCTCTCTACTTCACCGTCCTCGGCGAGTCCGCCATAAAAATGCTGCGATACCAGCAACAATACACATTCTTCGACCCTGCCAAGCTGCCGGGCTCCATCCGCTTTATCAACCTGAGCCAGGTTGTCCTGGAGAAGGACCTGGGCGCGGTCTTGGAGGAAATCACCAAAGAAGTTGAAAAGGCCAACCCCGCCGTCGTGGTTGTGGACTCCTTCCGAACCATGGTGAGGAAACCGGAAAGCGACATGGACCTGCAATCCTTCATTCAGCGGTTGGCCCTGTTTCTGGCCAGTTGGCAAGCTACAACTTTCCTAATCGGTGAATATGCGGAGGATGAGTTACGCGACAACCCCATCTTTACCGTCGCCGATGGGCTGTTCTGGCTGCGCCAAACGCCGGAGCGAAATTCAATTGTACGGAAGTTGCAGATTATAAAACTGCGCGGTCAGGATTCCGTGCCGGGGCTGCATACGTTCCGCATCACCGATGCCGGACTGCAAGCTTTCTCGCGCACTTTTGGGTTGACCGGACACGTGAAAGATCCGCCCAGCCATAGGCGCCTTTGCTTCGGTATTCCGGAGTTGGACAAGATGCTGGGTGGGGGCGTTCGCGAAGGCGATAGTGTCCTCGTGGCAGGGTCATCGGGAACCGGGAAATCTGTCCTCGCAACCCAATTCATTGCTGAGGGCATACGCCTGGGAGAGCCGGGAATCGTGGCTGTTTTTGAAGAACGCCCGCAAGCGTATGCGGAGCGGGCAGCCAGTTTAGGTTTGGATCTGGAAACGCCGCGGAAAGACGGGAAACTCGCCATTCTCTATCTTCGTCCCCTCGATCTCTCTGTGGATGAAACGATGCACTCGATTCTCGACACTGTGAAGAAGCTTGGCGCAAAGCGCCTGGTGATCGATTCCCTTGCCGGCTTTGAGATGGCTCTGGCGCCCGGCTTCCGCGCCGACTTTCGCGAATCGCTCTACCGGATGATCTTCGCTTTGACAGGAATCGGGGTGACGATTCTCAGCACTGTTGAAGTGGATGAGTCTTTCACCGAATTTCCGTTCAGTACCTACTCAATTTCTTTTCTCACCGATGACATCATCCGGCTTCGGTACGTATCCATCGATGGCCAGCTTCGCAAGATCATGGTGGTCATCAAGATGCGTGGCGGGAATCATGCCAAGGATATTCGCGAGTATGAAATTACATCCAAGGGAGTGGTTATTCTCGGCAAACGCCTCACAAACTTTCAAGGTCTTATCAGCGGAGTTCCCATCCATTCGGACCGATCTGAGGCGAAGGAAGAGCCCTCACAAGAGCCGGAAATCGGGAGCAAGAGTTGAGGAAACACCCAGTGTCGCGCCGCACGACCGTGTCGCAGAGACTGGCCCGAGAGCGGTGGCCGATCAACTTAAGAAGCGCCGAAATCACTGCCTGAATTTACCGGTTATCCTCGGAAAGCCCCGTCCTTCAGGGCGGGGAACTAGAGAGCGAATGCACTGTGCTATACCTTCTCTGCAGGAACGATAATCCGAGTTCTTGCATTGGAATACCAAGTTTGTCGAGTACCCAAGGGCCGGCGAGGCCCGGATCGCCTGTGAAGTGAGCCCTACTCGAATGGGGCTAGCAGCAGGAAGCCACCGAGGGACTCTCTGAGTCCGGTAGGAATCTCCTTCCTTGAAGGAGGGGAGGATTGTCAATCAGCGGCTACCAGCGTAAAGAGGACCTGGATTTCTTGGCGTATCTGGCGCTCGTCATTCAACTCGTTCGCAGCTCCAAAGCCCGCAAATTGAACTTGAAAATGCCTTAAAGGAGACAGATACACGGATTCGTGTTTCTTAATATTGTGCCTCTGATGCCTTATGTGACTGTTCCGCGGATCAGCCGTCTAGCGCCGGAATTGAAATCAACCTAGCCCGAGTTTACCGCCCCCAGCTAATTGAAGCGGGTGTCCCCCGCTCCAAAATCCTCTCCTGACCGCATCTGGAGCGGGTTTGAGCCGCCAATGCCGTCGAAATTTGTTCGGCTTTTGTATGACCCAATATCTTTACTTCAATATCCTTGCGAGAATAAGTTCACAAGTACATCTTTAAATATTCAGTAATCATAAGAGTTAAATCAACAATATTGACCTGATGTTATGCTTGACTAGTCTTCGATTTTCTGGTATTGTATGACCCAGCTATATGGCGAGTCTCACCAAAAAACTCGTGAACGGCAAGCCCTACTACTACCTGCGGGAGTGCAAGCGGGTCAACGGCAAGCCTAAAATCGTCCGCACCGTCTATCTCGG
>Ga0116129_1000820_pt1 | contig 18541 bp, 15 predicted proteins | sample June2015DPH_17_2_FD_89732 | JGI IMG/M metagenome (GOLD analysis project Ga0116129, IMG submission 89732) | Peatland microbial communities from SPRUCE experiment site at the Marcell Experimental Forest, Minnesota, USA - June2015DPH_17_10 | ecosystem: Environmental > Terrestrial > Soil > Wetlands...
GCGGCCGTTGTGGGTCGTGGATTTCCCGATGTTCGAGTGGGACGCCGAGGCGAAGCGCTGGCAGGCCATGCATCATCCGTTCACGAGCCCGGCGAATTTGGACTATGCCGCGCTCGCGGCAAGTCCGGGCGAAGCCACGGCCAAAGCCTACGACATGGTTCTCAACGGCTCGGAGATCGGCGGCGGTTCGGTGCGCATTCATTCGCAGGAATTGCAGTCCGTCGTGTTCGACTTGCTGGGCATTTCCGCCGAAGAGGCGCGCCTGAAGTTCGGGTTCTTGCTCGATGCACTCAAGTTCGGGGCGCCGCCGCACGGCGGCATCGCGTTCGGGCTGGACCGCCTCGCGATGCTGATGGCCGGAGCGGACAGCATTCGCGATGTCATCGCCTTTCCGAAGACGCAGACGGCGGCGGATCTGCTGATGGACGCGCCGACGGAGGTCAGCGAGGCGCAGCTTCGCGAACTGCACATTCGCGTGCGCGTTCCGGCCAAGATCGATGGGCCGCCGAAGACCGATTGACCCTCCCGCAATGAGCATTCAAACCGACGGAGCGTCTTAAATCGAGTGAGTGTCTCCCCCTATCGGCGTCCTGAATCGGTCTTGATCGTGATCTATACCGAAGGCGGCGAATTTTTGCTGCTCGAGCGGCGCCGCCCGCCCGGTTTCTGGCAGTCGGTGACGGGCAGTCTGGAATGGGGGGAATTCGCCGATGATGCGGCGCGCCGCGAGGTCATCGAGGAAACCGGCATCACGCAGGGCGTGCTCGTGAATCTGCAGTGGACCCAGGTGTACGAAATACTGCCGGCGTTCGGCAAGGTCTACGCGCCGGGCATCACGCGCAATCTCGAACATGCGTTCTCCCTGAGACTGGCGCAGCGTGTGCCGGTGACCTTGAGCGATTCGGAGCATGCGCAGTACCGCTGGGCCTCGGGCGCCGAGGCGGCGGCCATGGTGTCCTCGAGCACGAACCGCATCATCATCCAGGATTTGCGAGCCTGACGGCGCCGTGAGCACCGTGATCGTCTACGTGCACGGGCTGTGGCAGCGAGGCGCCGAAGGCCACTGGCTGCGGCGACGATTGGCGCGGGATCTCGCGGCGGACGTGCGGGCGTTTTCCTATCCGTCGGTGACTGCCGATGCCACGGCCAACACGCGGGCCCTGGCCGAATACCTGAGCGCAATACGCGCGGATACCCTGCACCTGATCGGACACAGCTTGGGCGGGTTGGTGATCGTGAAACTCTTCGAGGAACACGCGGAGACGGTGGTGCGATTACCGCCCGGGCGCATCGTGCTGCTGGGCTCTCCGATGCGCGGCAGCCGCACGGCCAGGAATCTGGCGCGGCTGCCGTTCGGCAGGAAAATCATGGGGCTGGCCGTGGGCGAGGAATTGCTGGTGCCGCGTGAGCGCCGCTGGGGCCGGCAGCGGGATTTGGGCGTCATCGCGGGCGACTTGGGATTCGGCTTGGGCCGTTTGGTAGGGACGCTGGGGGGGTGCCAGCGACGGTACGATCTTGGTCGAGGAGACTCAGATCGAGGGCGTGGCGGACCGGGTGGTGTTGAGGGTCAGTCACACTGGAATGGTGTTCTCCGCGGTGGTGGCGCGCGCGGCGGGCGCTTTCTTGAGTACGGGTCGTTTCAGCGGCTAGGCATTGCCTTGATTTCGCTAGCCACCTTGATTTCGCGGGCCAAGATAAATCCACGGACGAGCGGCGCAATCGTCTTTCTCGTAGGCTTCAACCTCCGCCGTCCAACTGAGAAGCTGCGACATCGCGTCCTGGCCTAGCAATAGCGCCGAACGCCTTTGCGGGGTAACCTCGAATTGGATATCGCCGAGACCATCGGTGCCCAAGCGGCAAGTTTGCAGGTCGACCCGAAGCGTCTTATCTCTCGATTGGTTCAACGAGTCGACAATCTCGCCGATGCACTCCGCTGGCAGCAAAATCGGTAGTACCCCGTTCTGAAAGCAATTTTCATAAAAAATGTCGCCAAAACTCGGTGCAACGATGCACCGTATACCGAACTGCCGAAGCGCCCACACGGCTGCCTCACGCGAACTCCCACACCCAAAGTTCGGGCCTGATAGCAAGATCTGCGCGCGACGGAATGGCTCCTGGTTCAATACAAAATTCTGGGTCTCGCGGCCATCGGCCCCGTAGCGGCGATTGGCGAACAGCTTCTCACCCAGATTGGTATTGGCGTTCAGCACCCATACGGAGGGCAAAATATCGTCGGTGTTGACATTGGGTTCGATCAAGGGCACGGCGACGGCTTGCAGAGTAACGAATTGCTCCATTTTCGCTAGCCCCGCAGCATTTTTCGAACATCGGTGATATGGCCCATGACCGCCGCGGCGGCGGTCATGGCAGGACTCGCCAGGTGGGTGCGGCTGCCCGTTCCCTGGCGATTTTCGAAGTTTCGGTTGGAAGTCGAAATGCAGCGCTGCCCGCGGCCGACCACGTCCCCGTTGGTCGCAACGCACATCGAACACCCCGACTCGCGCCACTCGAAGCCTGCACCGGCAAAGACTCTATCCAATCCCAGCAATTCGGCCTCGTGTTTGACCCGGGTGGAACCCGGCACCACCAGCGCTCTGACTCCCGGCGCGACATGCCGGCCCCGGACGATTTCCGCGGCCGCTTGCAGATCCGAAAGCCTGCCATTGGTACAGGAACCGATAAATGCCACGTCGATCGGCACACCTTCGAGGGACTTCCCGGGGGGAATCTGCATGTACTCGATAGCTCGAGTGAGGCTTTGCCGCCGCTCAACCGAGGCGGAGTCCTGCGGCATGGGAACCGGCTCATCGATCCCTATGACATTCTCCGGTGAGTTCCCCCAGGTGATCTGCGGCGCGATCAGCTCGGCGCGCAGGCTCATCTCCCGCGCGTAACTTGCACCCTCGTCGGAAGACAATCCTCGCCAATGGGTCAGCGCCTGCTCCCACAAGGCGCCTTTGGGGACAAAGGGCCGGTCCGCCAGATATTCGAAGGTCGAGTCATCGGGCGCAATCACGCCGGCCCTGGCACCCAGCTCGATGGACATATTGCAGACGGTAAGCCTTGCCTCGATCGGCATCGATCTGATGGTGGATCCCGCGTATTCCAGGACGGCGCCGGTGCCGGCTGCGGTTCCCAGGCGGCCGATCACCTTGAGTATCAGATCCTTGGCGGTAACCCCGAAAGGCAATTGGCCGTCGATGGTCACCCGCATCGTCGCCGGCTTCGCCTGAATCAGGCACTGCGTGGCCAGCACATGCTCCACTTCCGTGGTACCGATGCCCCAGGCCCAAGCGCCGAGTGCGCCGCTCGTCGCGGTATGGCTGTCGCCGCACACCAGCGTGCACCCGGGCATGGCGATACCGAGCTCGGGGGCGATGACGTGGACTATTCCCTGCCGTAAATCGGAGATATCGAACAGCTCGATTCCGAATTGCACGCAGTTGTCGCGCATCGCCAGGGTCCGGCTGAGCGTGGGTTCGTAGCTCTGCGCGGTGCGTCCCGGCGATGTGGAGACGCCGTGATCGATGACGGCGAAAGTGAGTTCGGGCCTGCGGACCTTTGCGCCCAGTTTGCGCAAGCCGTCGAAGGCCCGTCGGGTCGTTCCTTCGTGAATGAGGTGGCGGTCAACGTGAATCACCGCTCTGCCGTCACCCAAGTCTTTTACGACGTGGTGTTGCCAGATTTTATCGATGATCGTCTGCGTCTTCATCTATGCAACTAACGCTGCTAAGCCATATAGGAGCCGCCGTTTACGTCGATCACACTGCCCGTCACGAAGTCTACATCGTCCGAAGCGAGGAAAGAGGCGACACGGGCGACATCGGCCGGCGTACCGAGTCTGCCGGTGGGAATGAGCTTGATATACCCCTGGTTCACCTCATCGCCTGCAACCGCCGCAAGCGGTGTCATGATCCGTCCCGGCGCGATGCAGTTCACTCTAATTCCGTACGGACCGACCTCGTTCGCCAAGACCCGCGAGAAGCCGATGAGCCCTGCCTTGGACGCGCAGTAGTGGGCCGCCGAGATATCCGACTTCGCACGGGCCGCGACAGAAGTCAGGTTGATGATGCGGCCCCATTTCTGCAGTTTCATGCTCGGAACACAGGCCTTGCACAGAATGAAGGTGCCCGTAAGATTTACCCCCAGCACGCGTTCCCATTCCGTATCGTCGATTTCATGGACCAATGATTTGAGGCCATTCGGCTTCTTGGGCGCGATCCCCGCGTTATTGACCAATATATCAACACGTCCGTGCGATTCGATCAGGGACTGGGTCAGCGTGCGGATATCCGACGCCGAGCCCACATCCAAAGCGGCGGATTCGACGCTCCACCCTGCACTGCGAAGTTCCTTGGCCCGCTCGTGAACGCCATTCGCCACGTCGGCCAGCATCACGTGAGCGCCGCCCCTGGCCAGGGTCTCCGCGATGGCAAAACCTATCCCGCGCGCGGCTCCAGTAACCAGGGCAATCCTATTTTCGTGGCGATTCATGCTGTCTAGAGCCCCATTTATCCATAACGACTCCATTTTGTGCTTTTTTTTTAAACGTTTCAATTACGACGTGAAACATACCTGCCAACCCCCCCCTCTTCATTAGGTTGGAGCGCGGAATTTCCAATAAGATAGCGGCAGGCACCAAGGAGACCGCATGGAGCGAAACAAAGTCACTATCGAGGATGTGGCCAACGAGGCACGTGTGTCGGTGGGTACCGTCTCGCACGTACTTTCAGGCCGCGTCAAGGTCCGGGAAAAAACCCTGGAGCGCGTCAATCGTGCCATCAAGGAGCTGGGTTTCATTCCCAATTTCCATGCCCAGGGTCTACGTCAGTCCGCCTCCTCCATCATCGGTCTGTGCCTGCCCCATCTGGTCAACTCCTTCATGAGTGTCCTGTCCCGGACATTCGAGGAAGTCAGCACCAGTTCCGGCTATAGCATCATGCACGTGTATAGCCGCCAAAATCCGGAGATAGAGCTGCGCAGAATCAAGGAGTTGCTGCGCTTTAGAATAGACGGATTGATTTTTCATCCGAGCAATACGCCCCGCTCGACCTTGGACTACGTTCATGAGCTGGGGATACCCGTGGTTCTCATCGATAGCGCCAATATCGATAACCGCTTCGATCGCGTGGTTCTCGACAATCAGAGCAATATGCGACGAGCGGTGGAACGATTGATTCAGCTCGGACACCGCCGAATCCTGTTCGTCTGTCAGTGGGAGCATGTGGGGGTCACCCAAAGCCGTCTGCGGGGCCTCAACGCCGCGAAGGCCGAAGCGTCGGTCCCGCTATCGATCAATCACATCAGTTATGGCGAGAACGAGGCCGGCTTGGGCGCAAAGCTCGCCGCCGAGCTGGGCCGCAGAGACGCGCCGACGGCGATTATCGCCAGCAACAGCAGCCAAGCGGCACTCGTGATTCGGATATTGCAGGATCTCCCCACCCGTTATCCGCAAGACGTGTCGCTCCTCTCCTTCGACGACCCGGAATGGAGCACGATGGTATCTCCCCAGCTCTCGGTGATTGGTCAATCGGCTGCCGAGAGCGGAAAAATAGCCTGGGATCTCATGATGCGGCGGATAGTCGGCGGCAAGGAGGGGCCTCGGAAGGTGGTGCTGGAGGCGGAAATCGAGATACGTGAGTCGGTGCGCGCGCTCAACGAGCGAACCGAGACCGGCGTCAAGCGCAAGCGTCGTGCCGGCTAAGGGATGAAAGTCGGGCTGGAGATTGAATCGTTTCAAGAATTCTGTAATATATGGCCGGCCCGATTGGCGGAGCACTCGTTCGTGGAGATGACTCATGCGCTGGTTGCAATACATGGACAAAGGCGTGCCGCGCTACGGGATATTGACCGACGCCGGGATCACTCCCGTCGAGGGCTCGCCCTTCGACCAGTACACGGTAGGGAACCAGAGCCTGCCCTTATCCAGCGTAAGGCTGACGCTGCCCTTCGTGCCGCGCACTTTTTACGCGGTCGGACAGAACTATGCGGCACACGCCAAGAATTACCCCGGCGCGAAAGCAGGGACCCCGGCTCAAGGCCTGCCGGCCAAGCCCGATGTCGCCTACCGCGCACATTCAGGCCTCATCGCGCACGATGAACCGGTGGTCATCCCGCGGGACAGCACCAGCTTGCATTATGAGGGTGAATTGGTGGTGGTCATCGGGAAGCGCGGCAAGCGCATTTCGCGCGAATCCGCCTTCGATCACGTATTTGGATACACCATCGGGAACGATGTATCCGAGCGCAGCTGGCAAAGAATCGACCGGACGCCGTGGCGCGCCAAGAACGCCGACACGTTCAGCCCCATGGGCCCGTGGATCGAAACGGAAGTCAATTTGTCCCGTCTGCAAACCATGGTGAGGGTCAACGGCGCGGAATGCACACGCTTTCGCACCAATGACATGTTGTTTGGGGTCGATACCTTCATCAGCGCCGTCAGCCAGTACGTGACCCTGCAGCCCGGCGACATGTTCTGGATGGGCACCGAGGGTACTTCCCCCGATCTGAAACCGGAGGATGTGGTGGAAGTGGAGATCACCGGGATCGGCGTACTTCGCAACCGCTTCGTTCTCGAGGATGCCTAGAGCGGCAACGTCAGGCGGTAAATACGCCGCGCGGTTCCGTGGAACAGCGCAGACTTTTCGTGCGCCGAGTAACCGGCGACGATGCGCTTGAACGCATTCCACAACGTGGTGTAGCTGCAGGTCTGTTTATCCGCGGGAAAATTACTTTCGAACATGCACCGAGAGGGGCCGAACAGCTCGATACACGTCTGCACGTAGGGACCCCAGGCGCCAGCCAGCTCGGCGGATCGTGGCGCAGCGTCGCTGAAATGGAAGTCGAACCCCGTGTAGGGCATGCCGAATCCGCCGATCTTGACCGCTACATTGTCGCGCTGCGAAATCGCCGCCATGGAGGTCCGCCAGGTCGCAAATATTTCCGGGCGACACGCGGCATAGGGTCCGACGCCGAGCGGCGTACCCGCGTGGTCCAGGACGAATTGGGTCGTCGGAAATGCGTCGAGCAGGTCGGCGAATTCCCCCAGTTGCGGATGAAATACCCAGATATCCAACGACAGTTCCCTGGAAGCCAAAGACGCCACGCCGCGCCGGAAATCAGGATCGAGCAGCCTATGTGCGGGGGCCCGGCGCGTGCTGTAGTGGCCGGCCTCCGATCCATCCCACTGCACCAGGTCCCGTACTCCCTTCAAGAGGCCGTTGCCGGCCGCCATTTCGGCCTCGAGAACCGCAACCACTCTCGCATCGCTCAGGGACGCGTGGCCGACGATGCCCTCGCAAACCTTGATCGAACGGCCGCTCGCACCCGCCTGCTGCAGCGCTGCGACAAATTCTATTTCGCCGACTGGCCGCAGAGCCTCGGCGCCGGTCTCGCGGTAGTGGGTGGCAGACTCCACGAAAACGCTGGCCAGAATGTTGTGTCCCCCGTTCGCGTCGGCAAGATAGGCGTCGAGCAGGTAGCTTCCTCGAGCACCATCCACAAGATGGTGGTGGGGATCCACGATGGGAAGCAGAGGTTCGAGAATCTCTTCCGGCGACGCGGCGGCCAAGCGGCGCGTGGCGTCGGGGATGGATCGATAATAGGCGCCCCGAAACATCTACATGACAACTTCAATCAGATGAGGTGAAGAGGATTTTGCGCTCGCCTCGAAGGCGCGATTGAAGCCCGCCATGTCCGTGGCCCGGGTCGATTCCATACCCATTCCGCGGGCCAGCGCGCACCAGTCCAAGGATGGATTACCGATGTCCAGCATGCTCAATGCGCGCGCGCCCGCCACACCCGCCCCCACATTCTGAAGCTCCCGATGCAGTACGGCGTAGCTTCGATTCGCAAAGACGACATTCGTGACGTTGAGCTGCTCGCGAACCTGCGACCATAGCGCCTGTAGCGTGTACATGGCACTGCCGTCTCCTTGCAGGCAGATTACCTTACGGTCCGGACAGGCTATCGCCGCGCCCACTGCGGCGGGCATCGCGAATCCGATCGAGCCTCCGACATTCTTCAAGAGGTCATGGCGCCGGGCGCGCACGGTCATCTGCAAAATCGCCGCGCCGCTCGTGACGGATTCGTCGACGAGGATCGCTTGCTCCGGCATCAGGGCGGCGATGGACTGTCCCAGCGCGGCGGCGGATGAGGTTCCGGTTGCGGCTCCGCCAGAGTTGAACTCGGCGACGGGCGAGGTGTGCGCATCGGCACCGACCTGCTCGGCCAGGACTTGCAATGCCGCAACGATGTCCTCATGGGGCTGCGCCGCGGTGAAAATCTCGCACCGTTCCGGGGTGAGAACGCTGGGCTTGCCGGGATAGGCGAAGAAGGCCACCGGCGCGGCGGCTCCCACCAATATCAACGCGTCGAATTCCTTCAAGAAATTCATTGCCGTATCGATGGGGTAGGGTATGGGTTCGACGATGACGCGATCGGCCCCACGTTCGACCCGCGCGACCGAATAGGAGGACAGCAGACGGACGCCCGTTGCCGCGGAGATGCGCCCCGCCAGGCGCAGTCCATGGCCTCGGAGTGCAGGTCCGGAGAGGATCAGCCCGCAACGCGCTCCTCGCCGGCACATCCGAGCCGACTTACTCAGAAGCGATGCGGGCACCTGGGGTGGAAGCGGGACAGGCCCCACTGCGGCAGGACCGTCGCATTCTTCCCAGGCCGTGTTCGCGGGCAGAATCAATGTGGCAATGGCCCCAGGGGCGGTTCGTGCGGCCAGAATGGCGTCGGCGGCGTCACGCGCAACCTCACGAGCGGTTTCCGTGCTTCGCACCCAGTGGGAATACGGCCGGGCCGTGCCAACCACGTCCGATGTGAGCGGCGCGTCGTATTGCCGGTGATAGGTGGCGTGATCGCCGACGATATTCACCATGGGCGTACGCGCGCGCTGCGCGTTATGCAGGTTAGCGAGCCCATTGGCGAGTCCGGGCCCCAAATGCAGCAGGGTGGCCGCGGGCTTTTCCGCCATGCGCGCGTAACCGTCCGCGGCGCCCGTCACTACACCCTCGAAGAGACCCAGGACACAGCGGATGCCCGGAACGCGATCCAGGGCGCCGACAAAGTGCATCTCGGAGGTCCCCGGATTTGCGAAACAGACATCTACGCCGCCGCTCACCAAGGTGCGCGCCAGACTTTCCGCGCCGTTCACGGGAGGGCCCGATCAATGTTCGCCAAGGCCTCCAAGGCCAAGTATTGCGGGAGCTGCGTCGCAATTTGACGCTTGAACGGCTCCACCAGAATTTGCCGTGTGTGTCTCAAGTGCATATCCGGATGGCGCAGCAAATTGTGGGCATGCTCATGGGCACGCTGCAGGAGCTTCGCCGGCGGCAATACTTCGTTGACGAGCCCGAGTTCCAGCGCCTCGCGGGCACTCAAACATTGGCTGGTCAACAGGAAGTACCGAGCTCGATTCAGTCCCAGCAACATGCTGTAAACGATGTTCAATCCGTCTCCTGGAGCGAAGCCGCTGTCAAAATGGCCGGCATCTTCGAAGACGGCGGTCTCAGCCGCTAATACGATGTCACAGAGCAGCGCAAGTTCCGAATGGCGGATCGCCGGCCCGTTGATCGCACTGATCATGGGCACCTCTATATTCAGCAGGTTGGTCAAGAGTGCCTTGCCTTCCCGCATGATGCGATCCCAATCCGAGGTAGACCGGCCTTGGCGCGTCGCGGCCGGCGGACGCGGTCCGGAGAATGAGTCTCCCGTGCCGGTGAAGATGATGACGCGGTTTTCAAGGTCACTCCCCACGTCCAGGAACACCTGCGGCAATTCCCGGTGCGGGATGGCGCCCCAGACCAGCGCCTTCCCTTCAGTATGCAGGGTGAGCTGCAATACACCGTCGCTGCGCTGCATTTTCACGCACTGATATCGTTCGGAGTACTCGGCAAAGTTCATAACGTACCTCGCATCATGCTATGGCGCTGTCTGCCTCAGGCAACGCTGCGAAAAGTGAAAGAGGAGGGTAGGCATTCGGATCGGTGATCACTTCGATGAGATAGGGCTTCGTGGAACTTGCGGCCCGGTGAAACGCTGCGGCGAGTTCCACCGGTCGTGTGACCCGCTCCGCCGCACAACCGCAGGCACGTGCAATTGCCGCATGATCCACCGCCGCGAAATGGCAGGCACTGGTGTACGCGCCAAATTTCACGGTCTCGGCGTCTTTTTGAAAGCCCAATACCCCGTTATTGAGCACGACGACGGTGATCGCAATCTCGTGGCGCACCAGTGTTTCGAGCTCCGCCCAACTGTGGGCGAAGCCGCCATCCCCCACTACGGCAATGACCTTGCGGGCCGGCGCGGCAGTCTTGGCTCCTATGGCGAGGGGCAGACCCCAACCGAGGCCGGCCAATCCCCGGGGCGCGATGAATTGCTGATGCGATGAATGCGATCGCAGCTGTCCCAATATCCACATGGAGGAATAGCTCGCGTCCGCGACGACGATACCGTCCATATCCAGGATGGACTGCAGCGACGCCATCACCCGCTCGGGCCGAATCGGCGTGCGATCCGCCGAGCGTACCTCCTGGCGATCCGCTTCGAATGACTGCCAAAATCCCTTGATTCGAGCCTCGAGAGGAGCGCGTGCTGCAGCCCGCAGCGCCAGGTCCAGTGGCGCCAATTCGTCACACAGGGCACTCACGGTTTCGGAGGCGTCGCCGACCAGCCGGTCTGCCTCGTAGTTGCGCCCGATTTCCTGCGGATCCATGTCGATGTGTATCAGATGTGCGCCGCGGGGAATCAGCCGCCACGAATCGGTGCCGTTTTGGTTGGTTCGCGTGCCGATGAGAAGGACGAGATCCGCCTCATCGAGCAGCGCGCGGCTATGACGACCCAATGAACGAGGCCCTACGAGCGCGCCCAAGACGCCGCACGAAAGGGGGTGCGTCTCCACCGCGGCGCCCTTGCCCATGAAGGTCGTAAACACCGGAAGATGCGCAAGTTCCTGGAGTCGTTGGATCGCCTTGGAGGCCTGCGAGGATGCCGCGCCGCCACCGCATAGCACGACCGGCGATTTCGCGGCGGCGATCGATGCAGCCGCTTGTCGCAACTCCTTCGCGGCGGGGCGCACTCGATCCAAGGGCCAGCGTCCGTAGTTCTTCAAACGCGGGTCGCCGCGATCGGTACAGGGCTCTTTCAGCAGGTCCGCCGGTAACAGTAATACCGCGGGACCGGGCCTGCCGCTGGTGGCGGCAATGAAGGCGGCATCGATATAGTCGTCAACACGATCCGCCGCCGAGAGCGTGCGGATCCATTTGGTACAGGACTTGAAGAGCGCGAAGTGGTCCAGCTCCTGGAAGGCGTTCTTATCGACCTGCGTCCGTTCGACTTCCTGCACCAACGCCACGATGGGCGTGCTGGCCTTGAGCGCTTCGGACAGCGGCGGAACGAGCAGGGTTGCTGCCGGGCCATTTTGCGCCGTCACGACGCCAACCTTGCCTGAGACGCGTGAAAAGCCGTCAGCCATTGCGCCGCCGGCGTTTTCTTGACGATAGGCAAGCTGTCTGATGCCGTTACTCTCGGCCGCGAGAATCAGGGCACTCGGCAGACTCTGGCCAAATACCACCGTCACTTCGTGGCGCTGCAATGCCTGCACAATCTTGGCTGCCACCGTTCTGCTGTCGGATTTAGACATGCGACTTAACCTTTTGCGTCGAAATGGACCCATCGCCACTCGCCAATCGGAAGGGGTCCGCTTGGCTTGGATTGTGGATTGATGGTAAGCCCAAGCGACAAAGATTGAAAGGTTTCAATTCTAGTGCCATCATATTCCGATCATGAGCACCGATGCCCCAGAAGCCTATCCCGATGTCGAGCTGTTGATCGACGGAAAGTGGACCGCTGCGGCGACCGGTCGAACCGATCCCGTGGTCAATCCGGCAACCGGCCTGCCATTGGGACGCGTGGCTCACGCCGGCCCGGCGGATTTGGAGTCGGCATTGAACGCGGCGGCGCGTGGCTTCGAGCTATGGCGCAAGGTTTCGGCATTCGATCGTTATAAATTGATGCGAAAAGCAGCCGATCTGCTGCGCAGCCGGGTCGCAATAATCTCACGGTTGCTCACCCTGGAACAGGGCAAACCTTCGGCGGAGGCTGCGACCGAGGTGCTCAATGCGGCCGATATCATCGATTGGTTTGCGGAGGAAGGCCGGCGGACCTATGGCTGGATCACGCCGCCGCGCACCTACGGCGTGCAACAGATGTCGATCAAAGAGCCCGTTGGGCCAGTTGCCGCCTTTACGCCGTGGAACTTTCCCATCAATCAAGTCGTGCGCAAGCTTGCCGCGGCGCTGGCCGCGGGCTGCTCCATCGTCGTCAAGGCGCCTGAGGAGACCCCTGCCTCGCCCGCCGAATTGATCCACGCCTTTGTCGATGCCGGCATTCCGGCCGGGGTGGTGGGGTTGGTTTATGGAGATCCGGCGGAGATTTCCAATTACCTGATTCCGCACCCCGTCATTCGCAAGCTGACTTTTACTGGGTCCACCGCGGTGGGAAAGCACCTGGCCGCCATGGCAGGTAGCCACATGAAGCGGATTACCATGGAGTTGGGCGGTCATGCGCCCGCCATTGTCTTTGCGGACGCAGACTTGGAAGCCGCCGCGGCCCAGCTCGCGCGCATGAAGTTTCGAAATGCAGGCCAGGTATGCATATCACCGACGCGATTTTTGGTGCAGGAGGCGGGCTACGAGGAATTCGTCGAGCGGTTCGTGAGTCTGTCGAAAGACGTCCGTGTCGGGGATGGGCTCGATCCGGCGACCACCATGGGCCCGCTCGCAAACAAGCGGCGAGTGCAGGCGATGCGCTCCTTCATCGCTGATGCCGCAGATAAAGGCGCCAAAGTCCGGGCCGGCGGCGAAACCCTGTCGGGCGAGGGCAACTTCTTCGCGCCGACGGTTCTGACGGACCTCAACCGAAGCATGCGTGTCCAGCAGGAGGAGCCGTTCGGTCCGTTGGCGCTCATCGTTCCCTTTCACGGCCTCGAGGATGCCGCCCGGGAGGCCAATCGACTGCCTTACGGGCTCGCCTCTTACGCATTCACCCGATCCACGCAGACTGCGCTGTCGATCGCTGCAGCCGTCGAAACCGGCATGATGACGATCAACCATATCGGATTGGGCTTTGCCGAAGTGCCGTTCGGCGGCGTGAAAGATTCCGGTTACGGCACGGAGGGTGGGCCCGAGGCCATCCAGGGTTATCTAAACACCAAGTTCGTTTCCCTCCTGCCAATCTAAGGAAGCCGCCAATCCCATGATTTACATCTTGGCCATCATCACCACCAAACCCGGCAAACGTGCGGAGGTGTTGGATCTTGTGCGGAAAAATGCCGAACTCGTGCGCGCCGAGGACGGCTGCATCGAGTACCAGCCGCTCATCGATTCCGATTCCAGCAGGTGCAAATTCGGCGGCGATACTTTCGTGGTGGCGGAGAAGTGGCGGGACCTCTCCGCGCTGGCGGCACATCGCACGGCCGCGCACATGCTTGTGTACATCGATCGCACCAAGGATCTGATCGTGAACCGTGCCATTCACGAAATGCGGCAGGAGTGGGCAAACGGCTAGCGCCAGGATATTTTTTGAGCTGATATTGAAAGGTTTCAATAACTATGGTCATTCACGCGCGAATTCGCGCGGGTGCTTCATGAGTGACAATATACGGGGGGAATGCAGATGAACAAAACTAGTATATATGCCGCCGCACTCGCGGGACTCGCATCCGCAGCGCTATTTCCGGCCGTGAGTATCGCGGCCGACGACGATCAAGGCCTTCAAGAGATCATTGTCACCGCAACCTTGAAAGCGGAATCCATCCAGAACGTTCCCGTCAAGGTCACTGCGGTCTACCCGGACGAGTTGCTAAAAACCGATCTGACGGACAATCGTAGTTTGCAGCTTTTGGTGCCGAGTCTGACCTACACCGCCGGACCGAGCGTCAACACGGCTTCGTTTGCCATTCGAGGCATCGGCACGGAGAGTAGTTCAATACTCACAGAGCAATCCGTCTCTGTGGTTGTCGACGGCGTGGTTCAAGCGATTCAGGGACAGGCATTGGGGCAAATGGTCGACGTGGACCACGTCGAGGTGCTCGAGGGTCCACAGGGTATGTTGTTCGGCAAGAATGCCGACGCCGGCGTGGTGAACATCGTGACTAAAAATCCGGTGATCGGGGATTTCTCCCTGATTACTCATTTGTCGCACGCCTCGTTCAACGACGACCTCGCCACCGCGGTGGCGAATATTCCGATCGATGACGAGCAGGCTCTACGTGTCGTTGCCTGGGCTCATCACAACGACGGTCTCATTTACAACGCCGTGCGCAACGATAAGGAGGATGACGACAACGACTATGGGGCGCGCCTCAAGTACCTGTTCGAGCCTTTCAAGGGCCTGCAATTCTTGCTGAGCGGCGATTACAGCGGCGACAATGCGACGACAGGGGAGGGCACGATTTTGAGTGCCGGCCCCGGAACCCGCGTCGCTGTCGCAGCCGCCAGCCTGGGTATCGTGCCCGGACCGAATAATCTCGTGAGCATGGAAGGTGGATCGCAGGCCGCGAACCCCATCAACAAGGGCGTCTCTCTCGAAACGAACTACCAGCTCGGAGATTACACCTTGACGTCCATCAGCGCATACCGAAGCTACGATCTGATCTACATTTTCGACCCGGATGGCTCGCCTGCGACGATCACTCAAGGTCTGGACGTGCAAACCGAACAGCAGCAATCGCAGGAATTCCGCATCGCCTCGCCGGGCAACCAATTCATCGATTTTGTCGGCGGCCTGTTCTATTTTCGCAAAGACGTGTCCAACGGCCAGACCAGTTACGGCACTTTCAATGTGCCTTCTCCGCCGCTACCCGCCGGACAACTGGCCTCTACCGGCGACATCATCACCTCGCTAGTGAACACGAGTTACGCCGCATTCGGGCGGACCACTACGCACCTCACGGATAACCTGAGCTTGATCATTGGGGCCCGCTACACGATCGACGACTACCACATCGCGAACAACACGGAGGTGGTGCCGGCGTATGTGGGTCTGCCACCGACCTTCGTGCAGGTGCCTTCCAGCCAGTCGGGCGCCCAATCGGACAGCAATCTATCCTGGCAAGGGGGATTGCAATATAAATTCACCGACAATTTCATGACCTACATCACCGCGACACGAGGTTACAAAGGGCCGGTACCGGAGCAGAACACCCTCACCTCGATCGCTTTGTCCAAGCCCGAGATACCGACGTCATATGAGGCCGGCGTGAAAACGAAGTGGCTCAACAACACGCTGATCGTCAATGCAGACATCTTTCATGCGGTCTACAAGGACTTTCAGGCAGCCACCTTCGATTTTGCAGCCGTTCCACCGCTCGCGCAGATCACGAATGCCGGTTCGCTGCTCACCGAGGGAGCTGAGCTGAGTGTGACGGCAAGTCCCGTCAAGGGACTTACGGTGAGTGCAAACGTGGACTACTTGAACGCGTATTATAAATCGTTCCCCGACGATGCCTGCTGGCTGGGCGAGACCTCGGCGGAAGGTTGCGTGCGGACGGGTGTGGGTACCGCCGTCATCAACGACTCCACCGGCAATCGTCTTGCAAACGCTCCGGCCTGGACTACGTCATGGTTCGCGGAATATCAAGCACCCATCAATTCGAAGTTGAACATGGATCTGTCAGGAAACTATTTCACCAAGTCGGGGGTATATTGGACTTCTTCGAACAGCCCGTACTCGCGCGCACCCGGCTATGGAGTCGTGGGGCTGTCCGGCGGTGTGAGCGGCAGCGATGATAAGTGGGGAGTGCACCTGTTTGTTAAGAACCTTCTCAATAAGCATTTTGCCGATCGAATACAAGACGTTGCTTCCGCACAGCGCGGCGATGAGCAGCAGTACTTCGATTCGGATGCATTTCGCTTCGTCGGCATCTCGCTCGATTTACGATATTGAGCATCCGGCCCACCGTGCGACGGACGGTTTCGTCGCACGGCTACCCGAGGGTCGCTGAAATCGACGTTTCCCGTCCCAGCAGAGGGCAGGCGAATTACCTGCTGGCCATCCTCATGCTGGCGTGCTTTTTATCATTCACCGACCGCTACGTTCTCACGGTGCTGATGCCGGCCATTCAGGACGATCTGCACATCTCCGACACAAAGCTCAGCATATTGCAGGGCTTGTCTTTCTCGCTATTTTTCAGCGTGACCGCCATTCCCTTCGGCTGGCTTGCGGATCGAATCAACCGGCGCAATCTGGCCGCGTTTGGAATCGCGGCCTGGTGTTTGGCTACCGTGTCATGCGGCTTCACTCATAGCTACGGTGCACTCGTCGCGGCTCGTGCCGTGGTCGGGATAGGTGAGGCCACGCTGATGCCAACGGCCTTTTCCATGCTTGCCGACAGCTTCCCTTTTGAACGGCGCGGCCGGGCATATGGCCTGTTTACTTCGGCCTCCGCGGTGGGTACCGGTGGCGCACTCGTCGTAGGGGGCGCCGTCATCAAAATTCTACGCAACAGTAGCAGCGTCACCCTTGGCAGCCTGGGGCAGTTTGCTCCGTGGCAGATCGCCTTCATCGTGGTGGGCGCGCCCGGGCTCATCGTTGCGCTTCTGTTGCTGACCACCCGCGAACCGGTGAGACGAATCGACTCCACCGCCTCGCAACTCGCGGCACCACATTCTCTGTTCCGATATGTCCGCGATCACGCGCTGCTTTTCGTCAGCGTGCTGGGTGCTTATTCATGCTACACCGCAGTTTGCTATGCGACGGTGTCTTGGGCACCGACCTTCTTCGTACGCCAATTCGGCTTCGCGGCCAGTAATGGCGGATTTGTCGTAGGAATTGCCGCGCTCACCACGGGCGTCGCCGGGCCGATTCTGGGTGGCTGGCTATGCGACTTCTGGACGAATCATCGCGCGCGCGGCGGGAAGTTCCGCCTGCCATTCGTATGGTCCCTCCTCATCTTGCCGGTTGTCATAGGCTACGCACTCTCGCCGATAGCGGCAGTCAGTGTCTTCCTGTTCGCGATTTTCATCATGTTGCAAAATGCCGTTTACGCAAGCGGCGGCGCCGTCATGCAGGACATCATGCCTGCCGGCTTATCCGGACGTGCGACCGCGCTTTGGTACGTGGTGACAGGGCTCGTCGGGCAGATCACCGGACCTACGTTGGTCGCGCTGCTCAATGACTATCTGTTCCACGACCGCGCAGCGCTCCGTTATTCGCTGGTGCTGGTCGCGATTCCGGGAGTGACTCTCACGCTGCTTTTTTCCCTCATGGGAAGAAACAGGGTCGATCGACAAAAAGCTGTCCTGCTACGCGCATCCGAGGCAGCTTTGCCGGCATCATGACTGCTCAAGCGCCGCGGTCCAGCTGCTGCAGACGGAACAGCAAATCCAATGCCTCGCGCGGGCTCAAGGAGTTCGGGTCGAGTGCCCGCAGGGCTTCGAGGGCGGCGGATTCCGGCGGCGCGGACCGAGGCGCCGGCGAGAACAGGGGGAGTTCGCCCTGCGGTGAGGTCGAGGTTCGCAGCGCGTCGCGCTCACGCTCGAGTTCGGTGAGGTAGCGGCGGGCCTGGGTGGTCACGGACTTTGGAATGCCGGCGAGGGCAGCGACCTGCAGACCATAGCTCTGGTTCGCCGGGCCCTCCTTGACGCTGTGCAGGAATACCAGGGCGTCACCGTGTTCCACCGCTTCAACGTGCACGTTGACCACACCCGGCGCCTCGGTTGCGAGGCTGGTGAGCTCGAAGTAGTGCGTGGCAAATAAAGTGAAGGCGCGGATTTTGTTGGCGATGAAGGCGGCGCATGCCCAGGCGAGCGACAGGCCGTCGAAGGTGCTGGTGCCGCGCCCGACCTCGTCCATGAGCACGAGGCTCTGGGCGGTGGCGTTGTTGAGAATGTTGGCCGTCTCCGTCATCTCGAGCATGAAGGTCGAGCGGCCGCCGGCGAGATCGTCCGATGCGCCGATGCGCGTGAATATGCGGTCCATGGGTCCCAGCACGGCGCGGCGTGCCGGGACGTAGCAGCCGATGTGGGCCAGGATGACGATGAGCGCCGTCTGGCGCATGTAGGTGCTCTTGCCGCCCATATTCGGGCCGGTGATGATGAGCATGCGCCGCGAGTCATCGAAGCGCAGGTCATTGGGGACGAAGGGTTCGCGGCCGGCGCGCTCGACGATCGGATGGCGACCGCCCTCGATCAAGAGCATGGGTTCGTCGGTCAATTCCGGCTGTGCACAGTCGAGAGCGGCGGCGCGCTCCGCGAAACAGGTCAGCACATCGATCTCCGCGATGGCGGCCGTCGTCGACTGCAGCGCCGGCAGGCGCGCGGTCAGGTGGTCCAGCAGGGACTCGTACAGCGCTTTCTCGCGCGCCAGGGCCCGATCGCGCGCACCCAGCACCTTGTCTTCGAAGGATTTCAATTCGGGGGTGATGAACCGCTCGGCGGATTTCACCGTCTGGCGGCGCAGGTAATCGGGCGGGACCTTGTCGGCTTGACTGCGGTTCACTTCGATATAAAAGCCCTGTACCCGGTTGAAGCCC
>Ga0116129_1000821_pt1 | contig 18535 bp, 16 predicted proteins | sample June2015DPH_17_2_FD_89732 | JGI IMG/M metagenome (GOLD analysis project Ga0116129, IMG submission 89732) | Peatland microbial communities from SPRUCE experiment site at the Marcell Experimental Forest, Minnesota, USA - June2015DPH_17_10 | ecosystem: Environmental > Terrestrial > Soil > Wetlands...
CGATTCGAAAGATGCTTCGCCTCTGATCCTCCGTGGCGAAGAGGCCCTCACCGGAATCGATTTCCATTTGACAGCCTCCCATCCCGCAACCATTACCGGCCGCGTCACAGGAGTTCCGCCCCTCGATCCGCCGGAGGAAGTCAGCCCGTCCGGCCCCGTCCACAGACGCCGCGGCGACGGTCGGGGAGTGACGGTCAATCTCACTCCCGCCGGAGAGGACCAAGTGTGGTGGGGCAGCAACGGAGCGGGTGCTCCGGGTCCGGACTATCGTTTTGAAATGTCCGAACTTATTCCCGGGTCCTACCGCATTCAGGCCAGCGCCACAGTCAAAGACAAAACTTACTACGCCTCCCAACTAGTCGATGCGCAAGAAGGTGCCAACGACTTCGTGCTCGCCATGCATCCCGCCGTCACTGTAAAAGGCCGCCTGAAGATCGAAGGCCCTGGCGCGCAACCTTCCCAAAACCTCACCATCGCGCTCTCCCAGGCAGGAAGCGGACCGCAGCGCGAATCCTTTTCCTCGCCCGTAGCCAAGGACGGCTCCTTCTCGATCGAGCAGGTCCCACCCGGCGAATGGGCCTGGAATATCAACCCCAATCCAACCGGAACCTTCGAAAAATCGGTCCGTTTAGGCGACAAGGACTACCTCTTTAAACGAATCGAAATCCCGCCCGGATCAGACGCGCCGCTCAATATCGTGCTCAGTTCGAATACCGCCGCAATCGAAGGTCAAATCGAGGCCGCTGGAGCGGATGCCGGGAAAGCCGGCATTCTGCTCGAACCCGTTGGAAAGTGGCACACCCTCACGCGTTTTTACTACAGCGCCACCGGCGACGATAACGGCAAGTTCAAGTTGAGCGGCATCGCGCCCGGCCGTTACAAGATCTTCGCACTGGAAAAAATCGCCACTACCTCCTACCGCAACCCCGAATCAGCCGAGCTGCTCGATGCGCTGGGCGAGGAACTGGAAGTAACCGAAGGCGCGAAGATCCAGTCGAATCCCAAGCTGATTCCCCGCGAAAAAGCCAAGGAGATCCTCAAGCCATGAAGCTGCTCATGGCCGGCTTGATTCTTGCCGCCAGCGCCGCCGCGCAAACCCCCGATCAAACCGGCAGCATCACCGGCGTCGTCACCGACGCGGTCTCCAAACTGCCCGTGAAGAAAACCCTGATTTCAGCCCAGCCCAACGGCAATTTCAACGGACCAAGGCTCGCAGCCCAGTCCGCTACGACGGATGCCGCCGGCACATTCACTCTCAACAATCTTCCAGCCGGTAAATATCGTCTGACGTTCCAGCACTCGGATTATCCCCAGTCCCGCTTCGGCGGACAGTCAAAAATGGTCGAAGTCAAGGCCGGCGAGTCCACCGCATCCGTCACCGTGGAATTGATGCCCGGCGCCTCAGTGACTGGCCGTGTGTTGGACGAGGATGGTGATCCTTTGCTGAACTGCAACATTCAGCTTCATCCTGCCGAACATCCCGAACAAGGTACCGCGATGACCGGCAGTTCGCCATCCAACCAGAACGGCGAGTACCGCGCTTTCGGGATCGCGCCAGGCAAGTACATCCTATCGGCGCACTGCGGCAGCACGGTGTTTCAATCGCGGCCTTTTTCAGCCGGACCCGATCCGCCGCCTGCCAAAGCCTACCCAACTCTGTACTATCCCCTCACCACCGATCCCAAGTCAGCCGACTTAGTCGACCTGGTCGCCGGCACCGAAAAGTCAGGCATCGATTTCCAAATGACGCCCACGGCCGTAACCCAAGTTCGCGGGGCCTTTTCGCCCTCCGGCGCGGACTGGCACGGCAATAATCTGGGCCTCTTGCTCACCACAGCCGATCACCATGGCGACAACCTCGGACCCTTCATCGATCAGGCGCAAGGTACCTTCCAGTTCCGTCAGGTGTTTCCCGGGTCTTACATACTGGTGGCTTTCTCCAACGGCGCGGAGTCCCGTGTCGGCGCGTGGCAGCGAGTCGAGGTCAGTGACAAACCGGTCGATTTAACTCTCGAATTGCGCCGCGCCTTTGATCTCAGTGGCAAAGTAGAAATCGAAAGCAGCGGAACTCAGAATGCACTCACCCCCGCTCAGATCCAGATTGGCTTGAATCCCGAATCTCAATTCGGGCCGGGCCCTCAGCCTGCGCAGGTGGGTGACGACGGAACTTTCACCTTGAAAGGCGTGCTGCCCGGATTGTGGAATGTGCAAGCGTATGCACCGGGTGCGTTCCTGAAATCGGCGTGGCTGGGGAGCACCGACGTAACCAACGTTCCATTGGATCTCTCAAGCGGCGCGGCCGGCGCCCTGAAAATCATCATCAGCACCAACACCGCAACGATTCGCGGATCAGCCCCCGCCGGACAAATGGTCTACGCCAGGAGCGGAGGAGCGAGCACTGGCTCGCAAGCGGACCAAAGCGGGCAATACGTGATCCGAGGGCTAGCTCCCGGAAAATACCGGTTTGTGTTAGCGGATTCGGCGGAAACGTGGTCGAGGAATGGGGGTCAGGAGGTCACCGTGCGCGAAGGAGAGACGGTCATGATCGACCTGAAGACCGAGCCTCAATAAAGTCACACCCCTCACATTTTCTCCATCTCCTTTCCTTTAGGAACCTTGCCTCCGCTCCGCCATCCCCCCGCTTAGGACCCTCGTGTAGAGTCTGTATCTATATGACCCTTCAAGAAGAACTGCCCGCTTGGGTTCGTTCCGTATTTTCAAGTCTATGCCCGCTTGTGGGGCGGCCATTTTGGCGGCAGCCGCCCTTTTCAGGCGGCTCTTTTTTTTCCTCCACCCGCGCCTCTGCCTATTTTCGAGCGTGTGTATCTCTATGACCCTTCAGACCAAACCGCCCTCTTGGGTTCGTTCCGCATTTTCGAGTCTGCGCCCTGCCCCGGTCGCAAACCTAGCGTGGAAATCTAGCCGAATACGCTTCCAGATACTTAAGACCGCTGCCCGTATTGTAAATAACAATCCGCTCCTGCGCCGTCAGGAATCCGCTCGCCAGCAGCTTCTTCAGAGCCGCCACGCAAGCCCCGCCTTCAGGAGCAGCGAAAATTCCCTCGTCGGTCGCCAACTCCACGCCCGCTTCGAGCATCTCTTCGTCGCTCACTGCAATGCAGGTTCCGCCGCTTTGGCGCACGGCATCGAGCACCAGGAAATCTCCCAAAGCCTTAGGAACACGCAACCCACTGGCGATGGTTTCCGCGTGATCGAAAAATTCGCTGCGCGCCTGGCCGAGTTGAAATGCCTTAACGATCGGCGCGCAGCCTTCGGCTTGCACCGCGATCATCTTCGGTCGCTTCGAAGAAACCCATCCCAGCGCTTCCATTTCCGCGAACGCTTTCCACATGCCGATCAGGCCGACGCCTCCGCCGCAGGGATAGAAAATCGCGTCCGGTAACTGCCAGCGAAACTGTTCGGCGACCTCATAACCCATCGTTTTCTTGCCTTCGATGCGATATGGTTCCTTCAGCGTGCTGACATCGAACCAGCCTTCCTCATCTTTGCGCGCCGCGACGATTTTCGCGCAATCGCTGATCAGCCCGTCGACCAGCGTGACGTGCGCTCCCGCCGCCCGGCACTCGATATAGTTTGCCTGCGGCACATCGCGCGGCATGAAAATATGCGCTTCGATTCCAGCCGCGGCGGCGTACGCGGCCATCGCTCCGGCGGCGTTCCCAGCCGATGGAATCGCGACTTTCGTGACGCCCAGCTCTACGCACATCGAGACCGCGCAGGAGAGTCCGCGCGCTTTAAAACTGCCCGTCGGATTGACGCCTTCGTCCTTTACCCACAGGTCTGCGCTGCCCAGCCGCGCGCCAAGACGCTTGGTATGAACCAGCGGCGTCATGCCTTCGCCGAGCGAGATCATCGCCGCCGGCTTCGATACCGGCAGCACCGGCGCATAGCGCCACATGCTGGTGGGACCGCTGGGAATCCATTCCCGGCTCCAGCCCTCGCGCAGTTTGTCCAGGTCATAGCGGACCAGCAAAGGTCCGCCGCATTCGCACAGATTGTGGAGCTGTCCCGCCTCATAGCGTTTTCCGCACGCGGCGCATTCCAGGTGAGTGATGGTCGTCATTACTTGGTAGATAAAGTTTGAATTTCGTCGAGAATTTTGAGCAGTTCCCCGCGAGGATCTTCGGCTCGGGTGACTTGCCGGCCTACCACCAGATAATCCGCACCGTTAGCGACCGCTTCCGCCGGTGTCGCGATGCGTTTCTGATCTGCTGCCGACTTTCCAGCGGAGCGGACCCCGGGAATCACCAGCTTCATCTTCGGCCCGGTCATCGCCCGCACTCGTGCCACTTCGAGCGACGAACAGACGATTCCATTCACCCCCGCCTCGATCGCGTGGCCGACTCTTTTCTCGACCAATTCAGCCAGCGTAAATGCGCTTCCGTCGTCGCGTACGTCTTGTTCGTCGAAGCTGGTCAGAACCGTGACCGCCATCAGTTCCAAGGAGCTACCGCGCCCAGCCACCGCGGCTTGCATCACCTGTTTCACCGCGTGGATCGTCAGGAAGTCTGCGCCTGACGTCGAGATCGTCGCGACCGCGCGCTTCACTTGCTCGCCGATATCATAGAGCTTCAGGTCGAGGAACACGCGCTTGCCCTGCCCTTTCAGCTCGCGCACGAAATCCATGCCCGCGGCGGCGTACAGTTCCAGGCCGACCTTGTAGAAATCCGCCGTCTCGCCGAGAGAAGAAACCAGCCGGCGTGCTTCCTCGGCGGACGGTACATCGAGCGCGATGATGATCATAAAACTCTCAGCGGCTTCCTTTCCCGTTCCAAAACGCGCCCAATTCGATATGCGGCAGGGAAATTTCTTTCCAGTTCTAACGCGTCTTTTTCAGGCAGCGCAATCAGCAATCCGCCCGAGGTTTGCGGGTCGTACAACAAATCATCAAAAGGCGACGACCCTTCCACACAGGACGCGACAAACTCCCGATTATTTCCCAGTCCTCCGGAAAATGCGTGTGCCTCGGCATATTCGATAGCGCCGTCAAGAAAACGGACCAGCGAGGAGTTGATCTCCAACGTGACATTGCTTCCCATCGCCATTTCGCGGGCGTGCCCGAACAGTCCAAAGCCGGTAACGTCGGTGAGACCATGCACATCGAGAGGCTCGATCGCCTCGGCGGCGGCGCGATTCAGGGTCAGCATTTGCGCAATCGCTCCATCGACGTGCGCATCTTTGGCGATGCCGCGTTTGAGGGCCGTCGAAATGACTCCGGTGCCGATTTTCTTGGTGAACATCAGAACATCGCCCGGACGCGCTCCGGTATTGGTCTTCACCCGATCGGGATGGACCGTTCCAGTAACGGCGTAGCCAAACTTGATTTCTGGATCGTTAACGCTATGGCCGCCCAGAATGACGCAGCCCGCTTCGTGAATTTTATCGGCGCCGCCTTTGAGGATCTGTTCGAGGGTTTGAAGATCGCCCGAGCCGGGCCAAGCCAGAATCGACAGCGCGGTGAGCGGACGCCCACCCATGGCATAAACGTCACTAAGCGCATTTGCCGCCGCGATGGCTCCGAACGTATAAGGATCGTCAACGACAGGAGTGAAGAAATCGACAGTTTGCACAATCGCCAGATTGGCGCTGATGCGATAGACGCCGGCGTCGTCGGAGGTGTCGAATCCAACTAATATGTCAGGATGCGCCACGCGGGGGATGCGCGGCAGCACTTGGTCCAGAATCCCGGGACTCAGTTTCGAAGCGCAGCCACCAGCCTTGACCTGTCCCGTCAGCTTTACGGTGATATTTGCGGACACTTCTCTTAAGTGTACAGTGGGCGGCCCGAAGGTGGGAGCGCACCCACCCCACTGTTCTAAGCTGCGGCGATTTCCTTGACTTTATTCTTGCTTCCCGGCGGACGGCCCCGCCGTTTCACAGTCGCCATCCAGGCTGGCGGACGCCCTCGGCGCTTCGTCCGACCCTGAGAAAGGCGCTCCAAAGTGAGAATGGCCTCTTCAATCTGCTCACGTTCGTGGCGTAAATCCGCCAGCATTTTGAGTACATCCATTGTTATCGTTTTAAACTCCTTTACACAATCTCTTAAATTCACTCCGGTCCCGGCTCCGTTCTGAAAAAAGAACAGGAAGAAGCAAACTTTACCGGTGCAGTTCAAGCATAAACCTATTTTTGGGCGAATTTCAATAGTTTTGTTCTGAAATCAGAACAGGAATTCAAAAAACCTCCCCTTTTTAAGTACTGCCAGTCCCATCCCTGGCTTTTAGACCAGCCGCCGTCTTTTCCAGTGGAAATAGAACGGCAATCCGGCGATAATCAGCACCAATCCAATCCCCGATTCCCGCGGTGAACTGACCAGTGTGGAATAAAGTAGCGCCACCGCCACCAATACGAACAGGGCGGGCACCACCGGATAACCTAAAACCCGGTACGGACGCTTCATGTCCGGTCGCCGAATGCGCAAAACAATGACCGACGCGGCCGTCATTCCATACAGGATCCAGCTTGGGAAGATCACCAGCGTATAGAGCTGCTTGTATTGTCCGCTCAATAAGATGAGTGAGGACCATAGTCCCAATAATACGATGCTCGGTCCAGGCGTCCGAAAGGAAGGATTCACCCGGCTCAGGGCGCGGAAGAAATAACCGTCGCGGGCCATCGCATAAGGAACCCGCGAGCCTGAAAGAATGGATCCATTTAAAGCCGCGAAAATGGAAATCATAGCAGCCACGCTGACCACTGCCCCGCCCGGCTGTCCCAGAACGCGGCGCATCATGGTCGCCGCAACCCTTTCGCTCGCCCCGACCTCGGGTCCGCTCAGAACATAAAAATAGGCCAGATTCGTCAACAGGTAAACCGCGATCATTAATAGGGTCCCGGAAATCAGCGCCAGGGGCAGATTGCGCTGCGGACGCTCGATTTCCGAACCCAGCATGCCCGCATTGTTCCAGCCGTCGTAAGCCCACAGAGCAGCCACCAGGGCCGCGAAAAAGCCGGGGATTCCACCCGGATCGGCCGGCATTCCGACGTGGAAATTGGCGCTCGATCCATGGCTCGACAGCAGCCCGGCGACGATTAATCCGCCAATCAGTGCCAACTTTAGCGCAGTCACGCCGATCTGCACGCCGCCGCCGACGCGTACTCCGATATAATTCACGGCCGCCAGAAACAATATGAGACCAATGCCCATCAATTGGCCGTACCGAATTTCCAGCGGTCCGCCGCCTGGACCGATCGGTAATGCGATGGTGTAGAACGCCACTTTGAGCCCCGGGAAAAAATCCGCGGTGTAGGTGTAAAACCCCGTAGCCAGTGTGGCGATCGATGCGGCTTTCGCTACCCATGTTTGCGTCCAACCATAAATAAAGCCCCAAAAAGGACCGTAGGCGGCCGTTAAATAAACGTACTCCCCGCCGGCTTCGGGAAGAGCTGCGGAAAGTTCGGCGTAAGTGAGGGCTCCGAACAACGTAAGCACGCCGCCGAAGATCCAGACCACGAAAACCATGCCGGGCGTGCCCACCGCCTTGACCATGTCTGAAGGGACCAGAAAAATTCCGCTGCCGATCGCGGTTCCGATAACGATGGCGATCGCCGCCCATAATCCCAAGGCGCGGCGCAGGGTGGGTTCAGTTTTGGGTTCCAGGATTCTTCTCCCTGAAAAGATAGGATGCGGCTAATCCGATCACAAACGTGGCGGAGGTGCCTATGAGAACGTACCACGTCCATGCGATGGGAGTGAAGAATCGCACGTAAAGCATCAGCAGCAGGCCGGAAGCCATGGCCCACATCGCCGCGACTTCCCCCACTCGCTTGGTGAGCAGCCCGAGCAGAAATACGCCCAGCAGCGAGCCATAAATGATCGAGGCGATGGATAATCCGGCTTGCAGCACGCTGCCCCAATGACGCGCGATCAGCGCAACACCGAATAGAATTGCTCCCCAGACTACCGTCGCATACCGAGCTCGCCTCAACCATGCGGAATCGGAGGCGGCGCGGGACAACGGTTTCAAGAAATCCATCACCGTGGTCGACGCCAGCGCATTTAGCGCCGCGCTGAGGTTCGACATGGCCGCCGCTAAAATCGCCGCCATTACCAATCCGGAGACGCCCACTGGAAGATGCTGCCAGATGAACAGGGGATAGATTTTGTCCGGTACGTCGGGCGCCTTCCAGTGGTTTTCCGAATAGAGGACGAACAGGCATAACCCGATTACGAGAAAAAGAGTGAACTGGATCAAAATCACCACCCAGCTCGCGAAAAGGGCAGCGCGGCTTTGCCCTTCGGTGGGCGCGGCGAGCAGTCGTTGCACCATTAACTGTTCAGTGCCGTGGCTGGCGGTGGTCAGGAAGCATCCGCCGATAATTCCGGCCCAAAAGCTGTAAGTCCGCGTAAAAAAGACGGCTGGCGGGGCCAGCCGGAAATCGAACACCTGAAATTTCCCCAGCGGTACGGCCACCGCCACCACATGTGACCAACCGCCGGGAATTTCGTCCAAAATGATATAGAAACTAAGGACCGCGCCGACCACATAGAGGACCATCTGGATGACATCGGTCCAGATGACGGCAGTAAGGCCGCCTTCATAGGTATAGATCAGCGTTAGGCAAATAATGACGACAATCGACGTCATTTCCCCGGTGCCGAGAATAATCGAAATGACGATCGAAATAGCGAATACGCGCACACCTTCAGCCAAAGCGCGCAAGATCAGAAAGGTTCCCGCGGTAAGCCTGCGGATACGATTCCCAAACCGGACCCGCATCAGCTCATAGGCGGTATAGAGCTCGCCTCGAAAGTAGGCCGGCAGGAACAGGGTGGAAATGACGATGCGGGCCAGGAGGTATCCGAACACGACTTGCAGGAATCCAAGATTTCCTTGAAAGGAGAGCGCTGGCGTGCCGATCACCGTAAGCGTACTGGTCTCCGCGGAGACGATGGAAAGCGCGATCGCCCACCAGGGCGCGGTGCGTCCCCCGAGAAAATAATCCTTCAGCGTTTTTTGAGATTCGCGGAACTGCGTGCCGAACCAGGTGATGCCGGCGAGATAGAGAACGATGACTCCAAGGTCGGTCCAGCGCATTGACAGTCAGGATACTGGAAAGCGAAAGCAATTTCACGTAACGCCGCTAAGGCGCAAAGGTTTTTGGAACAAGTTCGCGTCGGGCGGTGTCCAATATACTCCGATCAGCGTATGCTGGAATCATCAACAGGACGCGGCGCTTGCGGGTATCCGCCAGGTTCCGCTATACTCCATAAATTCCCGGAAAGGTTCATGAGCATCGAAGATTGCGTCAGATTGCCAGTGCTATTGATCGTAGGAGCAGCGTTTGTCTCCAGTCTGGCCGCCCAGAAGAAACCCGACTGGAAAGATCCCGCCGAGTACGACCTCTATAAGCCGATTACCCAGACGCAGGACCCGCACATCTGGCTCGATTCCCTGGATCGATGGACCCGGCAGTATCCGCAAAGTGAGCTGGGCGAGATCCGGCGGCAGCTTTATCTTGAGACCTACCGCCAGTTGAACAAGCCTCGCGAAGCCTTCAACGCGGCTGTGGAAGTGCTGCGCGATAACCCGAATAATCTGTTCGCATTGTCGACCATTGTCGGTGGGATTTATCAGCTCAACTCACCTGCCGCGGCCGACCTCGATATCGCGGAACGGGCAACGACCACAATTCTGGCGAATCTCGACGGGATCTATGCCAAGGAAAATCGCCCCAATGAGATGACCGATGCCGATGCCGCCAAGGCCAAGCCGGAGATGCGCGTATTTGCCCAGAAGACCGCCGGTTGGATCGACTGGACCCGCAAGGATTTCGCCCGCGCCGAGGTGGAACTGGCAAAATCGATCGCGCTCGATCCCAAGCAGGGACAAGTTTCCTACTGGCTGGCGGATTCCATGCTGGAGCAGAATAAGACCAATCCTGAGAAGCAACCGGTTGCGTTGTTTTATTTCGCTCGCGCGGCATCCTATGACGGCGCGGGTAGCTTACCGCCGGCTGATCGAAAAAATCTCACGGCCTATTTGAATACGGCCTACGTGAAGTATCATGGCTCAGAAGAAGGATTGCCGCAGTTGCTGGCCACGGCCTCAACAAGCGCTGTGGCGCCTTCGGGATTTCAGATTAAGAGCGCGGCGCAGATCGAAAAGGAACGGATCGAAGCCGAGCAGATGTTCGACAAGACGCATCCGGAGCGGGCGCTGTGGAAGGATCTCAAGGCGGCGCTGACGGCTACCGGTGGCGATACGTATTTTGAAACGAATATGAAGGATGCGCTCGTCCCACGTCTAAAAGGACGGCTGGTGGCGATGATGCCCGCGGTGAAGCCCAAAGAACTGATTCTTTCCATCGAAAATTCGGCGGGCGATGTAACATTGAAGCTGGATGGCGCGCTTCCAGGTAAAATGGAGCCGGGCGGCGAACTCGAGTTCGAGGGCGTCGCCAGGAGTTTTACAAAAGATCCGTTTATGGTAACGTTCGATACGGAGAAGGCCAAACTGAGCGGCTGGACCGGTAAGAACGAAGCTCAAAAGAAGACTGCAAAGAATAAGAAGACAACGACACCCGAGTGAGGCTCACGTGACCTTTTCAAAAACCAAAAAACTAACAATCGCCTGCGTGGCAATGATGGCGTTCGCGGCGGCTCAGGCTCCCCCTCCGGCGGCCGCGCCCCCCGCCAAGCCCTTTAAAGATGATGCCGAGCGAGACCTTGCGATCGCGGCGAACATCGAGAAAGATCCCAAGGCCCAGGTCGAAAAGCTCGACAAATGGAAGCACGACTATCCGACGACCGCGTACGATGTCGAGCGCTTGAATTTATATTTCATCGCCTATGGGGCCTTGAAGCAGTATCACGACCAGGTCGTGACCGCCCAGGAACTCCGGAAAACACTTCCAGCGGACTTGACGCTACTTCGGACCATTTTCGTCGACGTGGCGCAGATTAAGCCACCAAGCCCCGAGGATCTGGCGGCGCTATCCGATGCTGCGAATTTCATTATTACCAACCCCGATCAGGTTTTCGACCCGGCGAAGAAGCCTGCCGATCAGACGGCAGCGCAATGGGACCAACTCAAACCGCAGATGGTCGCCTACGCCAAAACACAACTGGACAGCGTGGCTGAGGAGCAAGGCACGGACGCGGTCATCGCCCGTCTGAAGCAGGATCCGACCCGAGTCGCGCTGAATGTCTGGCTCGGGAAAAAGATCCTGGCCGATGCCAAAGACCATCCTGAAAGGCAATCGGACGCAATCTTCCACTATGCGCGGGCAGCTTCCTACACTGGGCCCGGCTGCCTTGATCCAAAGGCTCGGGAGAGTATGAAGAGCTTCGTCGATCGGGCCTATAAGACCTACCATGGGTCAGCCGAAGGCGAGGATAAGCTGCTGGCTGCCGCGTCCACTTCAGCGTTGCCAAACGGCTTTGTGATTCCGAGCACGGTCGACGTTGCTAAGGGAGAGGCTGCGGCCGACGAGGCAAAACGCGCGGCGAACCCGATGCTGGCGGCTTGGAACGATACGAAAACGATTCTCACGGCTGACGATGGACAGGCAAAATTCGATGCCGAAATCAAGGACGCCGCTCTTCCCAAGTTCAAGGGCAAGATCGTTTCCATGAAGCCGGCAATTCGTCCCAAGACCGTTGTCGTCGCAGTGGCGAAGGACGGCGTAGCGGACTGTACGCTGACCTTCGAAACTCCGCTAGCGGGCAAGATGGAGCCGGGCGAGGAGTTGGAGTTTGAAGGAGTCGCAAAATCCTTCACCAAGGAGCCTTATATGCTGACCCTCGCGGTGGACAAGGATAAGCTAACTGGCTGGACGGGCAAGAACGCTCCGGCTGCTCCACGGGCTCCCAAGAAAGCGAACTAGTCGGCCCTTTTTGCCAACACCCAGCTATAGAAGGTGCGGGGGATAAAACCCATCTCGCTATCCTGCTGGCGATAAAAGTGAATGAAGTGCTGCACCGGGCGGCGGACCTGCGGGTTCGCCGCCATTTTTATGGCTCCCAGCGCCGAGAACAGCGCGGCGATCATCAGAATCCGTTTCATGCCTAATTGACGTCATTACCCTCCGAAGAGTTTGCTTTCTGCTCAAGATCGATTCATACGGCCGGCCGCCGACTCGCGACGGCCCGACACCGCCATTGCTTTCGTGGCTTTGGCGAGTCCAAAGAGCGGCATGTTGACGTAAATCGTCTCATAGTCGCCGGCTCGAAGCCGGTAAGTCTCGTGCCACACACCGACGTCGCCCGACTTGCCAATGGCACGGTTAAATGCCGTCCACGCAGGCAGATGCGCGCGATCACGATTCTTGGCGTAGGCGTTCAAGTGTTCGACCGAGCGCCAATACTGGAGGACGAGGAAGGTCCTGCCGGGCCACAGATGGGAGCCCAAGAATCCGAGATCGGGATTCTGCTCCAGTTCCCGCAACATGCGCGGCATCGCTAGAAGCACCGGGAACCATTTATGGATCTTCCAGGGTTTGTTTATCCGCATCCCGATCAGAAAAACCACGGCTTCGCCATCCACCTCGGCGGTCATTCGGTCTTTGATCACTTTCATTTAAGCCTCCTATCTAGACGTTGTAAAGATCATAAACGATAATCTTGACAGCGTCAAGATGGTTCGCTAAACTTTCTGTGTGGCAAAGCGATACCATCATGGAGAACTGCGGCAGGCACTGCTGGACGCCGTCGACGACCTGGTCAGAACCAAGGGAACGGAGGCGGTAACATTAAGGGAATGCGCGCGTTTGGCGGGGGTCTCCCACGCGGCGCCGCTGCATCATTTCAAGGATCACCACGCTTTGCTGGCTGCTTACGTGGCCCAACAGTGGACCGCCGTCGCGGAGCGCATGCGCGTTCGGAGGATCGCCGCGGGACCTGATCCTTTCGACGCGCTCATCGCCGTCGGACTCGCTTACATCGAAAGCGGGATGCGGACGCCGGGGCTATTCGGACTCTTACTGCGTCCCGACCTCTGCCCGCGGCCGGGGGACGCAGGCTTCGAGGAAGGAGCGAAGCCTGCCCATGACGAATTGACCGACGCAGTAAAGCGGTGTACGGGCGGGACCTCGGATGACGACTCGCTGGTCGAGTTGGCGTGGTCGTCAGTTCACGGATTCGTGGAGCTGCAACTCCTGCTCAGGATTACGGAGTGGGAAGGCAAAGCGGTCGCCATGCTCGAACGGCTGCGGCCGGTTTACATCTTATAACGGCCCAGATCCTCGTCGTTGAGGTTCTCCAGCCATTTGCGCAGCTCTTCGTTGTTGCCGACCTCGGCCACCGCGGCGACACTCTTCGACGTTTTCAGCACGGCGTCATCGACAAAAATCGGGCAGTCGAGCCGCAGCGCGATGGCCAGCGCATCGCTGGGGCGCGAATCGACGGAAATCATTTGGCCGCCGCGCTCCAGCCAAATCACCGCGTAAAACGTGTCGTCTTTCAGATCGCTGACAACGACCTTCTTGACGCCCGTTTCGAGTCCGAACAGCAGATTGCGAATCAGATCGTGCGTCATCGGACGCGGCGTGGGCATTTTCTCGATTTCAAGCGCAATTGCGTTCGCCTCGTAAATGCCGACCCAGATGGGAAGAATCGCGCTGCCGTTGACGTCTTTCAGCACGACAATCGGCATGTTGGTCACCGGGTCCATCATCAAACCCCGGATTTTCATTTCGACTTCCATGCGTTCCTCCTTAATATAGAGATCAATTTACACACTCGCCGACCAGGGAATTGGCGCCCGCCCTGGTCACGCGGACATCGACATAGCGGCCCAGAATATCGTCGGACGCGGCCGGCCGCAGGAAATTCAGCGTCTTATGCTGCGAGGTGCGTCCGATCCATTGGCCGGTCGCTTTATTGAAGCCCTCGACCAAGCACTCCTCCACCGTCCCAAGGTAATCGGCGTTACGGCGGGTCTGAATCCCGCGCTGCATTTCCTGAACGATCATCAGGCGGCGGGTTTTTTCCTCTTCCGGAATCTGATCGGCCAGAGCCAGCGCGGGCGTGTTCGGACGGCGCGAATACTTGAACCCGAAAATGGAGTCGAACTCGACTTTCTTGAGCAGATCGAGAGTCTCTTCGAAATCCGCTTCCGTCTCGCCCGGGAACCCGACAATGATATCGGTGGTGATGGCGATGGGGCGCCGGGCGTTCTTCATCCACTCAATGCGGCGCATATATTCATCGCGCGTATAGAGCCTCTGCATAGCGTCAAGAATTCGCGTCGAACCGCTCTGCACGGGCAGATGGACATGATTGCAGAGATTCGGATTGTCATCGATCGCATCGATGATCGGCTTTACAAAATCGCGCGGATGAGAAGTGGTGAAGCGCACGCGCCGCATCCCCGGCACGCGGCCAACCTGATCGAGCAGCGTGGCAAAATCCCACCCGGCGGGCGAAGGATCGCGATAACTATTGACGTTCTGCCCCAGCAGTTGAACTTCGGAATAACCGGAGTCGGCAAGCTGTTTCGTTTCCGCCAGCACGGACGCGCTGGTACGGCTACGCTCCGGTCCGCGCGTGAACGGGACCACGCAATAGGCGCAGGATTTGTCGCAGCCTTCGATAATCGTAAGGTAGGCTCGATGAGGATTCTCGCGGCGTGTGAGCGGAGTCTCGAACGTGTCGTCGGTATCAAGACTGAGCCCAGTGACGCGCTTATTACCCGCTTCGAGCTGCACCAGCATCTGCGGCAACTGGTTATAACTGGCCGAACCGCACACCATGCTCACGTGCGGCGCCTTTTCGAACACGCGCTCGCCTTCCTGTTGCGCCACGCAACCCAGGACGACGAATTTCTTGGCTTTCCCTTGCCGCTTGAACTGGTCCAGGCGATGGAAAACCTTCTGCTCCGCCTTATCGCGGATGCTGCACGTATTGTAGAAAACCAGCTCCGCCTCGTCAGGCGTCGCGACCTGGGAATAACCTTCGCCGATCAGCGTCCCGATGACTTTTTCCGAGTCATGCGCATTCATCTGGCAACCGAAGGTTTCGATGTAGAAGTTCTTCACTGCTGTCTTTATTGTACGGGAACAGTGGGCGCGTGCGCCAAAATAAGGGATTCCCTCTATTGAAGCCGCTCGGGGTTTCGCTTAGTGTTAAAGTATGCGGACCTATCTTCTATTCGCCGCCGCCGCTGGTCTGGCAGCCGCTCAGAGCGTGGCCACCACCTCTGTCCCCGATCTTAACGGGAATCCGGTTCCGGGGTCGACAACGGTCGTGACCGACGGCATCGTCACCGATCTGCGGCAATCCATCAATGGCCGCGAGGTTCCTCTCGAACAGGTGGAGCAGAAGGTTTTAAGCCAAAGCGGCAACACCACCGTTACGGAGCGCCTCATTCGCCATTACGGCGCCAACGGGGCCCTGGTCTCTACCGATCGCGTAGTGACCGAGGAGACTAAGACCGGCGAAGGCGAGTCCACCCTCCATTCCACCACCTATCGCAGCGATCTCAGCGGGAATATGACGGCGGCGGAGCGCAAAACCATCGAAACGCACAAAGACGGCGCGACAACGGTGACCGAAACTGCGGTCGAGAAGCCGTCGCTGAACGGATCATTTGAAGTCGCCGAGAAACGCACCGCGACCAGCGCGCCGGAAGGCGATGGGAAACGCGAGAGCGAAACAGTGCTGCTGCGCAATGCCAACGGTGACCTGTACGAATCCCAGCGCATCGCCACCACGGAAACAAAAGATGGGGATAAGGTGGTCCGCAACACGGCGATTTATGAGCCGAATGTAGACGGGCAAATGTCCTTGAACCGGCAGAACGTGGTCAAGACGACGACCAATCCGGATGGCACCTCCAGCCAGGAGATTGAGGTTTTTGGCAGGCCGTCGAACGCCCAATCGCAAGACATGGGCGCAGCCCCGACGTTGACCGAAAAGAGAATCATCGAGCGCCAGAAAAGCTCCGGCGGCGCGATTGTCGAGACGCAAAGCGTGCAACTTCCTTCGGTGAGCGATCCCGGCAAACTGACGGCGGCCAGAACGGTTTCCGAAACAGTGTGCAGGGGCGAGTGCGATAAGAAACCCTAAAAGAGATTAGGCAGAAAACTTTCCCCCACCACGATCTTCGCGCCGTAATTCTCGGCCACCGTCTGCCCGATATCCGATAGCGAGCCTCGCGTGCCCAGATTCACGCCGTGCTTCACCCCCGGCCCATAGACAAGCACCGGCACGTACTCGCGGCTATGATCGGTCGAGGGAGTGGTCGGGTCGCAGCCATGATCCGCGGTGAAAATCGCCAGATCGCCGGCGCGCAGTTTGGCTCCGAACTCAGGCAGCCAACGGTCGACTTCTTCGAGCGCCCGCGCGTAACCTTCCACATCGTTGCGATGCCCATACTGCTGATCGAAGTCCACCAGATTGACGAAAATCATTCCACGATCGACCTCATCCATGGCAGCTAGTGTCTTGGCGAGCCCGTCCGCGTTGCTCTTCGTTTTCTCGTACTCGCGAATGCCCCGCCCAAGGAACACGTCGAAGATCTTGCCGATGCTGTAGACATCGATACCTCGCTCGGCAAGCTGATCGAGCAACATTCCCTTCGGCGGAGGCACGGCGTAATCATGGCGGTTCGGCGTTCGTGTGAACGCTCCCGCCTCGCCGGCAAATGGACGCGCAATCACGCGGCCCACTTCATAAGGACCGCGCAGAATCTCCCGCGCCGTCTCGCAAATCTTGTACAGCTCGAACAGAGGAATCACGTCCTCATGCGCGACCACTTGAAACACGCTATCGGCGGATGTGTAGACGATCGGCGATCCCGTGCGCACATGCTCCTCGCCCAGTTCCTTAATGATCTCGGTACCGGACGCGGCCTTGTTGCCGAGTGCGTGGCGGCCGATGCGACGCTCGAATTCGTCCATGACCTGCGGTGGAAAACCATGCGGGAACAACGGAAACGGCTTCGCCAGATGGATCCCGACCATTTCCCAATGCCCTGTCGTGGTGTCTTTTCCAGGCGACGCCAGCGCACATTTCCCGAACGCTCCGGCGGGTTCCGAAACGGGCGCGAGACCCGTCAACGGCTTGATATTCGCCAGGCCAAGTTTACAAAAATTCGGAAGATGCAGCGGACGCATGCGCGCGATATTGCCGAGCGTATCGCTGCCCACATCGCCGTATTTCGCTGCGTCCGGCATTTCGCCGATCCCCACGCTATCGAGAACGATCCAGATGACCCGCTCAAAAGTCATGAGCCTCTTCGAGCGCGCTGTGAATGCGTTCAGAGAGCTGATTGACGAACTGCTCCGGCAGAAAACCGTTCATACGGCTGGACATGTGCCCTTGCTTATCGAAAATAATCGTCGTCGGAATGTCGTTCACCTCGAGCAGTTTCCGCAAGCCGTCTTCGAAGTAAACCCGCGCCGTGCTCCAGTTCTGCTGGCTCAGAAACGGCGCCACCATGCCGTGATCCTCGTCGGTATCGATCGAGAGCAGCACCACGTCATCGCGGCCTTTGAAGCGTTCCTTCACCTGCTCGTACATCGGATGCTGGATGCGGCACGGACCGCACCAGGTGGCCCAGAAATCCATGATCACCACCTTGCCCTTCAAGCTGCCCAGCAGCAGTTTCTGCCCGTCCAGACCGCTGATTGTGTACCCCATCGGATCGCTGACGCCGGCATTCGGGTCCAGCGCATTGAGAATCTTCTGCCGCTCTGCGACCAGCGCCGCCATCCGGTCGTACGATTGGAGAATTACCTCGCCGAGCCCTTTTTCTGATCCGTGCGCTTTGCGATAAAGCTCGCCCATGCGCTTCCGGTCCAGCGCGCGATCGGAATCCTGGGCACGGATATCGGGAATCGTGAAAGCATCGGCAAAATGCATCACAGCTTGCTCCTCGAAGCCCAGCGAAGCCAATGCCCCGCCCCATTCGCGCGCCGATTCCTCGCACGCATACGTAGAAAATGAGAGCGCTGCCAGCTTCGATGCCTCGCTAAAATCAGCCATCTCGGCCTTCGCGCGAGCCTGATAAAGCAGCCCTCGCGCGACGCCGCGATCTCCTTCTTCCCGCCGTTTCGCCGCGCCTAGCCCGATCGCCTGCGGCAGCTTTTCCACGATCTCCTGAAAGTGCCGCGCATACTGAAACGCTTTCTCCGCATGCTCCTTCCCGCCCAGCGTCAGCTCCGCCTTCGCCACCCGGTCCAGAAAGAAAATATCGTCCGGCGTCGAAGCCAGCGCGCGTTCTCCATAAAGCACCGTGCGCCGATCGTCCTTACTATCGATCGCCGCCTTCGTCAACGCCTTCTCGATTTCCTTAAGCTGCGTCGCGTTCGGATATTTCTTCAGGAATGCTTCGAGTACCCGCGTCAAATCAATGGGGCTGGTTCCCGCTTCGTTCACCGCGTTCTGCAAATCGTCATGTTCTGTGTTCGCTTTGGGGGGGGCCGGCTGAGCGGGAGGAGTTTGCCCCATCGCGACCACCGCGGCCAGCAGGAACATCGCCATTTTCATCGCGCTTTCGCCTTTGACGCCCGAATCGACTCACCCAGCATCGCCGCGCGCTGCCGCGCCATGTGCAGATAAATTTCATTC
>Ga0116129_1000822_pt1 | contig 18525 bp, 13 predicted proteins | sample June2015DPH_17_2_FD_89732 | JGI IMG/M metagenome (GOLD analysis project Ga0116129, IMG submission 89732) | Peatland microbial communities from SPRUCE experiment site at the Marcell Experimental Forest, Minnesota, USA - June2015DPH_17_10 | ecosystem: Environmental > Terrestrial > Soil > Wetlands...
CGACCCTGCTGCGCAACATGGGCTCGAGCGCCGGCATTTCGATTGTGAACAGCCTGCTGACACGCAATACACAAGTGAACCACGCCGAGATTGCGTCACACGTCACGTCGACCAATCGTGCGTTTGAGAACCCGGCAATTGAGCAGTTTTTGAACCCGGTTACTGCTGCTGGACGTGCCGCACTCGATGCGGTCATTACCCGGCAGGCGGAGATCATTGCCTATATTGACGATTACAAGCTGCTGATGATTGCAACGCTTGCTGTGGCTCCGCTGCTCATCGTCTTTACGAAACCGTCTCGCGATGTTGCACCGGATCACACGCAGGCAACGGAATGATGGTGGCCGACCGGGCCTGACGCGGCTACGACGCGCCGTGCACCACCTAGATGATCCCATCGTTCCCACGCGCCCGCTAAGGACCAACTACAATCGATATCTATCGATACATCCAAATCGCCAATTCTACGCTGCCCTATCCCCGTGTATCCGTCGGCATGCCCCGTCACTCCCACTCAATCGTGCCCGGCGGCTTCGACGTGATGTCATAGACCACGCGGTTGACGCCCTTGACCTCGTTGATGATGCGGGTCGCGGTTTCGCCGAGGAATTTCATGTCGAAGGCATAGAAGTCGGCAGTCATGCCGTCTGTCGAGGTCACTGCGCGCAGGCCCACGACATATTCATACGTCCGTCCGTCGCCCATCACGCCGACGGTCTTCACCGGCAGCAGCACCGCAAACGCCTGCCATATCTTGTCGTAAAGGCCCGCATTGCGGATCTGGTCGATATAAACCGCATCCGCGTTGCGCAGGATGTCGAGCTTTTCGCGCGTGATGTCGCCGGGGCAGCGGATCGCAAGGCCCGGTCCGGGGAACGGATGCCTCCCGACGAAAATCTCGGGCAGGCCGAGTTCGCGGCCCAACACGCGCACCTCGTCCTTGAACAGTTCGCGCAACGGCTCGACCAGCTTCATGTTCATGCGCGCGGGCAAGCCGCCGACATTGTGGTGGCTCTTGATCGTCACCGAGGGTCCGCCCGTGAACGACACACTTTCGATCACATCGGGATAGAGCGTGCCTTGCGCCAGAAACTCGGCGCCGCCGATCTTCTTGGCTTCCGCCTCAAACACATCGATGAACAGACGCCCGATGGTCTTGCGCTTCTGTTCGGGATCGGTGACGCCTTCAAGCTCGCCCAAAAATTGCTTCGAGGCATCAACGTGAACCAGCGGGATGTTGTAGTGATGACGGAACAGGTCGACGACGGTCTCAGCTTCGTTCAGCCGCAGCAGGCCGTGATCGACGAACACGCAAGTGAGCTGGTCGCCGATCGCCTCGTGGATCAGCACGGCCGCGACCGCTGAATCGACGCCGCCGGAAAGCCCGCAGATCACCTTGCCCTTACCCACCTGGGCACGGATCTTCTCGATCGCCACCTCGCGGAAGGCGCGCATGGTCCAGTTGCCGGCAAGGCCAGCGACCTTGCGGACGAAATTGTGGATCAGTTTGGCGCCGTCAGGCGTATGCACCACCTCGGGGTGGAACTGCATGGCGTAGAACTTGCGGGCGTCGTCCGCGATCACCGAGATCGGCGAGCCGTGCGCGCTTGCCACGCCGCGAAAACCCTTCGGCAATTGCGTGACGCGGTCGCCATGGCTCATCCAGACGTCGTAGCGGCCGCCCTTCTGCCAGACGCCGTCAAACAGCGCGCAGTCGTCCGTGACCTCGATGGTGGCGCGGCCGAACTCTCTGGTGAGCCCGGCCTCGACCGTGCCGCCGAGCTGCTGCGCCATGGTCTGCTCGCCGTAGCAGATGCCCAGCACCGGCACGCCGGCGTTCAGGATCGAAATGGGAGCAGCGGGCGCGTCCTTGTCCAGCACCGAGGCCGGCCCGCCGGAGAGGATCACGGCTTTCGGCTGCATCTCGCGGAAGGCAGCTTCGGCCTTCTGGAACGGGACGATTTCGGAATAAACGCCCTCCTCGCGAACGCGGCGGGCGATCAGTTGCGTGACCTGGCTGCCGAAATCGACAATCAGAATCTTGTCATGCGCCGAGGCCGGTTGCGGCTTCGACTCTGCTGCGGGCTGGGATGCTGTCATATCAAGGAATTACGCGACGGGCGGCGGCCTCGCAACCCTTCAAACGCCGCCTATCCCCACCCTCCCGTCATTCCGGGGCGATGCGAAGCATCGAGCCCGGAATCTCGGCTAAAGGTTCGTGTCCCGGACGCGGCGCAGCGCCTTTTGGCGCTGCCCCGCAGAGCCGGGACCCAAGCTTGACCGTTGTGGACCCCGGATCAGCAGCGCACCACGCCGCAACTGCGGCGCACTGCGCAGCATCCGGGGAACGCCGGTATCAGTTCGTCCGCCTCAGCACCGACACAAAGAACCCGTCGGTCCCGGTACGGCGGGGCGTCATCAGCAGCCCCTCGGCCGATCGCAGCGTGGCGGCGGCAAAATCCTCAGCCTTGTCCCAGAGCACTGTGACGGTCTCGGAGGGCGGCACAATCGCGAAATCCGCATGGCGCGCCAGAAACTGGCGGATCTGGCCGCCGTTTTCGGCCCCGAGTACGGAACAGGTGACATAGGCGATGCGGCCGCCCGGCTTGACCAGACTTGCCGCGCGATCAAGCACTTCGGCCTGGTCCTTGAGACGGATTTCAAGCGCACCGGGCCGCATCCGCCATTTGGCGTCCGGGTTACGGCGCCAGGTTCCGGTTCCCGTACAGGGCGCGTCGATCATCACGAGATCGGCTGAAGAGCGGATGTCGGACAGCGCATCACCCTCACCTTTCGGCGTCCGCACCTCGCAATTATGGACTCCGGCGCGCGACAGCCGCTCGTGGATCGGCGCGAGCTGCCGCTTGTCGTGGTCCGTGGCAATCAGCCGGCCCTTGCCCTGCATCATCGCTGCAAGCGCCAGCGTCTTGCCGCCGGCACCGGCGCAGAGGTCGATCACCTGCTCGCCCGGTTTGGCGGCCGACAAGAGCGCCGCGAGTTGCGAGCCCTCGTCCTGCACCTCGATCAGCCCCTTGATGAAGGCTTCCTCGGAATGAATGCCGGGATTGCGGGCGTCGGCGCCAAGCTCGATGCGAAGCCCGTTCGGCGACCATGGCGTCGGCATGGTTCCAAGATGCGCGGTCGAGGCCAGCACCTTCTCAGGTCTGGCCTTCAGCGTATTGACGCGCAGGTCGAGCGGCGCGCGGCTCGCCATGGCGGCGGCCTCAAGCCCGCGATCCTCAGCGAATACCTCGGCGAGATGCGAATCGAGCCATTCCGGGTAGTCGCCGGCGACCGGCGCAGGCGCCTTATCAAGCGAGTTCGAGGTCAGCGCGGCGCGCTCGGCATCGGTCAGTGCCGAGGGCGCAAAGCGGCTGCCGTCGCACAGCGCGGCGATCTGGTCGGCATCGAGCTTACGCTCAAGATGAAGCATGCCGAACAGGCGCGCGCGCGCGGTGTCGCTCTCCATGATCCAGGCGCTCGAGGCGCGCCGCCGCAGCACGTCCCAAACCAGTCCCGAAATCGCGGCGCGATCGCCCGAACCGGCAAAGCGATGCGCGGTTCCCCACTCTTTCAGCGCTTTGGCTGCTGGAACACGTTGGTCGTCGATGGTCTCTAACAGCTCGATCGCTGCAGAAAGCCGCGCTGCGGGGGTCATTCAGATCTTTCGATTGGAGTGATTAGGCGCTTCAAATGAGAAGCAGAATCCTCAGCGCGAAATAGACCCACATCGCCAGCAATACAAGCACGCCGGCAAGCCAGGCCATCGAACGCCGTCCAAGATCGTTGGAACTCACGAAGATGCCGGCATGGATGAAGCGGGTGACCACGAACACCCAGGACAGCATCACGATGACGAGATCGGCATGGCGGATCGGCAACGCGATCGCGATCAGAACATAAAAAAGAACCGGCAGTTCGAACTGGTTCCGGTAACAGTTGCCGATCTGGGTGGCACGCTCCGGCCAGTTCGGCTGTCCGAGCGCAATATCCCTGATCCTGGTTTCCTTGCTCACCAAAGCGGTGCGGCGGGCGCCGACCATGCCGAGCAGGAGCGCGAACGTCAGTCCGATCAGGACGAAGACGGGCAGCAAAACGCTTTGGATCGACATCTCAGCCCCCTCGCCAATCCTTCAGGCGAATAGCGCGCCACCCGCTATAGCGGCGGGATGCCCGCATGACAATGAATTGGCCAATGAAGATGCCGTCACGATTCTTCAGGGCTTGGTGACCGTCAGCCGCAGAAAACTCATCACGCTGCCGACCGCAGCAAATCCGGCGCCCAACGCCAACGCGAGCGTCGCGCCTTCGCGCCCCGCAAGTGCGAAGCAAAATGCGGCCAACGCGGCGCCGATCGTTTGTCCGGTCAGACGCGCGGTGGCCACGATGCCGCTGGCTCCGCCGCTGCGGCCGGGCGGCGCGCTCGACATGATCGCCCGAAGATTCGGTGTCTGGAAGAAGCCGAATCCGATCCCGCAAATCGCCATGCGCCAGACGATATTGGCGACGCTCGGTTCGGTCGGAAGCATCGCCAAGAGCGCCATGCCGATCCCGAGCAGGACGAGGCCGACGCCGCCGAGCAATCCCACCGGATAACGATCGCTCAAGCGACCGGCGACCGGCGCCATGATCGCCACCACCAGCGGCCACGGCGTCATGAAAAAGCCAGTCTCGACCTGCGAGCGATGCAGGACGTCCTCGAAATAAAACGGCAGCGAGACAAAGCCGATCCCCTGGATCGCAAACGAGCAGACCGCCGTGGCGGCCGACAGCGCAAACATCGGCCGGCGAAACAGGTCGACCGGCAGCATCGGCGCCGGATGATCGGCCTGGCGGCGGATCAGGATCAGCCCCAATACGAGTCCCGAAACGAGTTCGCCTGACACCAGCCCTGGCGAGGCCTTATGCGCCGCGCTGCCGATGCCGAGAATAACGAGACCAAGACACGCCGCCGCCAGAAGCGCGCCGAGAAAGTCGAAGGCGTGGTCGGCGCGTGGCGTCGGCGGCAGGGTTCGGATTCCAATGGCCATCGCCGTCAGGCCGAAGGGAATATTGACCGCGAACAGCCACGGCCAGGTCCCGAGCGCCAGAATGGCGGAGGCAATCGTCGGCCCGAAGGTGAAGGCGGTGCCGACCACCATCGCGTTATACCCGTATCCACGGCCGAGCATCCGGCTTGGATAGACGAAGCGGATCAGCGCCGAATTCACGCTCATGAGACCGCTGGCGCCGAGGCCTTGCAGCACGCGCGCGATCAAAAGAGTCGGCAACGACCCGGCGCAGGCGCATCCGAGCGAGGCAATCGTGAACAGCAACAGGCCGCCGAGGTAAATGCGCTGGTGGCCGACGATCTCGCCGAGCGCGCCCAGCGGCAATAGCGTTGCCACCATCGCGATCTGGTAGACGTTGACGACCCAGACCACATCGGCCGGGCTCACTTTCAGGTCGGCCGCGATCGACGGCAGCGCGACGTTGGCAATCGCGGTATCGAGGGAAGCCATCCCCACCGCGACGGAGATCGCGAGGACCGCCCAGATCCGGCGTTGGGGCGGCAAGCCGTCCATCGCGGGCGACGACGCCGGCCCGGCGACCTTGACCTGCTGCAACATCCGACGAACCTCTCCAGCGAAATGGCGGCGCTGCGCGCCTCATGCCGGCGGATGTACTATGGAAGGCGGATCAGCCCCATATGCCCTGCTGCATGATGCGTATGCGGCGGAGGTTTGCGTGCGTGTCTATTTCTTTTGGTCGTCCCCGCGGACGCGGGGACCCATAACCACAACCGATGGGCATTGAGCTCGATGTCGATACGCCTTGCCCATCACCATGTCTTGTGGCTATGGGTCCCTGCTTTCGCAGGGACGACAGCGAGGATGCATCAAGCCCCGCCCGGATAGTTCGGTGCCTCGCGCGTAATCGTGACGTCGTGGACGTGGCTTTCGCGCAGGCCCGCGCCGGTGATGCGCACGAACTGCGCCTTCTCGTGAAATTCGGCGATGTCGCGCGCGCCGACATAGCCCATCGCGGCGCGCAGGCCGCCGGCGAGCTGGTGCATGACATTGGCGACCGGCCCCTTGTAGGGGACCTGTCCCTCGATGCCTTCGGGCACAAGCTTGAGCGTATCCTTGATGTCCTGCTGGAAGTAGCGGTCGGCCGAACCGCGCGCCATCGCGCCGACCGAGCCCATGCCGCGATAGGCCTTGTAGGAGCGGCCCTGCCACAAGAACACTTCGCCCGGCGTCTCGTCGGTGCCGGCGAGCAGCGAACCGACCATCGCGATGTCGGCGCCGGCCGCGAGCGCTTTCGCCAGATCGCCGGAGTATTTGATACCGCCATCGGCGATTACGGGCACGTCAGCTTTCTTCGCCGCCTCGACCGCATCCATGATCGCGGTGAGCTGGGGTACACCGACGCCCGCAACAATCCGCGTGGTGCAGATCGAACCCGGACCAATGCCAACCTTGACGGCGTCGGCGCCCGCATCGATCAGCGCCTGCGCGCCTTCTCTTGTGGCTATGTTGCCGGCAATGACCTGCACCGCATTGGACAATCGCTTGATACGGTTGACCGCTTCCAGCACGCGGGCGGAATGGCCGTGGGCGGTATCGACCACGATCAGATCGACGCCGGCATCGATCAGCAATTCAGTACGGTCGAAACCGCCCTCACCGACGGTGGTCGCGGCCGCCACGCGCAGGCGGCCCTGTCCATCCTTGCAGGCGAGCGGATGGGCGACCGCCTTTTCCATATCTTTCACGGTGATCAGGCCGACGCAGCGATATTGATCGTCGACGACCAGCAGCTTCTCGATGCGATGCTTGTGAAGCATGCGCTTGGCTTCGTCCTGGCTGACCCCCTCGCGCACGGTCACAAGGTTTTCGTGCGTCATCAGCTCGGAGACTTTCTGCTTCGGATCGGTCGCGAAGCGCACGTCGCGGTTGGTGAGAATGCCGACCAGTTTTCCCGGCCGTCCCTCGCCGCCGCCGGTGACCACCGGAATTCCGGAAAAGCCATGGGTGCTCATCAGCGCCAGCGCGTCCGACAGCATCGCCTCCGGGCCGATGGTAAGCGGATTGACCACCATGCCCGACTCGAACTTCTTGACCTGGCGGACCTGCGCCGCTTGTCCCTCGGGATCGAAATTGCGGTGAATGACGCCAACGCCGCCCGCCTGCGCCATCGCAATCGCCATCCGCGCTTCGGTGACGGTGTCCATGGCGGAAGCCATGATCGGAATGTTGAGCGGGATGGCGCGGGTGACGCGCGAGCGGATGTCGGCTTCTGAGGGCAGGATATCGGAGAGGCCAGGTTTCAGGAGCACGTCGTCAAACGTGAAGGCTTCGCTGATCGCCTTAAGTCCCTGCACTTGCGCCATAACCAACTCCATCAGGCGGCCCGCAGGCCGCGTAAAATCCTGGATAAGCCAATGTCGACGGCGAAGCAGTCTTCGTCGTCGAATCAGAGCCCATCGGTAGGGTTGGCGGTGGTCGATAGCACGCCACCATGACGAATCAAAGGGGCCATATCCCGCAAATAGTGCGGTGCGCCCACAGCCGCCGTCATTTCGGCGGCAAAAAGCGCCGCGGGAGCGATAAAATCGCATCCCACGGCACCACTTTTAGTTCACTTCAGTGAGTGTCCTGCGCGGTGCGAACGCGCGACGATCCGCCATCAAGGCAATGCCGGGCGGCCTCGATTTCCGCATCGGTTGCGCCCTTGCTGCGCGCCCAGGCCTCGGCCATCGAGGCGCTGTACTTTGCAACATAGTAGCGAACAACCGAGCACGACGCGCGATGAAAAATGCCCTCAGCGGAAGCACTGACAGGAGCAAGACCAAGAACGATCGCGACAACAAACAGCAAACGAAATCCCATTCCGGGTCCTTCCTTCTCAAGAATTAATAAAGGGGGAAATGAGCTCGACGGCTCGAAGGCCGCCTAGTCTCATAATGTTTACCGAGGCACAACCCCATATCAGGCATATCGTGCAGATGAGTTATGCACACCCGCACGCGTTAAGGTTTCCGCACAGAATCACCACAAACAACGGCCGCAGCCTTTTGTCAGCATCTGCCGGGAATACGTTGAAATCAAAGATCAACTAGAATGAATCCCCAGGTTCCGCGCAGTTCCTTAATGCGCTAAGGCGGAACTCCCTCACAAGTTCCCTGCATCACCAAAGTACCTCCATGGACAAACAACGCCTGCTTCCACTCATCGTGGCCACTGCCCTGTTCATGGAGAACATGGATTCGACGGTCATTGCGACATCGTTGCCGGCGATTGCCGCTGACATCGGCACGAGCCCGCTGACACTGAAGCTCGCAATCACCTCCTATCTTCTGTCGCTTGCCGTGTTCATTCCGGCGAGCGGCTGGACCGCCGACCGTTTCGGTGCCCGTCTCGTATTTTCAGCGGCGATCGCGGTCTTCATGGCCGGCTCGATTGGCTGCGCGCTGTCGGAATCGGTCGCCGGTTTTGTATTTGCGCGAACGCTGCAAGGCATCGGCGGCGCGATGATGACGCCAGTCGGACGGCTCGTGCTGTTACGCTCGATCGACAAGAGTGCGTTGGTGAACGCCATGGCCTGGGTCACCGTGCCTGCGCTGGTAGGCCCGGTGATCGGACCCCCGCTCGGGGGCTTCATCACCACCTATTTTTCCTGGCATTGGATCTTCCTGATCAATATTCCGATCGGGCTGCTCGGCATCTTCATGGCGCTGCGTTTCATCGATCCGATCAAAAGCGCAAACCCCGAGCGCTTTGATCTCTACGGAATGGTGCTCGCCGGCGTCGGGCTTGCAGGCATCGCCTTCGGTCTTTCGGTCGCCGGACTCAATCTTCTGCCGTGGAGCATCGTCGCCCTATTGGTTGCGATCGGCTCGATTTCAATGACCCTCTACGTCATCCACTCCCGGCGAACGGCTTCTCCGGTTCTCGATTTCGGATTATTGCGCCTGCCCACCATGCGCGCCAGCATTGTCGGCGGCTTTCTGTTCCGGCTTGGCATCGGCTCGCTGCCGTTTCTGCTGCCGCTGTTGATGCAGGTCGGGTTTGGCCTGTCCCCATTCCACTCCGGGCTTGTCACCTTCGGGACCGCCGCCGGCGCCATGGGCATGAAAACGCTGGCCGCACGCCTCATCAGGACGTTCGGCTTCCGCAACCTGATGACGATCAATGCCGTCATCAGTTCGATCTTCCTCGGCGCCTGCGCTCTGTTCACCATAACGACCCCGTTGCTTCTGATCGTGATGATCCTGGTGGTCGGCGGCTTCTTCCGCTCGCTGGAATTCACGGCGATCAACACGGTCGCCTATGCCGAAGTCGAGCCGCCGCAGATGAGCCGCGCCACCACGCTTGTCAGCGTCAATCAGCAGTTGGCGGTTTCGGCCGGCGTCGCGGTTGGCGCCTTCTCGGTGGAATCCACCTTGTGGATTCGCCACATGAACGAGTTGACCGCGGATGTATTCGCACCGGCCTTTCTCGTGGTCGCGCTGATATCGATGGTGTCGGCCTTTTTCTTCTGGCAAATGCCTGACGATGCGGGCCATGAAATCTCCGGCCGCAAGGCAGTCGAGATTTCCAGCCGCAAGGGCGCGGCCACTGCGGCGATCAAGGTGGCTAGCGAGGAAACACAGAACGCGCGGGACCAGCGGCTGGGGTGAGGTGCTCTCGTGTCCCGGACGCGGCGCAGCGTGTAACGCTGCTCCGCAGAGCCGGGACCAATGACTACCTGGACCCCGGATCAGCAGCGCACCACGCTGGAAGTCCGCGGACGACGTTCTTGAATCGCATGCGCGCTGCGCTGCATCCGGGGAACACCGATCACGCCGCCCGTCATGGCTGACGACTAGTCGCCCGTCGGCGCTGGCCCGCCCCGAAATCCCGTCGCCAGCACGTAACGCTCGGAAGAATCCTGCCGGCTCGCGGCCGGCTTGACGTGGCGGACGCTGGCAAAGTCGCGTTTCAATTGGACCATCAATTCAGCGTCCGCGCCGCTCTGAAAGGCTTTCGCGAGGAAGGTCCCGCCCGGTTTCAATACTTCGGCGGCAAACGCCGCCGCCGTTTCGATCAGACCGACCATCCGCAACTGATCGGTCTTCCGATGACCGGTGGTGTTCGCCGCCATGTCGGACATCACGATATCGGCGCGCCCCTCCATCATCGCGATCAGCCGCTCCGGCGCGTCGGCGGCGAGGAAATCGAGCTGCGCAAAAGTGACACCCGCAATTTCCGGCATTTCCAGAAGATCGATCGCGACCACTTTGCCTTTGCCGTTCGCCAAGCCGATCCGTTTGGCGGCAACCTGGCTCCAGCCGCCGGGCGCGGCGCCGAGATCGACCACCGTCATACCGGGTTTGAGCAAATGATATTTGTCGTCGATCTCGGTGAGCTTGTAGGCCGCACGCGAGCGAAGACCCTCGCGTTTGGCGCGCACGACATAGGGATCGTTGAGCTGCCGCTCCAGCCAGAGCTTTGAGGACAGCTTGCGCTTGCCGCCGGTCTTGACGGTGACATGCAGCCGCCCGGTCGTGTCTTTGGCCATTCTCGGTCCTTCTCCTTCTTCCCTTGCGGGAGAAGGTGGCATAGGCGGCCTCCGGCCGCCGTCAAGATTTAGATTTGGACGCCGATGCTTAGCATCGGCTGTGGCGCCGGATGAGGGGTTTTTGTCGCCGAAGCAGACCCCTCACCCGATGGAGTCTGAGATAACCAGCGGAACAGCCCTCTCCCGCAAGGGGAGAGGGCACAACAATCAACAGATGCAATCCCCGAATGACATCTTAACGTGCGCTCAACGCGCCGTCCTCGCGCATCATTTCCACCAGCATGCCTTCGCGCAAGCCTCGGTCGGCGACGCGCAGGCGCGGCAGCGGGAAAGCGTTACGGATCGCATCGAGAATGGCGCAACCTGCCAGCACCAGATCGGCGCGCTCGACGCTGATGCAGTGATTGGCGGCGCGCTCCTGATAGCTCATGCGCAACAGACGCGCGATAGTCGCGGTGATGTCCGCATCGTTCATCCAGATTCCGTCGACCCGCCGCCGGTCGTAGCGATGCAGATTGAGATGGATACCGGCGAGCGTCGTCACCGTGCCGGAGGTGCCGAGCAGATGCATGCCGGAAAGCTCACGGCTGTGTTCGGCGGCGAAAGGCTCGACATGCCTGGCGACTTCGGCGGTCATCGCAGCATAGGATTGCGATGTGACGTCGCGCCCCCCGAAATGCTCGGCCAATGTGACCACGCCGAGCGGAATCGACATCCAGGCCTTGATGCGCGGGGTGGCATTTGCGGCCTGCGGATCACGCTCGATCCGGACAAGTTCGGTCGATCCCCCGCCGATATCGAACAGGATGGCGCCCCGTCCCAACGGGTCGATCAACGGCGAGCAACCGATCACCGCCAGCGCCGCCTCGGTCTCGCGGTCGATCACCTCGAGACGAATGCCGGTTTCGGCGACGACGCGATTGCGAAAGCCTTCCGCATTCGAAGCGGCACGGCAGGCCTCGGTTGCGATCAGCCGCAGGCGCCTGGCCTTCCGCGACTTGATCTTGTCGCGGCAAATGCTCAAGGCGGCAATCGCGCGCTCGATCGCCGCGTCGCTGATGCAGCCCGTAGCCGAAATGCCCTCGCCGAGGCGAACGATCCGTGAAAACGAATCGACCACGCGAAAGCCGTCTTCGGTGGGGCACGCAATCAACAGGCGGCAATTATTGGTGCCGAGATCGAGCGCCGCATACACCTCGCTCCCCGGTACCAGCTTCGCCGCCGCATCGGCCGCGACCGGTATGATCGAGCTTTCGCGCGACGCCGCGTCGTCGCGAGCCCGCGTATCGTCCGTCATTCAAATGTCTTTCCGCGGCCCACTAGTGCCCACTTTCCGAAGTTCGTGCTCTACCTCAGCATCCACCTTTCACGAACTTCGGAAAGCCATGGGCACTAGCAAACCCGTCTTTTTGCTAGAGCCGCTTTCCATTTGAAGTTCCTGAGCGGAATTCGCCGCTTGCGGTACAGGAACTTCAAATGGGCGGCGCTAGCGCGAGGAATGTCTGTTTCGGGGCAACTCTAGCAGTGGCAAGGCCAGTGGCAAGGGCGGTGCAGCATTCCCTATATAGGACCATGCCCAATCAGGCGTTGTCGGCCTGTGGGGGGTGGTCTATCTGGGGTACAGACCGCAAACCTCCGAAAAATCGGCGATTTCAGGTAATTTCATGCAAGATCATACGTCTCCCACCTCCCTGGAAAATGCTATTGCACTGCAAAAATACGGGGTGGGGCAGCCGGTCCGCCGCAAGGAGGACGACACGCTGGTCCGCGGCAAGGGTAAATATACCGACGATTTCAATATCCCTGGACAGGCCTATGCCTGGATCGTTCGTTCCAGCCACGCCCATGGCGTGATCCGGGGCATCGATACCGACGCGGCCAGGGCTATGCCCGGCGTGCTCGGGGTGTGGACCGGCACTGATCTGGTTGGCGCCGGTTACGGCCCCTTCACTTGCGCCCTCCCGCTGAAGAGCCGGGACGGCACGCCGCTCCATCAAACCAACCGCACGGCGCTGATGACCGACAAGGTGCGCTATGTCGGCGACCCCGTGGCCTTCGTGGTCGCGGAGACGCTGATGCAGGCACGCGACGCCGCCGAGGCCGTCGAGGTCGACATCGATCCCCTGCCCGCCGTCACCGACCCTGAGGAAGCCGCCCGGCACGGCGCGCCGCAGCTCTACGATCACATCCCCAACAACGTCGCGCTCGATTATCATTTCGGCGATGCCGAGAAGGTGGAAGCCGCCTTCAAAAGCGCGGCGCACGTGACCAGGCTCGACATCATCAACAATCGCGTTGCGGTGGTGGCGATGGAGCCGCGCGCCGCGCTGGCTTCGTATAACAAGGCAACCGAACGCTTTACCATCCAGGTGCCGACCCAGGGCGTCGCCGCCAATCGTGTCGGCCTCGCCAAGAACCTCCTGAAGGTTCCCAATGAGAAGGTGCATTTGCTGACCGCCAATGTTGGCGGCTCGTTCGGCATGAAGAACATCAACTATCCCGAATATGTCTGCATCCTGCACGCCGCGAAGGCGCTCGGACGGCCGGTGAAATGGACCGATGAGCGCTCGACGAGTTTTTTGTCGGACAGCCAGGGCCGCGCCCAGAAAATCCACTGCGAACTCGCGCTCGACGCGGAAGGCAAATTCCTCGCGGTGAAGGTTTCCGGCTACGGCAACCTCGGCGCCTACATTACCGGCGTCGCGCCGCAGCCTTTGTCGCTGAATATCGGCAAGAATCTCGGCAGCGTCTACCGGACGCCGGCGATGACGGTCGATATCAAGACCGTGCTGACCAACACCACGCTGATGGGCGCCTATCGCGGCGCCGGGCGGCCCGAGGCGAATTACTTCATGGAGCGCCTGATCGATCGCGCCGCCGATGAGATGGGCATCAATCGGCTGACGCTTCGCAAGCGCAATTTCATCAAGCCTGCACAAATGCCCTTCGCCGCTTCCTCCGGCGTCACCTATGACAGCGGCGACTTTCAGGGCGTGTTCAACAAGGCGCTCGACATCTCCGACCACGTCAATTTTGCCAAGCGCAAGAAAGAGAGCCGCAAGCGCGGCAAGCTGCGCGGAATCGCGGTCGGTTCCTACCTCGAGGTCACCGCGCCGCCCAATGTCGAACTCGGCAAGATCGTGTTCGAGGACGACGGCTCGGTGAAAATCGTCACCGGCACGCTCGATTACGGCCAGGGCCATGCGACGCCGTTCGCACAGGTGCTCTCGGCTCAACTCGGCGTGCCCTTCGAGCGCATTACGCTCGAACAGGGCGACAGCGACCTCGTGCATACCGGCAACGGCACCGGCGGTTCGCGCTCGATAACCGCCAGCGGCATGGCGATCGTCGAGGCGTCAAAGCTGGTTATTGAAAAAGGCAAGCGCGCCGCGGCGCATCTGATGGAAGCCGCCGAAGGCGACATTGAATTTGCCAACGGCCAATTCACGATCGCCGGCACCGACCGCTCGATCGACATCATGGAACTTGCCAGGCGCGTGCGCGACGACAAGATGCCCGAGGACGTGCCGTCTTCGCTCGATGTCGATCACACCAGCGGGCCCGTGCCTTCGACTTTTCCCAATGGCTGCCACGTCGCCGAGGTCGAGATCGATCCCGAGACCGGCATCGTGCATATCGTCCGCTACACCGGCGTCAACGATTTCGGCACCATCGTCAATCCGATGCTGGTGGCCGGCCAGTTGCACGGCGGCGTCGCGCAGGGCATCGGTCAGGCCTTCATGGAATGCGTCAGCTATGACGCCAGCGGCCAGCCGATTACCGGCTCCTTCATGGATTACGCGCTGCCGCGCGCCGAAGACATCCCGCACATGGAGATCGGCGATCATCCGGTGCCTGCCAAATCCAATCCGCTGGGCACCAAGGGCTGCGGTGAGGCCGGCTGCGCCGGCTCGCTCTCGACGCTGACCAATGCGGTGCTGGATGCCTTGTCGGAACTCGGGATCACCCACATCGACATGCCGCTGACGCCGGAGCGCGTCTGGCGCGCGATCCGCGATGCCAAGGCCAAGGTGGCGTAGAGACTTTATCACACCGAACCATCGACCGGACCGCGTTCCCCGGATGCTGCGGCGCGCGTAAACCGCGTCCGGGACACGCCGGATGCATCACCGGCCCTTACACCGCCGCCTCCGCCTGTTCCCGCGGCTGGTAGATCGCGATGTGCCGACAGTGAGCAAGCGGCGTCGTGCCATTGCCGACGACGAGCGCATCCAGCTCCACAAAGCGATGGCCCTTCTTCTCGTAATTGTCGGTGACGCGCGCGCGGGCGACCAATTCATCTCCGCTCCGCGCTGCGCTCAACAACTGCATCCGGCTGCCGACGTGAATCCACGGACCGAGGATGGCGTTGTCGACCAGCACCTTGTTCATGACCCGCTGCAGCTGGCCGGGATGACCAAGGCCTTCGCGTGAATAAATAGGATCGCGCTCGCGCACTTCGTTGAGATATTCCTCTGCCGCCTCATTGGCCCATGAGCGCGGCACCGAACCCAGCCATTTGCCGGGTTCGTAGGAGGCGGGGTTCACGGGCTTGCGTTCCGATACCGGCGCTGTGTCAGGATAATCCGCGATCGAAAGCGACGGCGTTGCCGCAGGCAGCGAGGCGGTGCCGGTGGCACAGAGTTCCCCGCGGCTTTCAACCTCGATCGCAATCACGCCATCGTTTTCTTCGCCTCTTATATCGGTGATTTCGCCGTCATAGACCGGCTTGACGAAACGCGCCTCGATCAGGCCACGATCGAGAAAGGCGCGGCCCCATTGCCTCACCGGCAAATGCATGATGTAGGCCATGACGTCGACGCCGGGAACAAGGCCGCCGCTGAAGCCGAACCGACGCGCAACGGTGTCGTCGTGCATCTTGTTTTCGGATGACTTGGCGGTGTTATAGGCCTCGACGCGATAGGTCTCTAACCGGCTGGGCATGGCGCCGTCCCTCTTATTTCTTCGCAAACGATGGTACGCGAAGGGAACGCCATGACAAGGGCGCCATTCACTCCCCTTTTCCTCGCCTTTCCGCACCCGATGGGGTACCACGCGCCATCGCCAACCGCGCCTCCAGTTCCTATCTGTTCCGGATCGATGACAACGCCCCTAAATCCCACCCGCATCTATATCGACGCCGACGCCTGCCCGGTGAAGGAGGAGATTTACCGAGTCGCGGCGCGGCATGGCCTGCCCGTCAGCGTGGTCGCCGGCCAATTCATCCGGGTGCCGCAGTATCCGCTGATCGAGCGGATCTCCGCAGGGTCCGCGATGGACGCAGCCGACGACTGGATCGCAGCCCGCGCAGGCCACGGCGACATCGTCATCACCGCTGACATTCCGTTGGCCAGCCGCTGCGTCAAGGTCGGCGCCGAGGTGATCGCACCCAACGGCAAGCCATTCACGGAGCAATCGATCGGGATGACGCTCGCGGTCCGAAATCTCATGACCGACCTGCGGTCGTCGGGCGAAGTCACCGGCGGCCCGAAATCCTTCGAAAGCCGCGACCGTTCGACGTTTCTCGCCACACTCGACCAGACCATCCGGCGCATCCAGCGCCGCCGGGCCGAAGCCCCCGTATCTCAAGGCTGAGCCGAGAAACCATGGCCCCGCCGCTGATCCAGTTGAAAGACGTTGCACTCACCTTCGGCGGCACGCCGCTGTTGTCGGGCGTCGAGTTGTCCGTATCGGCGATGGAGCGTGTCTGTCTGATCGGCCGCAACGGCTCCGGCAAATCGACGTTGTTGAAAATTGCCGCCGGCCTCATTGAGCCCGATCGCGGCAGCCGCTTCGTCCAGCCCGGCGCGACCATCCGATACCTGCCGCAGGAGCCGGATTTTGCGGGCCACGCCACCACGCTCGGCTATGTCGAGGCTGGCCTTGGGCCGGGCGACGACCACTATCAGGCACGCTATCTGCTTGAGCAACTCGGCCTTCGCGGCGACGAGGACCCTGCGCATCTCTCCGGCGGCGAAGCCCGCCGCGCGGCTTTGGCGCACGTGCTCGCGCCCTCGCCCGATATCCTGCTGCTGGACGAGCCAACCAACCATCTCGATCTGACCACGATCGAATGGCTGGAAAGCGAACTCAATGGCCGACGCAGCGCGCTGGTCATGATCAGCCATGACCGCCGCTTCCTCTCCAACCTGTCGCGCGAAACCGCCTGGCTCGACCGGGGACAGATCCGGCAGATCGATCGCGGCTTTGCCTCCTTTGAGGCCTGGCGCGACGAGGTGCTGGCCGAAGAGGAGCGCGAGCAGCACAAGCTCGACCGCAAGATCGTCAACGAAGAACACTGGCTGCGCTACGGTGTTTCGGGGCGCCGCAAGCGCAACGTCAAACGGCTCGGCAATCTCCACGCGTTGCGGCAGCAGCGGCGTGACTATCGTGGCACGGCAGGGAATGCCAACCTCTCAGCGGCGGAATCTGAGAAGTCCGGCAAGCTCGTCATCGAGGCCAAAAACATCAGCCGCGCCTACGGGGACCGCAAGATCGTCGATGAGTTCTCGATCCGCGTGCAGCGTGGCGACCGCATCGGCATCGTCGGGCCCAACGGTGCCGGCAAGACAACGCTGATCGAAATGCTCACCGGCGCCAATCCGCCCGACTCCGGCAGCCTGCGGCTCGGCGCCAATATCGAGATGGCGACACTCGACCAGCACCGCGAAAGCCTCGATCCCAAATCGACGCTGGCGGAGGCCTTGACCGGCGGCCGTGGCGATCATGTCATGGTCGGCGGCAAGCCGAAGCATGTCGTCAGCTATATGAAAGACTTCCTGTTCGCACAGGAGCAGATGCGCACACCGCTTGAGGTGCTTTCCGGCGGTGAGCGTGGCCGGTTGATGCTGGCGCGCGCGCTGGCAAAACCCTCCAACCTCCTGGTGCTGGACGAGCCGACCAACGACCTCGACCTCGAAACCCTCGACGTGCTCGAGGAAATGCTCGGCGACTACGACGGCACGGTAATCCTGATCAGCCACGACCGCGATTTTCTCGATCGCGTGGTCACGTCTGCGATCGTACCCGAAGGTGACGGCAAGTGGATCGAGTACGCCGGCGGCTATACCGACATGCTCGCGCAGCGCGGCGCCGACTTGAAGCGCGAGGCGGTGAAGGCCGCGGCGATCGAGCGCGAGAAGACCGCCTCAGCAGGCACACGCTTGAACGCACCCAAGCGCCGGCTCAATTTCAATGAAAAGCACGCTCTGGAAACGCTGCCGAAAACCATGGCCAAACTGCAGGCCGAAATCGCCAAACAGCAGCGGCATCTTGACGATCCCGATCTCTACAAGAAGGATCGGAAGAAATTTGACCAGGCCTCCGATGCGCTGACCAAGGCGCAAAAAGAATTGCAGGAGGCCGAGGACAAATGGCTGGAACTTGAAGTGCTACGTGAAGAAATAGAACAGGCCTGAACGCGCGAAAAAGAGACGTATCATGACCACTCCCCTCGCCGCCAAAATCGCCCGTGAATACGGCACGCCCGTCGCCGTCATCGACATGGACCGGGTCGAACGCAACATCGCCCGCGTGCAGAAGGCTTGCGACGCCGCCGGTGTCGCCAACCGCCCGCACATCAAGACCCACAAGAGCCCGGTGCTGGCCAAGCTCCAGGTCGCAGCCGGCGCCAAGGGCATTACCTGCCAGAAGCTGGGCGAAGCCGAGGTGATGGCGGACGCCGGTATCGACGACATCCTGATCAGCTACAATCTGCTCGGCGAGGAAAAGATGGCGCGCCTCGGCGCGTTGCAGGCCAAGGCCCATATGACGGTCGCAGCCGACAATCCGACGGTGGTTTCATCGCTGACGCAGGCGGCGGCTCACTCCGGCCAGCTGCTCTCGGTCGTGGTCGAATGCGACACCGGGCGCAAACGCGCGGGCGTCGAGACGCCCGCGGAGGCGATTGCGCTCGCGCGGCAGATTGCGGATTCGAAAGGCCTCGTCTTTGCCGGCTTCATGCTCTATCCCACCGAGACC
>Ga0116129_1000823_pt1 | contig 18509 bp, 17 predicted proteins | sample June2015DPH_17_2_FD_89732 | JGI IMG/M metagenome (GOLD analysis project Ga0116129, IMG submission 89732) | Peatland microbial communities from SPRUCE experiment site at the Marcell Experimental Forest, Minnesota, USA - June2015DPH_17_10 | ecosystem: Environmental > Terrestrial > Soil > Wetlands...
ACCGCGATCACGCTGACCGGCGGCACCATGTTCCTGATGTGGCTCGGCGAGCAGATTACTTCGCGCGGCATCGGCAACGGCATTTCGCTGATCATTCTGTCCGGCATCGTCGCCGAACTGCCCACCGCGCTTGCCAACATGCTGGAGCTCGGCCGCCAGGGCGCGCTCTCCACCGGGCTCATTCTGGTCGTGCTGGTGATGGCGGTCGCGGTGATCGCCTTCATCGTGTTCATGGAGCGTGCGCAACGGCGGCTTTTGATCCAGTATCCGAAGCGCCAGGTCGGCAACAAGATGTTCGAGGGCCAGTCCTCGCATCTGCCGCTGAAGCTGAATACATCAGGCGTGATTCCGCCGATCTTCGCTTCCTCGCTGCTGCTGCTGCCGACCACGGTTGCGAATTTCAATGCCGGCAAGGGGCCGGAATGGTTTCAGTGGATCACCACCCAGCTTGGCCACGGCCGCCCGCTGTTCCTGGTTCTCTATCTGGCGCTGATCGTGTTCTTTGCGTTCTTCTACACCGCGATCGTGTTCAACCCGACCGAGACCGCCGACAATCTCAAGAAGCATGGCGGCTTCATTCCGGGCATTCGTCCCGGCGAACGCACCGCCGAGTACATCGATTATGTGCTTTCGCGCATCACGGTGCTGGGCGCGGTCTATCTCGCGATCGTCTGCCTGATCCCCGAGATTCTGATTTCCTATGCTTCGGTGCCGTTTTACTTCGGCGGAACCTCGCTCCTGATCGTGGTCAGCGTGACCATGGATACGGTGGCCCAGGTTCAGGGTTATCTGCTCGCCCACCAATATGAGGGGCTGATCAGGAAGTCGAAATTGAGGGGCCGGCGCCGATAGCGCTGGAGTTGGCGGGGCGTATTGCTTTCGCCAGCCGCGCTCGGCGCTGATGGTGGTCGGGGCGGCGGTTATGGATTTTGAGATAAAGGTGCGCGGTCTCGCTCACCGAGCCGGGGGGCATCCATTCATGAGATTGATTCTTCTCGGTCCACCGGGAGCGGGCAAGGGCACCCAGGCGCAGCGGCTGGTTGAAAAGTACGGCATCGTTCAGCTCTCGACCGGTGAAATGCTGCGCGCCGCGGTCGCCGCGCAAACGCCGGTCGGTCGCAAGGCCAAGGATATCATGGCCAGCGGCGGGCTGGTGCCGGACGGGATCGTGATCGGGATCATCTCCGATCGGCTCGATCAGCCGGATATGGCCAGCGGTTTCATCCTCGACGGATTTCCGCGAACGGTGCCGCAGGCGCAGGCGCTCGACGACCTCTTGAAGAAAAAACACATGCGGCTCGATGCCGTGGTCGAGTTGCGCGTCAACGAAAGCGCGCTGCTCAGCCGCGTGGAAACGCGCGTCGCTGAAATGAGAGCGCGCGGCGAGGAAGTCCGCATCGACGACACCCCGGAGGTGCTCTCGAAGCGGCTGGCGAGCTACCGGGCGCTGACCGAGCCGCTGATTCACTATTATTCGGAGCGGCGGAAGCTTTTGACGGTCGATGGCATGATGACCATCGAACACGTCACCCGCGAGATTTACCGCATCCTTGCCGCGATCGGAGCTACGGAAGCCAGGGCTGTGGAAGCCAAGGCCTCCAAAAAGGCCGGCCCGGCAAGGCGAGCCGCCAAAACGGCCGCCGCCAAGGCATCCAGAACCGCCGGCAAAGGCGCCGGAGCGGCCAGGAAAGGCGCCAGAGCCGTCCCGAAGGCCGGGAAACCAGCCCCCAGGAAAGCGCAAAAGGCGGCGAAAAAGCCGGCGCGCAAGGCAGCCGCCGGTTCCAAGGCCCGCGTTGCCGGAAAGACCATTAAAAGCGCCAAAAAGGTCACGAAAAAGCGAGCTAAAGCATAGAGACGGTTGACGAAACCAAGTTGAATCCTTTAATAAGCTCGGTATCCAGTCGGATAGTTTTTCAGACGATGCCGGGCCCCCGGGAAAACCAAGGGCAGGGCGTCGTGTTCGCGTTTGCGGACACCTGCCCGAGATAGCCAAAAACAAGCTGGTCCGCAGACGGATCGGCGACAGGAGAGAAGTCCGTGGCCCGTATTGCCGGCGTGAATATCCCAACCAACAAGCGCGTCCTGATCGCGCTCCAGTACATTCATGGCATCGGCGAGAAGCATGCGGCCGACATCATGGAGAAGGTCAAGATTCCCGATGACCGCCGGGTGTCGCAGTTGAGCGATCAGGAAGTCTTGCAAATCCGTGAAGTGATCGACCGCGACTATTTGGTCGAAGGTGATCTGCGTCGCGAGACCGGCATGAATATCAAGCGTTTGATGGATCTCGGCTGCTATCGCGGCCTGCGTCATCGCCGCGGATTGCCGGTGCGCGGTCAGCGCACCCATACCAACGCGCGCACGCGCAAGGGGCCGGCCAAGTCTATTGCCGGCAAGAAGAAATAAGCGGGCGAATAGCGAATAGGGAATGGCGAATAGAATCTATTCGCTACTCGCCATTCGCTACTCGCCTCTCCAGGTGTAGCCGCTGGCATTACGGCGGCGTTGAGATCGCAAGGAAAGGTTCTGGGAATGGGCAAGGAAGCCACCCGCGTCCGCCGCCGTGAGCGCAAGAATATTGCATCGGGTGTCGCGCACGTGAATTCGTCGTTCAACAACACCACCATCACCATCACCGACGCGCAGGGCAACACCATTGCCTGGTCGTCGGCCGGAACGATGGGCTTCAAGGGTTCGCGCAAATCGACCCCTTACGCCGCGCAGGTCGCGGCGGAAGACGTCTCCAAGAAGGCGCAGGAACACGGCATGCGCACGCTGGAGGTCGAAGTTGCCGGTCCGGGTTCGGGCCGCGAATCGGCGCTTCGCGCGCTGCAAGCCGCGGGCTTCACCGTCACATCGATCCGCGACGTGACCACGATCCCGCACAATGGCTGCCGTCCGCGCAAGCGCCGGCGGGTTTGACGCTCGATGCGCGGGCGGCTTTCGCTGCCTGCGATGGTTTTTGAGATGTTTGCAAGCCGCGGACTGATCCGCGATCTCCAACGCCAGTAATGCAGATGGCATATTGACTGGCACATGGGTGAAACAGTGACGATCCAGAAAAATTGGCAAGAACTTATCCGGCCGAACAAGCTCCATGTAACCGCGGGCACCGACCCGAGCCGTTTTGCGACGCTGGTCGCAGAGCCGCTCGAGCGCGGCTTTGGCCAGACACTGGGCAATGCGTTGCGCCGCATTTTGCTGTCATCGCTGCAGGGGGCGGCGGTGCAGTCGGTGCACATCGACGGCGTGCTGCACGAATTCTCCTCGATCGCGGGCGTTCGCGAGGACGTCACCGATATCGTACTGAACATCAAGGACATCTCGATCAAGATGCAGGGCGAAGGTCCCAAGCGCATGGTCGTGAAGAAGCAGGGTCCGGGCGTCGTCACCGCCGGCGACATCCAGACGGTCGGCGACGTCGTGGTGCTCAATCCGGATCTGCAGCTCTGCACGCTCGACGAGGGCGCGGAAATCCGCATGGAATTCACGGTCGCCGCCGGCAAGGGTTACGTCGCCGCCGAGCGCAACCGTCCCGAGGACGCGCCGATCGGCCTGATCCCGGTCGACAGTTTGTTTTCGCCGGTACGCAAGGTCTCCTACAAGGTCGAGAACACCCGCGAGGGCCAGATCCTCGATTACGACAAGCTGACCATGACCATCGAGACCAATGGCGCGATCAGTCCGGATGATGCGGTGGCCTATGCCGCGCGCATCCTGCAGGATCAGCTCAACGTGTTCGTCAATTTCGAAGAGCCGCGCAAGGAAGTGGCGCAGGAGATCATTCCCGATCTCGCGTTCAACCCGGCGTTCCTCAAGAAGGTCGACGAACTCGAACTGTCGGTGCGTTCGGCAAACTGCCTGAAGAACGACAACATCGTCTATATCGGAGATCTCGTGCAGAAGTCGGAAGCGGAGATGCTGCGCACCCCGAACTTCGGCCGCAAGTCGCTCAACGAGATCAAGGAAGTGCTGGCGCAAATGGGTCTGCACCTCGGCATGGAAGTGCCGGGATGGCCGCCGGAGAATATCGACGAGCTGGCCAAGCGCTTCGAGGATCATTATTGATTTCGTCATTCCGGGGGGCGCGCGGAAGCGCGAAACCCGGAGTCCCGAGGTTAGTTACATCGAGATTCCGGATATCCGCTTCACGGCGTCCGGAATGAGGGTTCAGGCAGGAGAGACGCCATGCGTCACGGCAAGGTTCACCGCAAGCTCAATCGCACCGCCGAACATCGGCGCGCGATGTTTGCCAATATGTGCGCGGCGCTGATCAAGCACGAGCAGATCGTCACCACGCTGCCGAAGGCGAAGGAACTGCGCCCGATCGTGGAAAAACTGGTGACGCTCGGCAAGAAGGGTGGTCTTGCCATGCGCCGGCAGGCGATCTCCGAGATGCGCGATTTGGATCAGACCAGGAAATTGTTCGACACGCTGGCGACCCGCTACAAGGATCGCCAGGGCGGCTACACCCGCATCATCAAGGCCGGCTTCCGCTACGGCGACAACGCGCCGATGGCGGTGATCGAATTCGTCGACCGCGATGTCGATGCCAAGGGCCTCGATTCGGGTCCGGCGCAGGCGAAAGCCGCGGAAGCGGCGTAAGTTCTGCCCTCATCCCGGCCTTGCCGCCTTCGCTGAAGCTTCCGGCGGCCCTGGACTGAGAGGCCGTCGAAGCCTCGGCATAGACGGGAGCCGGGACGGCCAAGAGATAACAAGAACGCAGGCGGCGCCTGGTGCGCCGCTTTTTTTTGGCAACTGTCGCGCAGCAGGCCATTTCGGACGCATCCAAGGTTCGTCCATCGCCCCATGATTTGGGCGGACCAAGTTTATGCCTTTCAGTTTCTCATCGTAGCCGGGTAGGATGGCAGCGGGAATCGGGGGTACGTTGATCAGATGAGCGGCGCGGTCTTTGCCCTTGCCGTCAACTTTATGGTCGGCATTCTGTTCGCGACCACGTTCGCTGCGATGGCGATCTCAAATCGGCCGTTTAGACGGATTGCCTGGTTCAGCGCCGCGTATTTTGTTGGGGCTCTGACCCCTGCGAGCGAGCTGCTGGTGCGGTTTTCCGGCTTCCCCAGTATATTCCTGGCAACCAGCTTTATTACATTCGCGTTGGCGATCTATATCAGCGCGGTTGCGGTCACGAAGTTCTATCGGCAGCCGACGCCGTGGCTCCTGCTGGTTGGCTTGCTCAGCGTGTCGATCGGTTTTCGATTCGCGCTATGGGATGGTCCCCGAAACGATCTGTTCTTCGGATTCCTGTACCAATTCGCGTTTGCTCTCCCGACGCTGCTCTGCGCCGTATTCGTCCTGCGTGTGCGGGGGCGAGGCAAACTTGATACCGCGCTCGGCGTCGCGTTCCTGGTTTGCGCGGCCCATTTCCTGGTCAAGCCCATCTTCGCAACGCATTTCGGCAATGGATCGACGGCGACGGCCTATGCAAGCAGCACCTACGCGCTGTTCTCGCAATCGGGGACCGGAATTCTGATGATAATGATCGGTCTCCTGCTCGTTCTAGCCGTCACCCGGGCGATGTTGTCGGAGGCGGAGGGTGCTTCCGAGATCGATGCGCTGTCTGGACTGCTCAATCGCCGCGGGTTCAATCGGCGTGCCGCCGCCGCGGCCGTGCGCAAGATCAATTCGTGGCAGAAGATTGCGCTCTTGATCTTCGATCTCGATCACTTCAAGAAATTCAACGACCTGTACGGTCACGATGTGGGAGACGGCGTCATCGAGGCGTTCTCGGAAATCCTGCGGATATGCTGCCCGACGTCGGCTATTCTTGCCCGGCTCGGCGGCGAGGAATTTGCGGTTCTGCTCAACAATGCCTCGGAGGCGGACGGGATTTCGCTCGGCAACGAGATCAGGGGCCATCTGGTTCACCTCCGGCTGGATCCGTGCCCGGAACACCAAATCACGGTTAGCGCGGGCCTGGCGATATCGCTGGGTTTTGCCTCGTTGCCGGACTTGATGAAAAAAGCCGATAACGCGCTGTACAGGGCCAAGCGCGAGGGAAGAGACAGGGTGTGCACCGACAACCCTGTTCCGAGCCGGCTGCCAGGCGTCAATGTCATGTCGCTGTCTTGACCCGTCGCGGCTGTGGGCGCGGCGGTATTGCGGTTCCGGCTCAGTTGGCTGGATGATCTCCGAAGTGCAGACCAAGGCGATTGCGGTGATGCATGCCGCATCCGATATCTCCTTCAACCCTGATGGAGATATCACATGAAAATCGACCTTTCGGACAAGACGGCGCTGGTGACGGGCTCGACCTCCGGCATCGGCCACGCTATCGCCAGGGGCCTCGCTGGCGCCGGGGCCGATGCCGTGATCAATGGCCGGACAAGGGCCAAAGTCGATGCCGCCGTCGCGGCGATTGCCAAAGCTGTGCCCGGAGCCAGGGTCCGGGGCGTTGCCGCCGATGTCTCGACGGCGGAGGGATGCAAGACCCTGGTCGCGGCGCTGCCGGAGGTGGACATCCTCATCAACAATGCCGGGATATTCGAGCCCAAGGGCTTCCTCGATATTCCCGATGCCGACTGGAGCCGCTTCTTCGAGGTCAATGTGATGTCGGGCGTGCGGCTGTCGCGCGCCTACATGCCGGCCATGCTGAAGCGCGATTGGGGCCGTATCGTCTTCATCTCATCGGAATCCGCGTTGAACATCCCGAAGGAAATGATCCACTACGGCATGACCAAGACCGCGCAGCTCGCGGTGTCGCGCGGCCTTGCCGAGATGACCCGCGGCACCGCCGTGACCGTCAATTCAGTGCTGCCGGGACCGACCATGTCGGAGGGCGTCGAAAGCTTCGTGAAAGGGCTTGCGAAGCAAAACGGCCAGCCGGTGGAGGAGGCGGCCTCCCGCTTCGTCAGGCAGTTCCGCCCGACTTCGCTGCTGGAGCGCTTTGCCAGCGTCGAGGAAATCGCCAACATGGTGGTCTATATCTCTTCGAAAGAGGCGTCGGCCACCAACGGCGCCTCGCTGCGTGCCGAGGGCGGCATCGTTCAGACCATTGCCTGAAGGTGCGATGGCCTACGGGGCGCCTGTCCGCACCGCGAGATCGCGGATTCCGGTCTAATATCAGGCGTCATTGCAATGACGAGGCCGTTGAAGCCTACCACCCCTCCAGCACGATCTTGCCGCGCGACTTGCCGGATTCCAATAGCGCGTGCGCACGCCTTAGATTGGCGGCGTTGATGGTGCCGAACGTCTGATCGAGCGTGGTGCGCAATACGCTTTTGTCGATCAGGTCGGCGACATCGTTGAGCAGCTGGTGTTGCGCGATCATGTCCGCCGTCTGGAACGAAGAGCGGGTGAACATCGATTCCCAGTGAATTGAAACCGCCTTGGCCTTGAACACGCTGACGTTGAATTCCGGGGGATCGTCGATCAATCCGAATTTGCCTTGCGGCGCGATGATGTCAGCCAGCGCCTTGTAGTGCTGGCCGGTGGCAGTCAGGCCCGCAACCAGCGCGACCGGCGGCAGTTTCAGCCTTTCGATCTGCTCTTTCATTGTTTTCGCATGATCGATGACGGCATGGGCGCCGAGATCGAGACACCACGCCTGAGATTCCGGCCGGGACGCCGTTGCCACCACCGTCAGGCCGGTGAGCCGTCGCGCCAGCTGGATCAGGACCGATCCGACGCCGCCGGCGCCGCCGACGATCAGCAGCGTGCGCGGATCCACGCTTTTGCCGGGCACCACGCCGAGACGGTCGAACAGCAATTCCCATGACGTGATCGAGGTCAGCGGCAGCGCCGCGGCCTGGGCATAAGACAATGTCTTCGGCTTGCGGCCGACGATGCGCTCATCGACCAGATGAAATTCGGAATTGGTGCCCTGGCGCTGGATCGAGCCGGCATAGAAAACCTCGTCGCCGGCCTTGAACAGGGTGACATCGGGGCCGACCGCGTCGACGACGCCGGCGGCGTCATAGCCCAAAATCCTGGTCTCGCCCGCGGGTGGCGCGGCGCGCTTGCGCACCTTGTAATCGACCGGATTGACGGAAATCGCCTTGACGGCAACGCGGATATCGCGACCGGCAGGTTCCGGTTTCGCGGTCTCGAAATCGATCAACGCATCGGATGCGTCGATCGGCAGCGATTTTTGGTAGCCGACGGCCTTCATTGCGCGGTTCTCCCTGACACCTTCCGACAATACCTGCCGTTTCGCGACGGAATTGCAAGGGTTGAGCGAAACGCCGCTTTGGTCCGGCGGCGCTCGGCGGGCCGAGTCGGGCCGTAACCGGCGATATCGGACGCTTTCGATCACTTCTATTCGTGGGCCGGGACCCTTATATTCCCACCGCAATTCATGGGGATCCTTTCATGATCGTTATTCGCTTGTTCACGGCATTGCTGGTCCTGGCGGCTGCGACGGTGCCGGCGATGTCGCAGGACCGGCGCGTGCCGGCCTCGCCCGCGGATATCAGGCTTTCCTACGCGCCGATCCTGCAGCGCGTGCAGTCGGCGGTGGTCAACGTTTACGCCGCCAAGATGGTGCAAAATCACAACCCGCTGCTGGACGATCCGATCTTCCGCCGTTTCTTCGGCGTACCCGGCCAACGACAGGAACAGATGCAGCGTTCGCTGGGCTCGGGCGTGATGGTGGACCCGTCCGGCCTGGTCGTGACCAACAACCACGTCATCGAGGGCGCCGATCAGGTCAGGGTTTCACTCCCGGACAAGCGCGAATTCGAGGCCGAGATCGTGCTCAAGGATAGCCGTTCCGATCTCGCGGTATTGCGCCTGAAGGACGCCAAGGAAAAGTTCCCGACACTGGATTTGGCGAACTCCGACGAGCTGCAGGTCGGCGATGTCGTGCTGGCGATCGGCAATCCATTTGGGGTCGGGCAGACCGTGACCCACGGAATCATTTCAGCGCTGGCCCGCACGCATGTCGGTATCACCGATTACCAGTTCTTCATTCAGACCGATGCCGCGATCAACCCCGGCAATTCCGGCGGCGCATTGATTGACATGACCGGCAAGCTCGCCGGCATCAATACCTCGATCGTCTCGAACTCCGGCGGGTCGCTGGGCATCGGTTTTGCGATCCCCGCCAACATGGTGCGCGTCGTTGTCGCGTCCGCCAAAAGCGGCAGCACGTCGGTCAAGCGGCCGTGGCTTGGCGCACGGTTGCAGGCGGTGACGCCCGAAATCGCCGAGACGCTGGGCCTTCGCCTTCCCTCAGGTGCGCTGGTGGCCAACGTCACTGCGAACAGCCCGGCGGCGCGGGCGGGATTGAGGTTGTCCGATCTGATCGTGGCGATCGACGGGCAGACGATCGAGGATTCCAATGCGTTCGACTACCGCTTCGCCACGCGTCCCCTGGGCGGCACCTCGGAGATCGACGTATTGCGCGCCGGCAAGACCGTGAAGCTGACAGTGCCGCTTGAAACCGCGCCCGATATCGGCCGCAATGAAATCGAGCTGACCTCCCGCTCGCCGTTCCAGGGCGCCAGGATAGCCAACATCTCGCCCGCGGTCGCCGATGAAATGCACCTGGATACGGACACCGAAGGCGTGGTGGTGATCGAACTGGGCGATGACACCACCGCCGCCAATCTGGGATTCGAGAAAGGCGACATCATCATGGCGGTCAATAATCAGAAAATCGCCACGACCAGCGATCTCGAGCGGGCGACGCGTGAATCCGCGCGGGTCTGGCGCATTACTTTGGTGCGCGGCGGCCAGCAGATCAACGTGACGCTGGGCGGATGAGTCCCAGGAAACCACGTGAAGCCAAAACCCTGTTCGCTGCCGCGGGCATGGAACAGGATGCGCCGCATCCGCTGCCCGACAGGTTGCGCCCGCGCACGCTGTCGGATGTCGTCGGGCAGGATCATATCCTCGGGGCCGACGGCGCGCTGACGCGGATGCTGGCGACGCGCACGCTGGGTTCGCTGATCTTCTGGGGACCGCCGGGCACCGGCAAGACCACCGTTGCGCGGCTGCTGGCGGACGCCACCGAACTGCATTTTGAACAGCTCTCGGCGGTGTTTTCCGGTGTCGCCGATTTGAAGAAGGCGTTCGACGCCGCCCGCGCGCGGCGCGAGATGGGCAACGGCACGCTATTGTTCGTCGACGAGGTGCACCGGTTCAATCGGGCGCAGCAGGATTCGTTTCTCCCCGTGATGGAAGACGGCACCGTGGTGCTGGTCGGGGCGACCACCGAAAACCCCTCGTTCGAGCTCAACGCCGCGTTGCTGTCGCGGGCGCGCGTGCTGGTGTTTCATTCGCTCGACCCGGTTGCGATCGAGAAGCTGTTTGCCCACGCCGAGAACATCGAGGGCAAGAAGCTGCCGCTCGATTCCGAGGCGCGCGCCGTGCTGGTGCGCATGGCCGACGGCGACGGCCGCGCCGCGCTGACGCTCGCGGAAGAAGTCTGGCGCGCCGCGCGCGAAGGCGAGACCTTCAATGCCGCCCAGTTGCAGGACATCCTGCAGCGCCGGGCGCCGATCTACGACAAATCCGCCGACGGACATTACAACCTGATCTCGGCGCTGCATAAGTCGGTGCGCGGCTCCGATCCCGATGCCGCCCTGTACTACCTGGCGCGCATGATGGACGCCGGCGAAGACCCGCTGTTTCTGGCGCGGCGCGTGGTCCGCATGGCGGTCGAGGATATCGGTCTGGCCGATCCGCAGGCGCTGGCGATCTGCAACGCCGCCAAGGACGCCTACGATTTCCTTGGGTCTCCCGAAGGCGAACTGGCGATCGCGCAGGCCGTGATCTATCTCGCCACCGCGCCAAAATCGAATGCCGCCTACAAGGCGTTCGGTGCGGCGATGCGCGCGGCCAAGGAGGGCGGCTCGCTGCTGCCGCCAAAGCATATATTGAATTCGCCGACCAGCCTGATGAAGTCGGAAGGCTATGGCTCAGGCTACCAATACGATCACGACGCCGAGGATGCCTTCTCCGGCCAGGACTACTTTCCAGAGGCGCTGGGCCGCCAGACTTTCTATAACCCGCCCGACCGCGGATTTGAGCGCGAAATTCGGAAGCGGCTGGAGTATTGGGCGAAGCTGCGGGCTGCGCGGACGAGATCCGATCAATGAATGGAGGATTTGACCCTGTTAAGAAGGCTCCAAAGTCGGAAGGCGAGGGCGATGCGTTACTGAGCGCCGCCGCCCTGAGATATCTCTCTGTTCAAGCATCGGTCTTTAACCTGCCGGACCAATCGATTAGGTTGCAAGGCTGGATTTTTGGTGTACCCCTGCCAAGCGGAATGAAATCATGAGCCGTCGCGTCAAAAGACCGCTGGCGAAATCCCGCGGCCCCGGCGATCGTCCCAAGGGCGCGCGTCCATTCCGCGGCGCGCAAGCGGAGCGGCCACGGGCGCATCGTCCGGGAGGAAAGCCACCGCGTTTGTCCGAACGGCGGCCCGAGAAGCCGGCCCCCTTCGTTGCCGAGCCGGCCAAGATCGTTGCCGAGCCGCCGCCGCTGCCGACAAAGGTTCAGACCGTGGTCGTGACCCCGGACGAAAACAACATGCGGGTCGACCGCTTTCTCGAGGCGCGCTTTCCCGGCCTGTCGTTCTCCCATATCCAGCGCATCGTCCGCAAAGGTGAGTTACGCGTCAACGGCAAGCGCGCCGACAGCAAGGACCGGCTGGAGGAGGGGCAAAGCATTCGCATTCCGCCCTTGAAACTCGACGCGCCCAAGGTGCCCGGAAGCCTGTCGGAAGCGGCGGGCAAAACGCTGCAAGCCCTGAAGGACATGATCCTGTACGAGGACGCCGATGTCATGGTGCTGAACAAGCCCGCCGGCCTGGCGGTGCAGGGCGGTTCCGGCACGACGCGGCATGTCGATCAGATGCTGGAAGTGATGCGCGACGCCAAGGGACAAAAGCCCCGGCTGGTTCACCGGCTCGACAAGGAAACCGCGGGCTGTCTCCTGGTCGCGAAAACGCGGTTCGCCGCGACCGCGCTGACCGGATCGTTCCGCCACCGTTCGGCGCGCAAGATCTACTGGGCGCTGGTGGCGGGGGTTCCGAAGCCGAAGCAGGGCCGCATTTCGACCTATCTCGCCAAGGAAGAGAGCGAGGACGATACCATCATGCGCATCGCCGCGCATGGCGACGAGGGCGCCAGCCATGCCGTGACCTATTATGCCGTGGTGGAAACCTCGGCGCAGAAGCTCGCCTGGGTATCGCTGAAACCGGTCACCGGGCGCACCCATCAGTTACGGGCGCATATGGCCCATATCGATCATGCCATCGTCGGAGATCCCAAATATTTCAACAAGGAAAACTGGGAACTGCCGGGTGGGCTGCAGCAACGGCTGCATCTGTTGGCTCGCCGGATCGTGATCCCGCATCCGCGCGGCGGCTTCATCGACGCCACCGCGCCGCTGCCGCCGCATATGCTGCAGTCGTGGAATCTGTTAGGTCTCGAGGCAGACCGGTTCGATCCGATCGAAAACGCGCCGGAGGAATAATCCATCAAATTACCGCTGACGAGTTGCCGAAAACCAAATGCGTGAATTGTTCGACGAAGTGTCCGGAAAATCTCCGCTCGATCCCGAGGAAGCGGTGCGGCGTACCGCGCGCGGGCCGCAGCGGAAGCGCTTTTACGCCCACGCAGGCGTGGCCGAATCCCCGGATGGGTTTGCCATAACACTCGACGACAGGCCGGTGCGCACGTCCTCGGGGCGGCCGCTGGTGGCGCCGAACCGGGAAATCGCCGACGCCATCGCGGCCGAGTGGGATGCCCAGAAGGAGATCATCGATCCCCTGACCATGCCTTTTACCCGCCTTGCCAACAGCGTCGTCGATGCCGCGGCCGATCGGGTCGACGCCGTCGTTGAGGACATTGTGAAATATCTTGGGTCCGATCTGCTGTTCTATCGCGCTGGCCATCCGCAGACGCTGGTGGCGCGGGAAGCCGCGCATTGGGACCCCGTGTTGTTCTGGGCGGCGGATGCGCTGGGTGCCCGTTTCATCCTCGCCGAGGGGATCGTGCATGTCCGCCAGCCCGATTCCGCGATCGAAGCCGCGCGCGCCGCGCTCCCGGCGGACCCGTGGTCGGCCGCGGCCCTGCATGTGGTAACGACACTGACGGGCTCGGCGCTGCTGGCATTGGCGTTGATGCACGGCGTAATCGATTCGGCTTCCGTCTGGGCCGCCGCCCATGTCGACGAGGACTGGAACATCGAAAAATGGGGTGCGGATCAGGAGGTCGCGGCGCGTCGCGCGGCGCGACTGGTGGATTTCAGGGCCGCCGCAAGCATTCTCAGCTCGCTTTCAGGGATCGGTCATCAATAAAAACGCATGGGAGGAAATCATGCACTCAGCCTCGGTCTGGATATCTTCGCTCGCCGTCGCCGCGGCCGGCGGCTGGTTCGCCGCCACGACGTTGGCGCAGCCCGCGACCTCAAAGGAGCCGCGCTTTCCACAATTGACCATGGACCAGCTCGACGAGAAGCAAAAGCCGCTCGGCGAGCAGGTCATGAAGGTCTCCAGCGTCGGCCTCGCCGGGCCCTACAATCCGATGATCCGCAGCCCGGTGCTGGGCCAGCGTTTGTTCGACCTGTTTCATTATCTGCGTTGGGAAACCTCGGTGCCGACGAAACTCAACGAGTTTGCGATCCTGATCATCGGGCGGCAGTGGCGCTCGCAGGTCGAATGGTATGCGCACGCGCCGCTGGCGGCGAAAGCCGGACTGTCGCCCGACATTATCGCCGATCTCAAAGCCAGCAAGCGACCCTCCAACATGGCCGAGGATGAGGCGCTGGTTTACGATTTCGTCACCGAGCTCACCACAACACAAAAGGTTTCCGACGAAACCTATGCGCGGGCGAAGGAGATATTCAGCGATCAGCAGATCGTGGATCTGACGGCGGTGGCCGGCAACTACGTCATGGTCGCCATGATATTGGCGATGGCGGAGGAAACCACGCCGCCCGGCAAGGAGCCGCCGTTCAAGGCGGGGGAGAAGTAGGGCGACGCGGCATGCTCAGTGTCACCTCTCCCATTGGGAGGGGTCGGCGCGTAGCGTCAACCTCGACCCCGGTCCGCGCCTATGGTCCCGGCTGCGCTTGTTTGGTCCATCGCCTCGCCTCCATCGAATCCCCTGATGACTGTACCCCTGGATAGCTGTTTGGGTAATCGAACTTAACAGCGGAAAGCCGGTTTCCCGCACGCAAATTGCCGTGTTAGAACCGCCCTCAAATTTGGCGGGAAGCACCCATGAAAGACATCCTGGACACCCTCGAGGAACGCCGCGCGGGGGCGAAACTCGGCGGCGGCGAAAAGCGCATCGAGGCCCAGCACGCCCGCGGCAAATTGACGGCGCGCGAGCGCATCGAGCTTTTGCTCGACAAGGGCAGTTTCGAGGAATTCGACATGTTCGTCGAGCACCGTTCGGTCGAATTCGGCATGGACAAGACAAAGGTGCCCGGCGACGGCGTCGTCACCGGCTGGGGCACCGTCAACGGCCGCAAGACGTTTGTGTTTGCCAAGGATTTTACCGTGTTTGGCGGCTCGTTGTCGGAGACCCACGCGCAGAAAATCGTGAAAATCCAGGACATGGCGATGAAGGCGAGGGCGCCGATCATCGGGCTCTACGACGCCGGCGGCGCGCGCATCCAGGAAGGCGTCGCCGCACTGGCGGGCTATTCCTATGTGTTCCGCCGCAATGTCATTGCCTCGGGCGTGATTCCGCAGATCTCCGTGATCATGGGGCCATGCGCCGGCGGCGACGTCTATTCGCCCGCCATGACCGACTTCATCTTCATGGTGAAGAACACCAGCTATATGTTTGTCACCGGGCCCGATGTGGTGAAAACCGTGACCAACGAGGTGGTGACGGCCGAAGAACTCGGCGGCGCTTCGGTGCACGCCACCCGCTCCTCGATCGCGGACGGCGCCTTCGAGAACGACGTCGAGACGCTGCTGCAGATGCGCCGGCTGATCGATTTCCTGCCGGCGAATAATACCGACGGGGTGCCGGAGTGGCCGAGTTTCGACGATATCGAGCGGGTCGACATGTCGCTGGACACGCTGATCCCCGACAATCCGAACCAGCCCTACGACATCAAGGAATTGATCCTGAAAGTGGTGGACGAGGGCGATTTCTTCGAAATCTCCGAGACCTTTGCCCGCAACATCGTCACCGGCTTCGGCCGCATCGCCGGCCGCACCGTCGGCTTCGTCGCCAACCAGCCGATGGTGCTGGCGGGCGTGCTCGACAGCGACGCCTCGCGCAAGGCCGCGCGCTTTGTGCGGTTTTGCGACGCCTTCAACATTCCGATCGTCACCTTTGTCGACGTGCCGGGCTTCCTGCCGGGCACCGCCCAGGAATATGGCGGATTGATAAAACACGGCGCCAAGCTGTTGTTCGCCTATTCGCAATGCACGGTGCCACTGGTCACCGTGATCACGCGCAAAGCCTATGGCGGCGCATTCGACGTGATGGCCTCGAAGGAAATCGGCGCCGACATGAACTACGCCTGGCCAACCGCGCAGATCGCGGTAATGGGCGCCAAGGGCGCGGTGGAAATCATTTTTCGCGGCGATATCGGCGATGCCGACAAGATCGCCGCGCGGACCAAGGAATACGAAGACCGCTTCCTGTCACCCTTCATCGCCGCCGAGCGCGGCTATATCGACGACGTCATCATGCCGCATTCGACCCGCCGCCGCATCGCGCGGGCACTGGCGATGCTGCGGGACAAGCATGTCGAGATGCCGATGAAGAAGCATGACAATTTTCCGTTGTAGATGAATTGATATATATCTATTAGTTGTAGATATTCTTTTGCCTATTTTGGGTGAGGGGCTCGATCAGGAGATTAATATGGAAAATTACAAATGGAAGCCGATCCAGCCCCTGTCGGATGCGGAGCGGAATATTGATCTCGGAGCAATGCGGCCGATTTACGAAACTTGGCAGACATCGAGGGAAAATCTACGAGCGTCGAGCTCCGCGGGTCTAAAGGAGTTTTCTCAAAGATTGATAAGGCGATTGAGTATTGAAACTGGTATCCTAGAACGATTGTACGATTTGGATCGAGGGACCACCGAAGCTCTTGTCGCGCACGGATTTGCTGAAGAACTTGTTTCACGATCCAGCACAGATATCGAGCCCTCGAGGCTGGTCGATATACTCAGAGATCATGAAGCGGCGATCCAGCTTGTAATGGACTGCGTTTCCGGAAACCGCCCTTTGAGCAAAGGCGTCGTTCATGATTTGCATCGGATTTTGACTAGACATCAAGACACGACGACCGCAATCGATCAATTTGGAAACCGGCGGGAAATACCACTACTCAAAGGTAGGTTTAAACAACATCCAAATAATCCGCGTCGACTTGACGGGAGCGAACATGAATATTGCCCTCCAATTCACGTAGAGCAAGAAGTTGAGAATCTTCTGAAGTGGCTTGCGGAATACCAAGATGATGATCCCATTATTGTGGCGGCTTGGCTTCATCATCGCTTCACTCAAATCCATCCATATCAAGACGGCAACGGCAGGGTCGCGCGCGCTATTACGACGCTGGTGCTATTGAAAGCAAAACTGCTCCCGTTGGTAGTCGATCGAGATTTGAGAGCGGACTATATCAACGCACTGGAGCTTTCGGACCAGGGTGATCTTTTCACACTGGCTTCTATGTTTGCTCGCCTTGAACGTACAGCTATAATGCAAGCGCTCAGCGTTGATGCGGACGCGGAGATATCCCATCAGAAAACTTTGACATCCGCTGTTATTGAGAGTTTAGCGCAAAAATTTGGACGGCGCCGAGAGGAAAAGCACGCGGAGCTTCGATCCGTCAACAATTTGGCCTTGGCACTGCGTAGTCGTGCTCGCAGACAGTTGGAGCAAGCATTTTCGCAGCTGGAAGACCCTCTGACGGAACTAGCTCATCCGCACATTAACATTATGGACGGCGGACCAGACAGCAGCACCGCGCATTGGTATAAATTTGAAGTTGCACAATCGGCTACTTCCGGCGGCAAATACGCTAATTTCTCGGAAGCGCACTATTTTGTAAAGGCTTCTGTTAGAGTGGATCGTGAGAGATTGGTTTTTGTTACATCTTTTCATCACGTTGGTCGTGAGCTTTCAGGAATAATGGAGGCAACGGCATTTTCAAGGTTGGAATCATATGAAGATTCTGATGACCGGGAATATGCGTCTCAGGACTTTTTTGTTTGCTCTTTGGAGCCGTTTGTTTTTACGTACAAGACAAACGAACATGATATCGTCGATGCGTTTAGTCGGTGGCTCGATGCTGCTATAGCAGTGGCGTTCAAAGAATACGGAGATCGGCTATAGATAGAAGTCGGCTTCCTTCCTTCTTTTTTTCGCGGTCTAAATTTCTGCGCCAACCATCCCGCCCTCCTTCCTCCACCACCTCTGCGCCTTCACGCTGGTGTCGCCCGCGCGATTGGGGGTGACCACATGAAGCGGCTGATCGCCGACTTCAACCGTGACTGGCCGGATGTCACGCGCACGCGGGAGACTTTTGTGCTCGCGGAGGAGTTCGCGGCGTAGCGGAGCGGGCGGCCAACTGTTCGCGGGGACGACGATTGAAATTGAATTCGTATTCAGCGGACATTCATCTGACTGCGGCAAAACTCTGGCCTACGTGAATCACACGCGAAGGAGGAGATATAATGGAACGCCGTCACTTTCTAAAATTCGTCTTTGGCGCGGCTGCCGGCGCGGCAGCGCTTGCCGTGAGCGCGCAAGCCGCGCCGCTGGCGCCGTATCCGCTCGTGCAGGACGGAAGTTTGCCGGCTGCACGCGAGGATGTCCATCCTGCGGTGACCACCACCGACGAGGTGGAACAGCTGAAGCCCGAACAGGTGCGCTGGGGCCATCGCGGGCACGGACACTGGCACCGGCACCGCCGTCATTGGTGGCATCGCCACCGTTGGCATCGGCACCACCGTCACTGGTAAGGCGCATCGCCATTACCAGACCCGCCATGGTGCTTGCGGCGGCGGTACAGAACTCGCGCAAGTCGGGGATCGGGTTTTCGGTCCCTGCCTTCTTAGTCCCTGCCTTGGTGGCGCTGAACTCACTTCACCAGAAAACTCATTTGGCCAGAAAGGTGAGCATCAGCTCGTTGAATTTCCGGGGCGCCTCGAGAAACGCCAGATGCCCGGTATTGGGGATCACCTCGGCGCGCGCATCGGGCATCCTGGCCGCGAGCGCCTGAGCGAGTTCGGCGTTATGACCCATCTGCGGGCGCAGCGCTTCCGGCGCGTTCGGCCTGCCGGGCGCGTTGTGGTCGTCCGATCCCATCACGAACAGCGTCGGCAGGGTAATCTGCGGTATTTCGTGCGCGACGGGCTCGCGGTAGATCATCTGCGCCGAGCTGACGAAGGCGCGCAGCCAGCGCGGATAATCGGAAGCGCCCTTGATGTTGAAACGGGCGTCGATGAACGGCGTGATCTGGTCAGGCGGCAGTTTGAGCGAATAATTGGTCTCGAGCTGCTTGCGGTAGCCGTCGGCGGTCAGCTTGTCCTCGTGTTCCAGAATCGTCTCGGTCGGCGT
>Ga0116129_1000824_pt1 | contig 18507 bp, 12 predicted proteins | sample June2015DPH_17_2_FD_89732 | JGI IMG/M metagenome (GOLD analysis project Ga0116129, IMG submission 89732) | Peatland microbial communities from SPRUCE experiment site at the Marcell Experimental Forest, Minnesota, USA - June2015DPH_17_10 | ecosystem: Environmental > Terrestrial > Soil > Wetlands...
AACCGCACCATTGAGAGGAATATGGCCGAACTGCGCACCCTGCGGGCCGAACGCAAAGCCGCCCGCGATCAAGCCCTCGAAGAAGCCCTGCTTCTCTCCCAACTCGCACAGAGCAAAGGCGAAAAATACGATGCGGTAGCCGATTTCCCGCCCGAACTCCTGGGAACGGATTCTGTTTTTTCACCTGCCGCAATCACCCATCTGATCGCCCGGAATCAGCGCCTGAACGAAGCCCGCGACTACGCGAAAACCCGCATAAACCCGAAATCAGGTCGCCCAATGCCCGCAGCCGCGTAACTCAGTCTCGGTGGCGCAGGCGCTTTGGTGGCGCAGGCGCTTTGGTGGCGCAGGCGCTTTCGCCTGCGAAGTAGACTGCCAAGTAGTGCGGCCCGGCTCTCCGTGCATTTCGCCCAGCCACCAGCTCTTTGACAATTGAATATAGGATCGACCCCACTCACCACACCCGAACCAGCTCGCGCTGGCCTCGGCGACATAACACTGTGAATGCGACATGTTAAACGGCTTTCTGAGCCAGGCCCCCAAACGGCTAAGCGCCTACCGCGCCTACCTCGTCCCACTTTCCCTTGGAAATAAGGTATAACCATCCAATATGCGAATCTTCGCCATCTTCCTGGCCATCGCCGCCAGCGCCGCCGCCGCCGGCATCCCTTATCTCACCGAACCCACGCTCTGCCCCACGCGGCCCGAGATCGCGTTCGTCGCCGGCGGCGATATCTGGGTGGTGTCCGCCAAGGGCGGCGAAGCGCACCTGCTGGTCTCTAACCCCGCCGAAGAATCGCGCCCTTTGTACTCGCCCGACGGCGCGCGCCTGGCGTTCGTCTCTACGCGCACTGGCGGCGGCGACATCTACATCCTCACGCTGGCCAGCGGCGAGCTGAAGCGGCTGACTTTCGACGACAGTCTCGACCAGCTCGACTCCTGGTCGCGCGATGGTAAGTGGATCTATTTCTCGAATGGCTCGCACGACGTCGGCCATAAGAACGATATCTACCGCGTCAGCTCTGAAGGCGGCACGCCGATGCCCGTCAGCGCCGACCGGTTCACCAACGAATATCAGGGCGCGCCATCGCCCGATGGCCTGAGTGTCGCGTTCGCCGCGCGCGGCAATGGCGACCAGCAATGGTGGCGTCACGGCCATAGTCATCTGGATGAATCCGAGATTTGGCTGCGTAAGGACGGCGTCAAGGATGGGACAACCGGCGCGTACGAAAAGCTGGTGGATCTCAACGGTCGCAACAATTGGCCCATGTGGGCGCCCGATGGCAAGCAGCTCTATTTCATGTCGGACCGCACCGGAACCGAGAACATCTGGAGTCTGCCGGTGGGCGCGAAGCCCAAGCAGGTGACCAGGTTTACCAACGGGCGCGTGCTCTGGCCTTCGATGGGTTACGACGGCAAGGCCATCGTCTTCGAACGCGATTTCAAGATCTGGCAGCTCGACACCAAAAACGGAGAAGCCTACGCCCTGCCCATCACGCTGATGGGCTCGTCCGCCGGAGTGGGCGCAACTCACCTCACGCTGAACCAGTTCACCGGTCTCGACCTTTCGCCCGACGGCAAGAAGATTGTGCTGGTCGGCCACGGCGATGTGTTCGCGGCGTCGGCCCGCGATGGCGGCGAAGCTCTGCAGGTCACGCATACGCCCGGACCGGAATCGCAGGTCGCGTGGGCGCCGGATTCCTCGCGCATCGTCTATGTGAGCCAGCGCGACGCCATCATGCACGTGTTCCTCTATGACTTCACGCACCGGACCGAGGCGCAGTTAACCAGCGGCCCCAAGTCGGATCAGAGTCCGCGCTTTTCACCGGACGGCAAAACCATCGCCTACGTCCACGACAAGCACGAGCTGCGCGTGATCGATCCGGAATCGAAGCAAGACCGTCTGCTGGTGTCCGGATACCTCGGCGGCGGTTTCAACGGCGGCGTCTTCGAATGGTCGGGCGACGGCAAATGGATCGCCTACGCGGCGACCGGCGATAGCGGACTGCGCAACGTCTACGTGGTTCCCGCGGCCGGCGGCACCGGGCGCCAGATCAGCTTCCTGGCGAATTCCAACGTCAACTCGATTCACTTCAGTCCCGATGGCAAGTATCTGCTTTACCAAACCGGCCAGCGTACGGAGACGCCGCAAATCGCGCGTATCGATCTCACGCCCGCCCAACCGAAATTCGCCGAGGAGCGCTTCGACGATTTGTTTAAGCCCGATGCTCCGCGCGGCCGCGGTGGCGCGGCTGGCGCAGAAGCCAAGCCGCCGGCCAAGCCCGTGGAGATCGATTTCGACGGCATTCGCGAGCGCATTTCGATGTTGCCTCTGGGTCTGGACATTTCCAATCCACAAATCAGCCCCGATGGGAAACTGCTTTTGTTTACGGCGACCGTGGCCGGGCAGCAGAGCCTGTATCTCTATCCCATGGAGACCGACAGCGCGGGCGGTGGCGGCGGCAGAGGCGGCCGCGGTGGCGGCGGTGGCGGCCGCACCGCGCGCCAGTTGACCACTACGCCTGGCGGCAAGCAGCGCGCGCAATTTTCGCCCGATTCCAAGGAGGTCTACTACCTGGAAGGCGGCCGCGTGAACGCCATCGGGGTGGACAATCGCCAGGTGCGCGCGGTGAACGTCAACGCCGAGATGGATGTGGATTTCGCCAAGGAAAAGATGGCCGTGTTCGAAGAAGCCTGGGCGGGCCAGCGCGATAACTACTACGACCCGAAGTATCACGGGGCCGATTGGGACGCGGTGCGCAAGACGTACGCCCCCTTGATTGAGGCTGCCGCCAACCCCGACGAGATGCGCCGCGTTTTGCGCATGATGATCGGCGAGCTGAACTCGTCGCACTCGGGAATCACTGCTCCCGCGGCCGGCGCGGCGGGCGGCGGTGGACGCGGCGAGGGCGTAGGGCAACTCGGCCTAAGCTTCGATCGCGCCGAATATGAGAGTTCGGGTAAGTTGAAGATCACCGAAGTGTTGCCGCATTCGCCCGCCGCGCTGGCGAAGATTCAGACCGGCGAGGAGCTGCTCAAAGTGAACGGTACGCCGCTTGGGGCGCATGTGAACCTCGATGAGTTACTGGACCACATGGCCGGTAAGCGCGTGGTGCTGGACATCGGCGGACACGATGTAACTGTGCTGCCGGTGGCATCGCTCGCCGAACAGATGTATAGGAAGTGGGTGGAGGACAATCGCGCGTACGTGCTGAAGGTAAGCAGCGGCCGCTTGGGTTACATTCACATGCGCGATATGTCGGAACAGGCGCTGACACAGTTGTATCTCGATCTGGACGCGGAGAACCATGCCAAGGATGGCGTAGTGATCGACATTCGCAATAACAACGGCGGCTTCGTGAACGCTTACGCGCTCGACGTCCTGTCGCGCCGTCCGTATCTGACCATGACAGGCCGGGACGCGCCTACCGGGCCTGCGCGAACCGAGTTAGGACAGCGCGCGCTTGAGTTGCCGACTGTGTTAGTGACGAATCAACACTCACTCTCCGACGCCGAGGATTTCACGGAAGGCTACCGGACCTTGAAGCTCGGCAAGGTAGTAGGCGAGCCGACATCCGGGTGGATCATCTACACCGGATCGATGACCCTGGTAGACGGCACCGCGATGCGTATGCCAGGCACGCGCATCACCGGAGTCGACGGCAAAGACATGGAACTGCATCCGCGCCCTGTCGACGTAGAAGTGTCCAGGCCGATCGGCGAGAGCTACACCGGCAAAGATTCACAACTCGACGCCGCCGTCAAGGAGTTACTCGCAGAGTTACCCAAAAAATAACCACTAACAAACCAATATCTCTTGCAGCCTTGTGCTCTTGCAGCGCCCCATGCTCTTTTGCAAGCCTGTGCCTTTCTGCAGCCTGTGCTTGCACTACTCTTGTGGGGCAGCCAATCCTGGCTGCAGCCGGCTTTCAGCCGGCTCCTCACTTGCAAACAAAACTACCCGCGTCATCCGTACTCCCGCTGCCCTTCCAATGCGCAGTCTCTGGATAAGCGCATAGCGGTCGCGTACGTACCGCCACCGGGGGATTGGTTCCCGGTTTCAACTTACTGGCCACCACCTGCTCCGGCGCCGCTCCCTGCTCCACCCAGCGCTCCAGCGCCCCCTCGATATCGTGCTCGGGGTCGGTACGCGGCACGCCTGCCTGGCCGAAAACGTTAGGACCGTTACCGCCGCCGCAGTGACCCATCCCTGGAACCATGAACAGGCGAACGAACGCGGCGGCGTCTTTTGAGCCCATCTTTTTCACCACGCTCCGGTAGTAATCGATCGTATTCTGTGGGGGAATCGCCGCGTCGCTCCAGCCGTGGTAGAGAATCAGCTTCCCGCCGCGGCTTTCGAATTTCTTCAACTCGGGATCGGTGGCGTTCAAAGCGAGCGCCATTTTGTCGTCGGCCAGCTTAACGTTATGGTCCGTTGTGGAAGTCTTAAAATCCCACGCGGCTTCGTCATAGACCATGTACTTGAAGAAGTTGGTTCCGAAGGCGTTTTGCAGGCTCGGGTTCCCACCGGCGCCAGTGATCCATGCCGCCCAGTCGCCCTGTTCCGCTTCGCCACCCGGAGCGAAACCCGGCAGAATCGCCTCACCCTTCGATGTCTTTGCCCCGCCATAAATCTTGCGCACCGCGGCGATCTGCGGCGCCGTAAGACACGCGTCTGTCTCCGCGCCCTTGCACAGCAGTACGCCAGGATCGAAGCGGCATTGCGCCGGGTTTTCGATGACGCCATCCTTCACGCCATCGAGCGCGTCGCAGGCCGCCAGCGCGGCGCTTTCGATGGCCGGCAGCTTGGATGCGGATATCGCACTGCCCGGCTCCGACAAGGCTTGCAGGTTGAAGATGGCGGTGGTCAGCAGGTGCGTCCAGTAGTTGGCGGGAGCGCCGGCGACGATGCCGTCATAGTCGGCCGGATAGCGCTCCGCCTCCATCAGCGCCTGGCGTCCGCCGTTCGAGCACGAGTTGAAATAGGAGCGCTTCGGCGCTGCCCCATAGAACGCGAATATCACGCCCTTGGCCGCCTCGGCAGTCACGTGGATGGCGCGAGATCCGAAGTCGGCGATCTTCTCGGGATGGTTCAGCGCCCAGGACGCATCGGTTCCGCCGGCCTGGTGGCCGGTATCCGTGGCAGCGGTTGCGTAGCCATGCGCAACGGCAGCGGCGAGCGCATTGAAATCGATGGACCCGGCGAAGCCTCCGTTGCCGATGCCCTGGAATTTGCCGTTCCAACCCGAGGCGGGCAGCCAGATTTCGACGTGAATATCCGAATCGGCCGACGGCTTCAAGACCATCGCCACGCGGCAGAAGTCCACCGCGGTCTTGACCGGTCCACCGGGTGAAGCGAAGGAGCCTTTTGGCACGGATTGCGCGGTGGCGATGGTGGCTTCGGGAAGTTGGAGCGCGGCCAGGTCGGCGCAAGTCGCCGCGCGTGAGGGCGGGGATGGGAGCAATGCAAACGCGGCCAGCGCAAGCAGCGGCAAGGATGGAAAAACAGTGGGTCTCATGACGTTCCTCCATTATGTGCGATTCGTGGCGCACGCACTTATGCGTGCAGCGTTCACACTCGTGTGAACGCGTCTTCCTCGGCGCCGCAATTACCCACTCGCCAGATCGGCCAATGTCTCCGCCAGCGCCAGCACCCCGCACGCGATCGCTTCCGCAGACGCATACTCGTCGGGACGGTGACTCACGCCGCCGCGGCACGGGATGAACAGCATGGCCGTGGGCGCAATCCGCGACATAAACAGTGAGTCGTGATAAGCGCGGCTCACCATAGTTTGAAAGCCGAACCCATGCGTGGCGCAGGCGCGGGTGAGCGACTCCACCACTCTCGCATCGCATTGCGCGGGCGTATCGGCGTTGATCGTTTCCGCGTTCACGGCAACCCCGCGCCGCTTCGCCACGTCCTCGCATGCGTCGCGGATTTGCGCGAGCACGGCGTCGCGTCGCGCCTCATTCGTATCGCGGACGTCCACCTCCAGGCGGACTTCGCTGGGGATGCTGTTGATAGCCCCCGGAAAAACTTCGCAGACTCCGACGGTAGCTACGGTATCGATGACGCCGGTCGATTTGGCGGCGCTCTCCACCGCGAGAACCAGTTCCGCAGCAGCGCAGAATGCGTCCTTGCGGGCGGGCATTAATACCGCGCCTGCATGGCCGCCTTCGCCTTCAATCCTGATGCGCAAGCTTGCCGGAGCAGCGATGGCAGTCACCACTCCCAGCGGGATACCAGCGCGTTCCAGCAGCGGGCCTTGCTCGATATGCAGCTCCACGAACGTGGCGTAGTGGCCCTGCGGCAGGCGCACGCCGGCGAGGTCGCCGCCGAATCCCGCGGCCGTGCGCCAGTGGTTCAGCGTCTCACCGTCCTTGCCCACCAGACGAGTATCGGCCGCCGCGTCGAGCAAGCCCGCCATCAGCCGGCTGCCGATGCAACCGATGCCGAAGCGCGTCGGCTCCTCGGAGGTGAAGATCACCAGTTCGATGGAGCGGCGCGGGCGGAATCCGCTACGCTGCAACGCGCGGATGGCTTCGAGACCGCCCAGCACGCCGACTGTTCCGTCGTAACGTCCGGCGTTAGGGATAGCGTCGATGTGCGAACCCGTGGCAACCGCGGCAAGGTCGGGCTCGCTGCCGGCCCAGCGCGCGAACGTGTTGCCCACGGCGTCTTCGCGTATGGCAAGGCCCGCGTCGGCGCTTAGCCGCTTCACGTATCCGCGGGCTTTCCGGTCGGTTTCGGAAAACACCACGCGCGTGACAGCGGGTGCGGGCGCTTCCGAAAATGACGCCAGCGCATCCAGTTCCGCCGAGAGCTGCGCAGTTTGAATTTCCAGGTTCATGATGCTACGCCAGCGGATGCCGGTTCCAATCCTTATAGATAAGATACTTCGCCGGCTTTTTGCCCAGCGCGCCAAACCATTGCGGGCAATACGGCGCCATCCAGATAAAATCGCCGGCGGCCACCGGATACCAGCAGTCGCCCAAACGATAGATGCCTTCGCCGGCCAGCATCAGCAGGCCGTGCTCCATCACATGCATCTCAACCATGGGCAGTGACGCGCCGGGATCGTAAGTCATCGTGTTCACCGCGAAGTCGAACGCGGTGTCTTCCGGAAGCAGGCGGCGCACTTGGATGGCGGGATCGTTCAACAGCGCTTGCGGTTCGACCGCACTCTCGTCGCCAGTGAATGCGGCCGGCGCTGGCGAGCCCTCCAGGGGCTGGTAATTCTTTTCGATCACCGCCATGCGCGCGCCTTGCGGCGACGTCCATGCTGCCGTCGTATCCTGCGGCGCGAAAGTGTAATGGTCCGGACCCAGTCGCAGGCCGCCGCTTTCCAAATCGCCCTCGATCACGTAGACGAAGCGTTGCGCTTGCGCGGGGCCCAGCGCGCCGCCAGCCTCCAGTTCCGCCGTGTATTGCGTGAACTTCGCGCCCAGCGCGGGGCCAACGTGAACCACGGCCGTCGCCGCGACCATGCCGGGCAGCGGAGCGCGCACGAAGGTATCGGGCGTCTGTAACAAGTGATCGGCGCGGATCGCGCTACGGGTTTGTCCCAAGTGATGCATCGTCTGTAGTCCTCGGCCGCAGCAGTCTTCCACAACTTCGCGCCGCGATTCTGCCGTCCTGAAAAATCGTTTCACCCCGCCTTATAGTGCGGCAAACGCGGCCGCGGAACGTCTCGCCCACGTACGGGCTGAAGGAATGCCGTTGGAATAAGCCGTCGCGCTTCAAAGTATCGCACGCGCTCAAATCGACCAGCACAAAATCGGCGTCCATCCCCGGCGCGATGGAGCCCTTGCGCGGCAAGCTGAAACGGCGCGCCGGCGACGCCGCGGTAAGCTCGGCAATCCGCTGCAGCGGCAGGGCGCGCGCGAAATGGCCGCGGTCCAAAAGGACGGCCAGCGTGGATTGCACTCCCGCGATGCCGCCCCAGATAGAGAAGAAATCTGCGCCATCCTTCATGGATGGCAAAGCGGGCGAGTGATCCGAAGCCACCACGTCCACATCGCCCGCCATGAGATGGCCCCACAGCGATTCGCTCTCGGCGGCGCTGCGCAACGGCGGCGCGCACTTAGCTACGGCGCCCAGGCGCTCCACGTCTTCTTCGGTGAAGTATAGGTAATGCGCACAGGTCTCAATGGTTATGTTCGCGCCGCGCGCACGCGCTTCGAGCGCAGCCGCCACGCCGCGGCCGGAACTCACGTGGACAATGTGCAGCTTCGCGCCAGTTTCGGCGGCGATCAACCCGGCGCGCTGGATAGCCTCGACTTCGGCGAGCACAGGGCGCGAATCCAGATAATCGCGGATGGATGTGCGGCCGGCCTCGATCACTCGCCGCGCGAGGCCCGCGGTCAATTCTTCGCTTTCCGCGTGGACGGCCACAGGCAAGTTCAACCGCGCGGCTTCGCGCATGCCCTCGTAGAGCGTGAAGTCGTCGGCGCGCGGAAACTCCGGCAACCCGGAATTCGAGAGGAACGCTTTGAAGCCCACCGCGCCGCACTCCGCCAACTCCGCGAGCGCTCCGACGCGGCCCGGAACCAGGCCGCCCCACAAGGCGAAATCCGCGATGGATGAGCGCTCAAGCGCCTCGCGCTTCGATTCAAAATCGGACGCGGAAAGCGTGCAGGGTGTCGAATTCAGCGGCATGTCGATGAAAGTCGCGCCGCCCCCCGCAGCCAGTGCGCGACTACCGCTGGCAGCGCCTTCCCAATCCGTGCGGCCAGGCTCGTTGAAGTGGACGTGGCAATCCAGAACGGCTGGGAAAATCGTGAGACCGCGCGCGTCGATTTCTTCCGCTGCGCCGGAAATTTCATTCCCGATTTCGACGATTTGGCCCGCTTCTACGGCGATATCGACGCGCGGTTCAGCATAGACAGGCCAGGAGGCCTGTCCCACTAACACGGCGTTTCCACCGCGGATCACGAGGTCAGGCATACTGGCGCTCCAGATCGGCAAGGAATCGTGAGCCGCATGCCAGCGCGGCCTCCACGTCTTCCACGTTTACGGTTTCGTCGGGATGGTGGCTGACGCCGCCGGGGCTGCGCACGAACAGCATGGCCGCGGGGAAATGCGGCGCCAGAATCATGGCATCATGCCCCGCGCCGCTCGTGATGCTATGCGCAGGGATGCCTTCCGCGGCGGTGGCGCGCCACAATCTCGCGGTGAGCTCCGCGTCCATAGCGACGGCGCTTTGATCGAGGCAGGGCTCAGTGCGAAGACTCAACCCGCGGTGCTGGGCGATGGCTTGGGCCGCTTCCAGAATGCTCCGGACGCCGCGCCGACGCGTTTCATCCGATGCGTGACGCACGTCGAGGCTCACATGCGCAGCGCCAGCGATCACGTTGCCTGCGCCGGGTTCAACGGCAATGCGTCCCACCGTGGCCACAAGTTCCCGAACCTCGTGCGCGATGCGCTCCACGGCGCCGATCCACTCTGCCGCGCCCGCCAGGGCATCGTGACGCAGCGCCATCGGAGTCGTGCCCGCGTGATTGGCGTTGCCTTCGAAATGAAGCATCAGCCGGCTTTGCCCGGCGATGCCATCCACAACACCGAGTGGCAGGCCGAGATGCTCCAGCACCGGACCTTGCTCGATGTGAAACTCCAGGTAGCCGAAAACATTGGGCGGCAGTTTGGCATCGGGAATACGCGCCGGGTCGAGACCGAAATCGCGAATGGCGCCGGAGATCCGCTCAATGAGGCATGCGTCTAAACTGCCCACCACGGCGCGGCTGCCAATGAAGGGGACGCCATACCGCACGCCTTCTTCCTCGGAGAAGCCGATTAACTCGATGGCATAAGGCAGCCCACGGCCAGCCAAATTCTCGAGCAGCGCCACGCCCAGCACAACGCCCAGGATGCCGTCGAAAGCGCCCGCATCAGGAACGGTATCAAGGTGCGACCCAATGACGAAAGTGGGGCGGACCCCCTGGTCCGCGCGGGTCCCCCCGGACCCGCTATTTGCCAACGACATCTGCTCCGCATGATCGCGAGGAGGCCGACCGGGAGGGCGGCCGCGGACCACGGGGTCCGCCCTACAGGTCGCGCGCAGATTACCCACCGCGTCGATCCGAACCTCACAGCCAGCCTCACTCAGCCATCGACCAACGATCTCGTGTACATCCTTCATCGGCGCCGAAAGGTAAGTGCGCGTAATGCGTCCCGGTTCTTCAGTGTAACTGGCAAGCAGACGGCACCGCTCCACGGCCGTGCGCGCGGCGCTACCCCATCTACCCATCACGAGCCCCTATACGTGCTATACCCGTATGGCGAGAGCAGCAGCGGGACATGGTAAATACCGGTCTCCTCAGCGACGCCGAAACGAATCACGACTTCATCGAGGAAAGCCGGCTCGGCGAGTGTCACTCCTTGTCGCCGCAAGTATGTGCCCGCCGCGAAGACCAGCTCGTAAACGCCCGTCGGAATTCGATCGCCCGAAAGCAGAGGCTCATCCGTGCGCCCGTCGCGATTAGTGAGTGCGCTGGCGCAATGCTCGCGTCCCGTCTCGGCGATGCGATAGAGACTCACTGCCAGACCCGCCGCCGGCCGCCCTTGCGATGTGTCCAAAACGTGTGTGGAAAGCCGCGCCAAATGTTATCTCCGCAGACTCAAACCCAGGCAGCCATAAGGTGGCCGCGAATCGGTGTAAACGCCCATCATATCGCCCTGCTCCACGATGGTATCCCAAGTACGGTTGTTAGCTTCGAGGTCGATCTGCGAGATAGTCGGAATGTCTTCCAGCACCCGGCAACCTATCTGGTAGATGACTTCCTGAATGCTGCCCGATTCGAAACCGGCAAAGACATCGTGGACGATTCCGCGCACGCTCTTCGCCGCGGCTTCTTGAGATGTAGCCCCATCTTGAAACGCAGCCTCGAAGCTCGTGTAACTCCACTCCACGTCCAACCACATGTGCAGCGGCCGATTCTTGATATCGGGCAACGTTGTATACTGATCGCGCACGAAGCCATTAAAAGCGCTGCCGCCCAAGCGGAGCAGCCGGAAGCCGCGAATTCCCGAGCGCACTTCCGCTATGTCAAGCCCATCGGCGGAACGGCTCATTTCCACGCGGGCGAAAGCGCGGTCCGGTCCCTCCGGCGCAAATGCCATGCCGCCTTCCCCCACGCCCGAATAAGGAATCTCCGACGCCGACACTTGCGCGCCGGCCGTGTGCGGATAAGTAGCAAGAAACTTATCGCAGAGAAAGCGGCAGTAACTTTCCAGGTGGAAACCTGTATAATTCAGCGTTTCGCGCTGAATGAAATTCTTCATCGAATCGGTGGCCACCAGGTTAGTGTTATCACCCGTTGTGTAAGTGGGCCAAAAAGCATCGCCATATAGCAGCATCATTACATTCGCGCCAAATACCGGGCAGCAGCCCTCGGGGACAGCCCCGTCGCGGTGTAGACGATAGACAGTGACATCGCCTTTACCGTAGTAGTTACGCTTCCAACCGCTGGCGAACCGTTCCACTCTTCACTTACCTCCTTTGTGGGGCAGGCAATCTTGCCTGCAGCCGCCTTTCAGGCGGCTCTATCGGGCCATGCGCCAGTTCGCACCAGGCGAGCGCCGGCTGAAAGCCGGCGGCAGCCAGGATTGGCCGCCCCACAAATTGTCAATCTGCCGCACTTAAGTACCACCACCAATCAGCTCTTCCAATCGAAACCAGGCGATGCGATAGACCTGTTCCAGCGCTTCCCGTAACTCACTCTCCGGGGTGGCCCCAATCCGACGGCGCAACGCCTCGATGATATCGCGATTGCCACTGCCTCTTACCGCGAACAGGAAGGGGAATCCGAAACGCTCGCGGTATTCCCCGTTCAACGCCAGCAGCGAATCCTGTTCTTCCGGCGTAAGCTGGTTCAACCCCGCGCCGGCTTGTTCGCGAGTGGATGCTTCGCTCATTCGCACGCGGTTGCCAAGGTCAGGATGCGCGCGTAGCAGCGTCAATTGGCGCTCTCGCGGCGCGACTTCCACCTGTTGCCGCATCGCGCCATGTAACTCGCCCGGTGACGCGAATGGCCGCAAACTCCAGGCCGCTTCGGCAACCCAGGGCGAGTCTTCGAACACCCAGCCGAGTGCCTTGACAAAGTCCTCGCGAGTGAGAGCGTTGATCTGTTCCAAAGTCATGTGTCGAGTCATCTGCCGAGTCATGCGGCTTGGAACACCGGCTTTCCCTCGACACAGGTTTCCTCTATACACTCAGCTCCGGCCAAGGTGAAGATAGCGCCCAGCAGGCGTTCGGGAGATATCGGGTTTCGCATAACAGCCATCAAGGGACTGGTTTCCGGCGGACGCACATAGACGAAGTCGGCGAATTTGCCCACCGTGAAATCCCCGATTTGGTCTTCAAGCCCCAGAGCGTCCGCCCCAGCGCGCGTCGCAAGGTAGAGAAGGTGCGCCGCATTGAGAGTCACCGGGTTGGGCGCGAGCCGTTGCGTCAAATAAGCCAGCAATCCCTCCTTCAACATTCCGAATCCCGTGCCGCCGCCAACGTCAGTACCCAGCGCGAAGCGCACGCCCGCCTGCACGTGCCGCTGCAATGGAAAGAACCCGCTGCCTAACGCCGCATTGCTGGCTGGGCAAAAGGCTACCGCGCTGTCGCACGCCGCGAGCCTTTCCAGTTCGCCAGACGCGGGATGAATATTGTGCGCAAAAACCGATCGCCGCTGCGCCAGCCCGAAGCGCTCATACACCGCCAGATAGTCGCTCGCGCCCGGAAACAGACCAGCAACCGATTCGATCTCTTCCACGCTCTCGTTCATGTGAGTTTGGAAACGCACGCCGGGGTTCTCGGCAAGCAGCGTCGCGCAAACTTCCAAAATAGCTTCCGACGCGGAGAGCGCAAACCGCGGCGTCACCGCGTACAGCAACCGGCCCGCGTCATGAAAGCGGCGAATCAATGCCGCGCTTTCCCGGTAGGCCTCCTCGGGGGATTGGTACAACGCCGGCAATAGATGCCTGTCGGCCAGCACCAATCCGCTAACGATCCGCAAGCCCGATGCTTGCGCCTGTTCCAACAGCTCGGCGGTGGCGCTGGCGAAGTGCGCGCCAAACACCAGCGCGGTAGTGGTTCCATGCGATGCGAGCAAGTGCAGAAATTCTTGCGCCACTGCTCTGGCATATGAGGGATGCGCGAACTTCACCTCCTCAGGCAGCGTGATATTTTCCAGCCAATCGAGCAGCGAGTATCCAATGCCGCCCAGCGCGCGCACCTGCGGATAATGGATGTGCGCATCGACGAACCCCGGCAACAGCACGCCCTCGCGCATGTCACGCACGTCTGCCTCCGGATATTGCGCGCGCACTTCGAGATAGTCTCCGCATGCCGCCACTCTGCCGTTTTCCACCAGCAGCGCGCCGTCCGCGAAAACTTCCAGTGCATTGTCGTCCCGGAACGGATTGCGCGGCGTGTGAAAAATCGCGGCGCGCAGAATCATATTCGGACCGCTGCAGCGGCCGGCTCGGCGATTTCCGTTTGCGCCGAACGTGCTCGCTGAATCGCCCAATACACGCGTTCCGGCGTCGCCGGGCTGTCGAGTTCCACGACGCGGCTGATGTCAAAGGTCGTGCCGTATGCCGCTATCGCCTCGCGAATCGCCTCGCGCACTGAGATCGCCAGCATCAACGGCGGCTCGCCCACGGCCTTGCTGCCGAAGATCACGCCCGGTTCCGCCGCACGCTCCAGAAACGCCACGCGGAAATCCTCCGGCAATTCCGACCACGAAGGTAGCTTATAAGTGGACGCGCTGTTGGTCGCCACGCGGCCCTCGGGAGTCCACAGCAACTCCTCCGTCACCAGCCAGCCGAGGCCTTGCAGGAAGCCGCCCTCAATCTGCCCGCGATCGACGATGGGCGAAAGCGAGTTGCCCACGTCCTCCAGAATGTCGACGCGCCGGACACGGCAGTCGCCCGTGAAACCATCCAACTCCACTTCCGAGACGGCCGCGCCGTAAGCGAAATAATGGAACGGCTTGCCCTGGCCGGTCTTCGGGTCGTAACTGATGCCGGGCGTGCGGTAGTAGCCCTGCGCGAAAAGCGCGACCCTCTGACGGTAAGCGGCCTCCACCACTTCCACGAAAGTTACTCCGGCCGCGCCGTCGCAAGAGACCATCCCATCCGCGAACTGCACCTGGTCGGCGGCGCAGCCCAGCAACTCCGCGGCCACCGCTGCAAACCTGTGCTTCAATTGCTCGCACGCATCCGCCACCGCCGCGCCGTTCAAATCCGCGCCAGCCGATGCAGCCGTCGCCGACGTGTTGGGCACCTTATCCGTGCGCGTCGGCATCGTGCGAATCCACTCCAACGGCACGCCCAGAGTTTGCGCCGCCACCTGGCCCATCTTCGTGTAGAGACCCTGCCCCATTTCGGTTCCGCCGTGATTCACCTGCACGCTGCCGTCGCGATAAATCAGCACCAAAGCCCCGGCCTGGTTGAAGAACGTCGCCGTAAAAGAGATGCCGAACTTCACCGGCGTGATGGCGATTCCGCGCTTGTAATGCTCGTTCCGCAAATTGTGCGAGCGGATTTCTTCGCGCCGCGCCGCGAACGAACTGGTGGCCTTCAGCTCTTCCCAGATGCGCGCCATGCGCCCCGCGTCTCTCACCTCCATGCCGTAGTGAGTGGAATCTCCGGCGCGGTAGAAATTGCGCTCGCGCACGGCCTCCGGCGTCATCCCCAGCGAGCGCGCGATGCGGTCCAGCGCGTCTTCAATCACCAGCATGCCTTGCGGTCCGCCGAATCCACGGAAGGCGGTTTGCGATGTCTTGTGCGTGCGGCACACGTAGCCGGTGACGTCGACGGCGGGCAGCAGATACGCGTTATCGACATGAAAAATGGCACGCCACAGAACCGGCTCGGAAAGGTCAAGACTCCAGCCGCCATCGGAATACAGTTCCAGGTCAAGTCCCAGCAATCGGCCCGTCTCATCGTGGCCTACGGTATATCGCGCATAGAACGGATGGCGTTTGCCCGTAAGCGCCATGTCGAGAGCGCGCGGCAGCCACACACGCACGGGCCGGCGCGTCTTCCACGCACCCAGCGCAGCAATGGCCGCCCACGGATTGGCCTGCACTTCCTTGCCGCCGAAGGCGCCGCCCATGCGCAGGCACTCCACCGTTACGCGGTTTTCCGCAATGCCCAAAACCCGCGCCACAATGACTTGCGTCTCCGTGGGATGCTGCGTCGAAGAGTGCAGCGAGACGCCGCCGGATTCATCCAGCCAGGCGATGGCGCTTTGCGTTTCCAGATAGAAGTGCTCCTGACCGCCGATGTACAACTCTCCGTGTAAGCGGTGCGGGCTCGCAGCGATAGCGCCACCGGCATCGCCGCGTCGCAGATGCGCGGGATCGGAATGGAAGCTCCGCTGCTCGATGGCTTGCTGCATGGTAACGATGGCCGGCAAAGCTTCGTATCGCACTGCCACGCTGCTCGCCGCTCTCTTCGCCGCGCCGAGATTTTCCGCCAACACCCAGGCAACCGGCTGCTGGTGATACAAAACTTCGGCGGGAAACAGCGGCTCATCACGCCGGCTCGAGCCCGAATCGCCTTCACCGGGAACGTCTTCGCCGGTCAACACAGTAACCACGCCGGCGTGCTTCAATGCCGCGGACGCGTCCAAAGCCAGCACCTTCGCGTGCGCATGCGGCGCCATCACCGGCCACACGTGCAACAGGCCCGGGAAGCGCGTCACCAGATCGTCGGTATACAACGCGGAGCCTGTGACGTGGCCTTCGGCGCTCTCATGCGGCAGCGGTTTCCCGGCGATATTCATGCCGCAGCAGCCTCCAGTTCGAACTGGAACTTTTCGAGCAACCGCTGCGCCAGCGCCAGCCGGTAAGCCGCCGATCCGCGATGGTCGCTCATCGGCTGCAGCGTGCGCTCTATGGCGCGCTGTGCCCGGCGCAGGCCAGCGTGGTTCCAAACGCGGCCAACCAATTCGTCTTCCGCCTGCGTAACGCGCCTGGGAACTTCGGCCACGCCTCCATAAGCGATGCGCGCCGCGTCCACGCGTCCAGTGCGGTCAAGCCGCAGCGCGAAGCACGCGGCCACGGTACTGATATCATCGAGGCGCCGCTTCGAAGCCTTGAAGAACCGGATCGCAACTGGAAGCGGTTTGGGAATCCGCACGGAAACCAGCAACTCTCCGGCCTCCATCGCCGTGCGGCGGTAGCCCGTGAAAAACGCGTCCAGCGGCAAAGTGCGAATGCCGGATTGGCCGGCGATCTTGACCTCGGCATCCAGCGCCAGCAGCAGCGGCGCGGCATCCCCGATGGGCGATGCGGTGGCCAGATTTCCGCCCAGCGTCGCGCGGTTCCGAATCAGCGGCGAGGCGAACAAATGCAGCCATTCGCCAAACACTTCCGGCGCGCCGTTCCATCGCGCGGCGATTTCCTCCAGCGTGAGCCCTGCGCCAATTTCCACCGCCGCGGCGCCATCTTCGAACACACGCAGCTCTTGTAGTGCCTCCACGCTTACCAGATGCGGAAACTTGCGGCCGTGCAAATTGGATTCCACCGCCAGGTCCGTTGCGCCCGCCACCATCCGCACACCCCGCACGCCCCCCGCGTGCTCCGCCAGCAGCGACAGGCATTCGGCAAGCGTACCGGGACGTGAAAAGACGCCGTCCGGTCCTGTGTACGACATGCCTTCGACGCTCGGCGCCGCGTGTGAAAGCCGCCGTTGGAATCGATCGTCCGGCGCCGGACCAAGCGAGAGCGCAGCATCGCGGATCGGCCGGTACCCGGTGCAGCGGCAAAGGTTTCCGCCCATAGCCTGCACGTCGCAAGGTCCGGTGCGGCCAGGGCGATACTGTTCCGCGAACAGACTCATCACAAAGCCTGGAGTGCAGTAACCGCATTGCGATCCGCCCGCGCTGGCCATGGCTCGCTGCGCTTCGTGCAACTCGCCGCCCGAAGCCAGTGCTTCAATAGTGTAAATTTCCTGGCCGGCAACGGAAGGAAGCAACAGCAGGCAACTGTTCACGGCGCGGTACGCGGAGCGCGCCCCGTGTGCCTTCACCATGACCACGGTGCAGGCCCCGCATTCACCCTCTGCGCAACCTTCTTTGGAACCCGTAAGTCCGCGAGCGCGCAGGTATTCGAGCAGCGTGGTCTGCACCGCGGCAGCGCGCACTTCCACCTGCTCGCCGTTCCATTGAAACGAAAAAGACTGGCTGGCGGGCGATTCAAGCCCCATTGAAGCATTTTAGCGAACCGCGGCGGATTCCAGTTGCCCGCTGTTGGCATGTTGTCTTTTATACGTTACACTGAAATTCAAAACTGACATGCACAACCCATTCTTCAGACCGCTGGCCCAACCCTTCTTGCTGCTTTTGTGGCTTGCGATGGGGGCGTTCCCGGCGTGGGCCCAAACGGGAGCGAGCCTTTCCGGCGTAGTGACGGGCCCAACCGGCGCAGCCGTTCCCAATGTCGCGGTGACAATCAGGAACGTAGACACAGGCGCCACGCGCACCATCGCAACCGACGGCGGGGGGCGCTATCAGGCGTCCGGCCTGCCTCCGGGGCGCATCGAGATTCGAGCGGCAAAACAAGGGTTCGCCGATGAAACGCGCACCGGAGTCAGCCTGGCGGTTGGCCAGGACGCCACAGTCGACATTAAGATGCAGCCGATCACCCCCGACGTCTGCGCGAGCGGCCACGAGTTCGCCACCACCGATTGCACGCTGACCTGGCACGGCATCACGCTGTATGGCGCCTATGACATCGGCGTCGGCTGGGTCAGCCACGGCTTACCGGAAAACGCCACTAACTATGAAGGCGAATCTCTGGTCAACCGAAACGGCTATCAACATCGATTCGTCGTCGCACCGAACAACCTGCAGCAGACGAGTCTGGGCATCAGGGGCAAGGAAGAGTTTTCGCATGGCTGGTCCGTTGTGTTCAACGCTTCAACTGGCATCAATCCGCAGTCCGGCCAGCTCGCCAACGCGTCAGTCACCGACATCGGCAACAACGGCCTTCCCAGGAGCAGCTATTCGGAAGCCATCGACGGCGCGCGCGCGGGCCAGACTTTCAATGACGAATTCTATGCCGGTATATCGTCCGCGTATCTCGGCACGCTGACCTTCGGCCGTCAGCGAGCTCTCGGTACCGATGCGATGCTGGTTTACGATCCGGCCGGCGGCAGCTATGCCTTTTCGTACATCGGATATAACGGCACGATGGCCGGCGGCGGCGACACCGAGGACACCCGTTGGGACGACGCGCTGAAGTATCGCCTCACCTATGGCCCGGGCCATTTCGGCGCGATGTATAAATTCGCCGATGGTTCCGGCGGCTGCTACTCGTCCTCCGCCACCTGGACTGCCGCCACCTGCACGCCGGAAGAGGCGCATAACAACGCCTATGGATTCGACGCCGGAGGAGGCTTCGGCAAGTTCTCCGCCGACGTCGTCTTCCAACATTACAACCAGGCCATCAGCGTATTGAACCCTTTGCTGGGGCCGCAGAGTCCTACGACGCCATCTCAGTCCACCA
>Ga0116129_1000825_pt1 | contig 18496 bp, 15 predicted proteins | sample June2015DPH_17_2_FD_89732 | JGI IMG/M metagenome (GOLD analysis project Ga0116129, IMG submission 89732) | Peatland microbial communities from SPRUCE experiment site at the Marcell Experimental Forest, Minnesota, USA - June2015DPH_17_10 | ecosystem: Environmental > Terrestrial > Soil > Wetlands...
ACCAGATCGGTCATTCCCCTGGTCGTTACCTGGTCGCGCCAGTAATCGTCGAGATAGGGCAACAAACTCGTCAAATGCGGAACGGCAGGATGCAGATCGCAATCCACGCCGCCCGCGACCGGTAACGTCATGACGCTGGTTTCCTCTGCTCGGAGGCTCGATCACGCCATCTTGTGGACCGCGCCGCTTGGTTTCTGGACGGCATTCAAGCAGGCTGGCTTTCCAACCCGCAACTCGGCAAACGACATGATCGTGTGCCGGAGCATGATCCGGAAAAGCATGCCCTCGGGCCGAGACCCGATGGTGGGCACCGGTTTTTCCTCGGGACAAACGCCAAGCGTTTGCCCGGAGATCATGCTCAAACCAAGAGATGAGAAACGGAAAATGAGCGTCAGGGAGATTTTCATGCTTCGCGTTGCAATGGCTGTCGTCGCAACAACGGTGCTGCTGGCCGGCGCTGCCATCGCGCAGCAGGCGCCGCCGCCGGTTGACTTTTCCAAGGTCGAGATCAAGACCACCGATATCGGCGACAACGTCTATATGCTCGAGGGCCAGGGCGGGAACATCACGGTCGCGGTCGCCAAGGACGGCATCATCATGGTGGATGGCGAGTTCGCGCCGCTGCATGACAAGATCAAGGCCGCCATTGCCACGATCTCGAACCAGCCGATCAAATATCTCATCAACACGCATTTTCATGGCGACCACACCGGCGGCAACGAATTGTTCGCGAAGGATGGCGCCGCCATCGTCTCCGAAATCAATGTCAAGAACCGGCTCGCGGCCGGCACCACCAATGGCCTGACCGGCGTCAAGACGCCGCCGGCTCCGGCTGACGCGCTGCCATCGAAGACCTACACCGGCGCTTTGGAGATCAGGCTCCGTGGCCGCGTCGCCGATCTCAAGCACATCGCCAATGCGCATACCGATGGCGACACCTATATCTGGTTCAAAACCGCCAACGTGCTGTCCACCGGAGACACCTTCACCAACGGCCGCTATCCCAACATCGATTTCGCCAATGGCGGCAACATCAAGGGCATGATCGCCGCCACCGACGCCTACATGAAGCTCACCAACGCCAAAACCAGGATCGTGCCGGGTCACGGACCGCTCGGCGACAAAGCGGCGCTGATGGAATACCGCACCATGCTGGTCACCGCGCGCGACCGCATGGCAAAGCTGGTGAAAGAGGGCAAGAGCGAGGACGAGGTGGTGGCGGCAAAACCGTTCGCGGACCTCGATGCCAAATGGGCGCCGACCGAGCTTGCCAGCAAGGATTTCATTCGCGTGGTCTATCACTCGCTCGCTGACGACAAGGGCACCAAGAAAGGCATCTGATGCAAGAACTCGTCGCGGTCGCCGGGAAGATAGCCGACATCCTGAAAGCCAGGCGCCAGACCATCGCGGTCGCGGAGTCCTCGGCCGGCGGCCTGATCTCGGCTGCGCTGCTGTCGGTACCCGGCGCGTCGGCCTATTTCCTCGGCGGCGCGGTGGTCTATACCCGCGATGCGCGGCGAATTTTGATGGATATCCCCGATGACGCGATGAAGGGAATCCGTTCGGCCTCGGAAGTTTACGCAAAACTGCTCGCAGACCGTGTCCGCGCTCGCTTTTCCTGCGATTGGGGCCTCTCTGAAACCGGCGCGACCGGGCCGACCGGCAATCGCTATGGCGACGCCGCCGGCCACAGCAGCATGGCGGTCGCGGGGTCGGAGCCCTCTGCGATGACGCTGGAGACCGGCAGCGCCGACCGGCTCGCCAACATGCACGTCTTCGCCGCGACCGCGCTGAATTTTTTCTTGCAGAATTTGGAGCGTTGAGGGTTCGCGCCGCCGTCATTCCCGCCAACTGCCGGGGGCGACATCTTCACTGCGATCCGTTCCCCGGATGCTGCGCGGCACCATTAGCGCATTCACGCGCGTCTTCGACGCGCCATGGTGGTGCGCTGCTGATACGGGGCCCATCTTGTTTGGCAAATGGGTTCCGGCTCTGCGGAGCAGCGTGAAGAACGCCGCACCGCGTCCGGCACACGAAGGCTCACTTCTCCCGGAACGCGCGCATCAACTGGTCGCTGAGCGGCTTGATCAGGTAGGACATCATGGTGCGGTTGCCGGTTTGCACAAAGGCTTCCACCGGCATGCCCGGTATCAGCTTGACCTCGCCGAGGCGCGCCACCTCTTGCGGCGGCATCGACACCCGGATCGTATAATAGGCCTGTCCGGTGCGCTGGTCGGTGGTGACGTCGGGCGAAACGCGGGTGACAACGCCGTTCAATTCCGGCGTCGTGCGCTGGTTGAAGGCCGACAGCCGCAGCAGGGTCTTTTGGCCGATCTGCAACTTGTCGATATCCTGCGGATTGACCTTGGCCTCGACCTGAAGGTCATCGGCCTGCGGAACGATCATCATGATGGCGTCGCCGGCGGTAATCACTCCGCCGACGGTGTGCGCCGTCAACTGCAGCACCATGCCGTCCTGCGTCGCCCTTATGTCGGTCCGCCGCAACTGGTCTTCGGCGGTGACCTTGCGTTCGACGAATTCGCCGATCTTGTCGTTGGTCTCGCGCAAATCCTTGGAGACTTCGCTGACCATATCCTTGTCGACCTGAATGATCTGCAGTTCGGTTTCGGTAATCTTGCCCTTGGTCTGCGCCATCGCCGAAACATATTGCGCCCGCTCACCCGCCAGCCGCGCCGAGTCGCGCTCGAGCGTGGTCAGGCGCGTAAGCTGCACCAGGTGCTGATCGTAAAGCGTTCTAACCCCGACCAGTTCCTTTTCCACCAGCCCGATTTCCTGGTCCTTCGCCTTCTCCTGCGCATCAAGACCGGCGACCTCTTCCTTCAACTGCGTGACGCGTTCGCGCAATTGCGCCTTTTGTCCGCTCCGCCCGGTGGTGCGGACCTCGAACAATTTGGCCTCGCTCGCCATGACGTCTTTCGCGTCCGGATCATTCGCCTGTTCCAGCAGCATCGGAGGAAACACGACCTTGTCGAGGCCCTGTTGTTCGGCCTCGAGCCGCGCGGCCCGCGCCCATAACCCGTTGAGGCTCTTGGTCACGATCGCGAGGCTGGCCCTGGTGACGGTGTCATCGAGCCGCACCAATATGTCGCCGGCCTTGACCAGATCGCCATCATGCACGCGCACTTCGCCGACCACGCCGCCGGTCGGATGCTGCACTTTCTTGACGTTGGATTCGACGACAATCGATCCCGGCGCGATCAGCGCGCCCGATATCTCCGCGGTCGATGCCCAGCCGCCAAGGCCGCCGGCAAGAACGACAACCACCGCCAGCCCGATGATCAAGTGCAGCCGTATCGACGTTCGCGCCCCGCCTTTCCTGCTGTCACTCATGATTTCTTGACTCCCGCATCGGATACGATCTTGATCGGCGGAGGCGGCGCAACCCGCTGCAGCACCTGCCCCAGAACCGTTTCCTTGGCGCCAAAGGCCTGCATCCGGCCGTCCTTCAGGACCAGAAGCTGATCAACCGCCTCGATCCCGATCGGCCGGTGCGCGACCACCACCACGATGGCGCCCCGCTCGCGCGCGGCGCGGACGGCCCGTGTCAGCGCCTCATCGCCCTCGGTGTCGAGATTGGAGTTCGGCTCATCGAGCACGATCAGGAAGGGGTCGCCATACAGCGCCCGCGCCAGCGCCACGCGTTGCGCCTGGCCGGCCGACAGCGAGGTACCCTGTTCGCCGATCTGGGTGTCGTAGCCGTCACGCATCCTGATGATCATCTGATGCACGCCCGCCTCTTTCGCGGCGGCGATGATGGCCTCCGAACTGGCGTCCGGATCGTAACGGCAAATATTCTGGGCCACCGTACCGCCAAACAATTCGACGTCCTGCGGCAAATAGCCGACGTGACGGCCGAGCACGTCGCTCGACCACTGGTCGAGCGCCGCGCCATCGAGCCGCACCTTGCCGCGAAACGGCTGCCACACCCCGACCAGCGCGCGCACCAGTGAAGACTTGCCCGATCCGCTTGGGCCGATGATGCCCAATCCGTTTCCGGCCTCAAGCGCGAAGGTCACATCCTGGACGATGACCTTCTGATCGCCCGGTGGCGCGATGCTGACAGCCTCGACCGAGAGCCGCTTCGACGGGCTCTGCAGCAAGGTCGGCGGGGCTTGCGCGGGCAGCGATTCGAGCAGCCGGTTGAGGCGGTGCCAGCTCTGGCGCGCGGCGACAAAACCTTTCCAGTGCGCGATCGCCAGATCGACCGGCGCCAGCGCCCGCGCGCTCAGGATCGAGCCCGCGATGATGATGCCGGCGGTGGCTTCCTGATGGATCACCAGATAGGCGCCGACCGCGAGCACCGCCGACTGCAGCGTCATGCGCATGACCTTGGCAATCGCGCCGAGACCTCCCGCGACGTCGCTGGCGCGCTGATTGCCCGCCAGATAGCTCTGGTTGGCCTCGCTCCAGCGCCTGGTCAATCGCCCGGACATTCCCATCGCCACCAGCACCTCGGCGTTGCGCCGGCTGTTGCTTGCCAGATCGTTGCGGCGCGCCGCCAGCCCCATGGTCTCGCGCGCCGGCTCGCGCGACAGGTACTCGGTCACGATGGTGAGGGTGATCAGAATGACCGCGCCGACCAGCGCGGTCAGGCCGATCAGGACATGGAAGGCGAAACAGATCGCCAGATAGAACGGCAACCATGGCAGGTCGAAGAACGCGCCCGGCCCCATGCTGGAGAGGAACGAGCGAAGATTGTCGAGATCGCGCAGCGGCTGCAGCCCCTCATTGCGTCCGCCCACCATCAGCGGCAGGCGCACGATGGTGTCGAACACCCGGGCGTTGAGGGATTCATCGAGCGCGGTTCCGACCCGGACCAGGACGCGTCCCCTGATCAGGTCGAGAACGCCCTGGGCGACGTACAATCCGCCGGCCAGAATGACCAGACCGACCAGGGTCGGCACGCTCCGGCTTGGCAGCACCCGGTCGTACACCTCCAACATGAAAAGCGAGCCAGTGAGATAGAGCAGGTTGATCATGCAGCTCATGGCGCCGACGCCAATGAAGGCGCCGCGGCAGGCGCGCAGCGCACCACCGAGTTCGGAACGCCGGACACCGGAAACGCCTGCCATCAATCCTGATCTCTTTGTGCGAGGTGTGTGTAATGCCCACTCTTACTGATTTTCGCGCGAATCGTCCATTTAAGTCGCGTTAACCTAAACGCCTTCGGCGGTCATCGACGTCGTCGAAACGGGGGCCATCCATCCGGATAGCCCCCATTTCTATTCAGGGATCAGCAAGCAGGCTTGGCCGGCTTCAGAACCGGCCGCCGCCGCGAATCAGCCGCACGATCAGAAGAAGCAGGATGGCGCCGATCGCCGAATAGATGATCTCCGATACGATGCCGGTGCCGAGGTGGAAGCCGAGCTGGGGAAACAGCCAACTGGAGATGAACGCACCGGCGATGCCGACCAGAATGTCGCCGATGATGCCAAAACCGGTGCCGCGCACGATCTTGCCGGCCAGCCAACCCGCAACCAGGCCGACGAACAAAATAACGAGAATGCCTTCATTGGACAATCGCATGGAAATTCCCCCTGTTTTGCGCGCCATCCCGCGCGCTGGGTCAGGAACGTAACCATAATTGCCGGACCTGACGACTCCAATTTGCGCTCCCGACTCGGTCGCAGCCGCGCTTTCGGAATAGCCGTGGCGTTTGCATTGCGGCAACGAAACTTTCGCCCGTGACGGGCGTTATGCTGAAATGACGCAACCTGACATCTGGTATGTGGCCTTCGGGCCGGACGAGACCGTGAAAGCCGACGACTGCGCAACAGGCGCGGTGCGGTCAACCCGGACGTTCAAATCGGAAGTCGACGCCAAGCTGTTCGCCAAGCAGATTGTGGCCAAGGGCTGGTCGGCCAGCGCGGGGACGCTCAACCCGCATCAGCCCAAGCAGGTCGTCGGGGATTCCGAGGTCGAAGGCTGGTCCGGCCAAGACCACGGCGATTGAAGCCTCGGCGATTGAAGCTCTTGCCTTACGTCGCGGCGACAGTCTCGGCGGGTTCAGCCAGGATACACCTCACCATCCTGTCCGGCCCTATCTGCACATTGGGCGGCAACCGCTCGGCGCAGCGCGCTTCGGCAAAACCGCAGCGGGGCGCGAAAGAGCAGCTGCCGGGGGCCTTGTCGAGCGAGGGCGGCGTCCCCGGAATGGTTTCCAGCCGCTGGCCCCGTTTGGCGCCATGGACGGTGGAAGCCAATAACCCGCGCGTATAGGGATGAAGCGGCGCGCGCACGATCTGACCCAGCGCGCCCTGCTCGACGATCTGGCCGGCATACATCACCGCGACCCGGTCGCAGATTTCGATGGCAACACCTATATCGTGGGTAACGAAGATAACAGACATGCCGAACTCGCGCTGCAATTCGCGCAGCAGCAGCAGGATCTGGATTTGCACGGTGGCATCCAGCGCCGTCGTCGGCTCGTCTGCCAGCAGGATTTTCGGCCTGCAAGCCAGCGCCAGCGCGATCATGGCTCGCTGGCGCATCCCGCCCGACATCTCGTGCGGATAGGCATCGAGCCGGCGTTTGGCCGAGGGAATACGCACCACCTCCAGCATCTCCAGCGCGCGCGCCATCGCCTCGGTTTGGCTTTTGCCTTCGTGGCGGATCACGGTTTCCGCAATCTGCCGGCCGATGGTGTAGACCGGGTCGAGCGCCAGCGCCGGCTCCTGGAAGATCATCGAAACGGTCTGGCCGCGAAACGCCGACAGGTCTTCGTCACCGAGCGCCAGCACGTCGCGCCCCAAAACATCGATGCTGCCCGAGATTTGCGTCCGCTTCTTCGGCAATAGCCGCATCAAGGCGCGCAAGGTGACGCTCTTGCCCGAGCCGGACTCGCCGAGCAGGCCGAGCACCTCCCCCTCGCCCAGGACCAGGCTGAGGTCGTTCACGGCATGGACGATGCGCTCGCCGGTGAAGCGAATGTTGAGGCCGCGGATCTCGACGAGGTTGCTCATGCCGACATTGCTGATGCTGACTTGGGCACCCGGTCATGGAAATCAGTCGCGCGCTGGAACGCCGCCCCGATCCGCAGCAGCATGGCTTCCTCGAACGGGAGGCCGATCAACTGCATCCCGACAGGCAGGCCGCTGCGCGTGAAACCCGCGGGAACAGCCAGCGACGGCAGCCCGAGATAATTGATCGGGCGGGTAAAGCGCGTCAGCCGCTGGATCACCGCTTCGGCATCGGGACTGTTGCCGACATCGCTCTCGGCAATGGTCGGCGCCGCGACCGGCGCCACCGGCGCGATCACGGCATCGACGCCGGCTACCGCCGCGAGATGCGCGGCCAGCGCCGGGCCGCGCCAGCGCATCGCTTCGAGGTACGATACGCCTGAAATCGCGAGCCCGTTCTGCAGCCGCATCAGCACCTGCGGACCATAGTCCTGCGGGCGCTCGATCATCCATCGCTTGTGAAACGCCGCCGCCTCGACAGCGAGAACCAGCTGGCATGCCGATGTGAGCTGGCGCTGGTCCGGCAATTCGACCTGAACGATGCCGGCGCCCTCGGCTTTCAAGGCTGCAACGGTCTCATGCAGAATGCGCGCCACTTCGGGATCGAGATCGTCAACGTAGAAGGCTGCGGGTATGCCGATGGTAAGGCCCTTGATCGGCTCTCGCACCGCCGCTGCGTAATCCGGCAACGGCCCGGCAACCGCGGTCGGATCATCCGGATCCGCGCCCGCCATCAGTCCCGTCAGCAAGGCGCAATCCTCGGCACTGCGCGCCAGCGGTCCGACGGTATCGAGCGACTGCGACAACGGCATCGCACCGGCACGGCTGATGCGGCCGACGGTCGTCTTCAACCCGGTCACGCCACAGAAATGCGCCGGCATCCGGATCGAGCCGCCGGTGTCGGAGCCCAGTGCAGCGAAGGTCAGCCTCGCCGCAACCGCGGCCCCCGATCCCGACGACGAGCCGCCGGTGATGTGATCGAAGCCCCACGGATTATGCACCGGTCCGTAATGCGTATTGTGGCCGGTCGGCCCGTAGGCAAACTCCGCCATCTGCAGGGAGCCCAGGCGAATCGAGCCAGCATCCTTCAGGCGCCGCAACGCCGTCGCGGTCGTTGTGGCGACGAAATCGCGCCTGATATGCGAGCCGCAGGTGACTACCCGTCCTGCGTCGTAATACATGTCCTTGTGCGCCAGCGGCACGCCGTGCAGCGCGCCGCGATTCTCGCCTTTGGCAAGCGCCGCATCGGCAACATCGGCCGCCTTGAGCGCCGCTTCCGCCTCGATCGCCATGAATGCATTGAGACGGGGCTGCCACTGCGCAATCCTGTCGAGACAGGATTGCGTCGCCTCGCGGGACGACAAATGCTTCTCCGCGATGGCCCGTGCCACCGACGTCAAGGACAGCAGGGCCGGCGCGGTGCTCATGTCGCGGCCTTCGCAAGACTCCTGGCGCCTTGCACGACGAAAAACGTCGCCGGCTCCAGATCGAACGGCAGCGTGCCGGCGACCGGTGCAAAACCTTCGAATGCCGGACCGACGGAATTGGCGATGCGCGTTGCAACTTCGAGGCTGGCAGGCACGCCCGCGGCATCCGCCATCGCCGATACCTGCCTGGCTGTGGGTCTCGTCATCTGTGGTCTGCTCCCTTTGCCGGCGCAAGGCTGTGGCCCGATCCCGGCATGGCCATATGGCACGCCGCCTGATGGCCCATTCTATCGAGCGGGCCAAGTTTTGGTGTGACATTTCCGCAGAGCGGCTCGGCGAACGGGCAACGGGTGTGAAACCGGCATCCCGAGGGCGGATCGATCGGATTGGGCGGATCGCCCGATATCGGCGGCGTCAGCGTCCGGCGATCGGGATCGGAAGACGGCATCGCCGCCAGCAACGCCCTGGTGTAGGGATGCGCGGGCGCATCCCAGACCCGGTCGACCGGTCCAAGCTCGACCACTTCGCCGAGATACATCACCAGAACACGGTCGGAAATGTAGCGCACCACGTTGAGATCGTGGCTGATGAACAGATAGGTCAGCGCGAATTCGCGCTTGAGATCGACCAGCAGATTGAGCACCTGCGCCTCGACCGACTTGTCCAGCGCCGAGACCGCCTCGTCAAGGATCACCAGACGCGGCGACAGCGCCAGCGCGCGCGCAATGTTGACGCGCTGACGCTGCCCGCCGGAAATCTCGTGCGGATAGCGGTCGGCGAATGTTTCCGGCCGCAAGCCGACCTTGCCGAGCAGCTCCCGCGCCAGCGCGCGCGCCGTTGCATCGGCCATGCCATGGACCTTCGGGCCGAAGGCGATCGATTGCTCGATCGTGAGGCGCGGATTGAGCGAGGCATAGCTGTCCTGAAACACCATCTGCATGGCCCGGCGCAGTTCGCGAAGCGACAGCGCGCGCCCGACCTGCATGCCGTCATAGACGATATCCCCGGCATCACGCTTCATCAGGTGCATCAACAGCCGCGCGGTGGTCGACTTGCCGCAGCCGGACTCGCCGACGATTCCAAGGGTTTCGCCCTTGGCAATGGAAAACGAGACATCGTCGACGGCGCGCACCGTCTTGCGCGCGCTGAACAGCTCGCCACGCACCGGAAAATGTTTTGTAAGACCGCTGACCAGCAGCAGCGGCTGCGCGGCGCCGCCAAGATCCTCGACCGGTTCCAGCCTATCGGCCAATGCGGACGTCTGGTTCATGGTATCAGTTCCGGATGTCCATCGCGCTGCGCATGCCGTCGCTGAGCAGGTTGAAACAGATAGACACCGCGAAGATCATGACGCCGGGCAATGCCGCCACCCATGGATTGATATAGATCGCGGTGCGCAGCGTGTTGAGCATCAGGCCCCATTCCGGCTCCGGCGGTTTTGTCCCGAGGCCAAGAAACGAAAGGCCCGCGGCTAAGATCATCGACACGGAAATCAGACCGGTGGCATAGACGAAAATCGGCCCCAGGACGTTGCCGAGCATGTGCACGCGCATGATGGTGAAGGGGCCGGCGCCGGAGGCGCGCGCCGCCTCGACGAAATCCATGTTGCGCACGCCGGTGGTGACGCTCTCGGCGACGCGGATAATCTGCGGCACGAACACCACGGTCAGCGAAACGATGGAGTTGACGATGCCCGCACCCAGCACGCCCGAAATCGCGATCGCCAGCAGCACCGAGGGAAATGCGTAGAACACGTCGATGGTGCGCATGATCGCGGTGTTGATCTTGCCGCCTACATAGCCGGCGACCAGGCCGAGCGAGGCGCCGATGACGAAGGCGAAAACCACCGGGAGAATGCCGACCAGCAGCGACAGCCGGCCGCCATAGATCAGGCGCGCCAGCATGTCACGGCCGAGTTCGTCGGTACCGAGCGGATAGTTTGGCGTCCCGATGTGGCGGAGGCGGAGAATCATCGATCCCCGATAGGGGTCGGCAAGTCCGAGCCACGGCGCGCACAGGGCCGAAAGGAAGATCGCGGCCAGAATGCAGGCACAGGCCACGCTGACCTTGTCACGCGTGATGCGGCGTCCGACCGTCGTCCAGTAGCCGCGCGCCCTGGCGGCGGGCTCGGTCTGGAAGGCGGTGTCCGAAATCGCGCTCATCGGCCGGTCCTCAGCTCCGCTTGATGCGCGGATCGATCGCGGCCTGCGCGATATCGACCACGAGGTTGAGAAACACGAAGAACAGCGCCAGCACCAGGATCGTGCCCTGCAGCAGCGGCAGATCGCGCTGGAAAATGGCCGAATTGAGCAACAGCCCCGAGCCCGGCCAGGAGAACACGGTCTCGATCAGGATCGAGCCGCCGAGCATGTAACCCAGTTGCAGTCCCATCACCGCCATCGCGGTGGGAGCTGCGTTCTTGATGACGTGACGGAAAACACGGGTTTCGCGCAAACCCTTGGCGCGCAACGCCTCGACAAAATCCTGGCTCAGGATATCGCCGGTCAGCGCGCGCACCGTGCGCGTGACAATTCCCATCGGAATGACCGAGGTGGTGATGGCGGGCAGGATCAGATAACGGATGTGCTCCCAATCCCACCCCCAGGCTCCGGAGCCGCCGGGGCCGGCGCCCACCGCGGGCAGCCAGTTAAGCTGAACCGAGAAGATGATCACCAGCACCATCCCGAGCCAGTAGTGCGGAACCGAGACGCCGGCGATCGCGATCGAGGTGGCAACCTTGTCGATCCAGCTGTCGCGGAAATAGCCGGCGATCAGGCCGAAGAATAATCCGAGGGTGAATCCGATCGACGCTGCCGCGACTGCCAGTGTCACGGTGTTGCCGACCGCGCGCATGACTTCGGTCAGAACCGGACGCCCCGTCGCGATGGAATGGCCGAGATCGCCATTGACCGCCTTCCAGAGCCAGAGCCCGAACTGTACCGGCAACGGGCGATCAAAGCCGTAGGCAACGCGCAATTGGTTGGCGAGTTCCTGCGACGCATCCGCCGGCAGGATCGCGACAAGTGGATCGCCGGGCGTGATATGCACCAGCAGAAAGCACACCAGCGCCACGCTGACGACGATCGGGATCACATAGACGATACGCCTGATAATGTAGATCAGCACGGGTCACCTTCTCATCGAACTCGGCGGTGCGCCTCCCTCCCGGGAAGGAATGAGGAATACGGCAAAAGTTCGAGCTGCCTCGCGATTTTTCTCACGGCGCCATGAAAACCGGCGAGAAGTCGACGAACCAGCTCTTCGGCTGCACAAAGCCCTTGACCTTGGGGCTCATGGCGCGAGGGGCAACGTCATGGGCAACATAAAGGAACGCCGCGTCGTCGACGGAGGCCGCATGCAGTTCGGCCAGCGCCGCATCGCGCGCGGCCGGTTCGAAGGCATGGCGCGCCTTGGTAACCAGTTCATCGAATTTGCGATTATTGATAAAACCCCAATTATTCGACACCGGCGGCGCCATCGACGATTGCAGGAAACGCACCAAGGCGAAAAACGGATCCATCGCCGCATAGGTCACATTGGTCGCGTTGGCGCCGTTGGCGGACGGATCCCTGGCGCCCCGCCGCCAGTTCGTGAACAGCGTATTCCATTCGATGACGTCGAGTTGGACATCGAAATAACATTCGGCCAGCGCCTGCTGCAGATATTCGTTCATCGGCAATGGCAGCATCTGGCCCGATCCCGACGCCGAAGTCTGGACCTTGACCGACAATTTCCTGGTCGGCCCGTATCCGGCCTCCTGCATCAGTTTCTGCGCCGCGGGTTTGTCGTACTTGATCTCGAAGGTCGGCTTGCCGCGCCAGGGATGACCGGGCTCGAAGGTGCCGGTCGCCGGCACCATCAGGCCGGCGAGCAGTCCGTCTTTCAGGCCCTCGCGATCGATGCAGAGATTGGCCGCCTTGCGAACGCGAATGTCGTTCCATGGCGAGCCTTCGACGCGCGAGAACTGCCATGGCCAGACATGCGGCTCCTCGTTGGACCGCAGCACGAAGCCGCGCTGCTTGATCTCGGCCACCGCATCTGGCGCCGGCGCTTCGATCCAGTCGACCTGACCGGAGAGCAATGCGGCGGTCCGCGCATTGGCCTCCGGCATCGGCAGCAGCAGCATCTTGTCGACCTTGGGGATTCTCGCCCTGTCCCAGTAGTTTTCATTCCTGACGAGTTCCAGCCGTTCGCGTGGCGTGAAGCTCGACATCTTCCACGGTCCGGTGCCCGACGCGTCCTTTGCGAAGGCAGCCCATGCGGCCTGCGATTTCGCCCTCGCATCGGCCCCCTCGGCGGCATCGAACAGCTTCTGCCATTTCGCCGGGCTCGCCATGAACAGATTGGTGAGATTGATCGGCAGGAAGCTATCCGGCTCTCTGGTGGTCAATTCCACCGTCATGTCGTCGATCTTGCGGGCGGAGATCAGCGTCGGCATCCGCGACGCGGTCACCCCGACCTGGCTCGGGTCGAATTGCGGCGCATCCTGCCTGAGCACCTTTTCGACGTTCCAGACCACGGCGTCGGCATTGAACGGCGAGCCGTCGTGGAAGGTGACGCCGGGGCGAAGCTTGAATATCCACCTGGTCTTGTCGGCGTCATTGACAGCCCATTCGGTCGCAAGCCCGGGAATCATGACGCTGGGCTTGTCGGCGGACGAAAGGTCCCACATCGTCAGCGCGTCATACATGGTCAGGCCGGTGAAGCGGTTGCCCTCGAGACCCTGGTCGGGCTGACCCAGGGTGCGCGGAATATCGGCCGCGGTCATGCCGATGCGCAGGATCGTTTCGGCGCCGGCGATCCGCGGCAGCCCGACCGAGAGCGCGATCGCCAGGATCGCAAGCGCCGCTTTGGCCCGGTCTATTTTCGATTTTTCCGTACGCATCGCAGAAATCCCCTCTCGGCTTTGATGGCTATTTCTCATGCATCCTTGTGCGACGCCCTTATGCTGATGCAGCGCCCTTATGCAGCGCCCTTATGCAACGCCTGTGCCAATGGCGGCCGCGCCTCAACCCGTTGTCATTGGCAGTTCAACTCCTTGCGGGTTCGATCGGGAAGCTGCGCAGCAGCCTGTTCTGGCATCAACCTTGCCGTCAAGTAACGGCTTCCTTCGTTCACTTCGTCAACAGCGCGAAGGCTCCGTTCCAGTCTTGCGGCGGCGGATTTTCCCGGTAGCGGAGGATGCGCGCTTCATAAAGATTGTAGAGATATTCGAGCGCATGGGCGTCGTCGCTGCCGCGGCCGCGCTCGATCGCCGCCAGCGCGTCCTCCCAGTCGCGGTTGCGATAGCAGGCCAGCATCTCGATGGTCAGGTTGCGCAGTCGCTGGAAGCGGGCGGATTGCGCGGTGTCCTCGCGTCCGGCGATGGCGTAGATCACTTCCGGCTCCTTCTTGCCCTTCACCATGATGAAATCGAGCTCGAGAATCGCAAACCTGTCCTTGACCGCGAGCGCGGTTTTGGAGCCGACGATGATCGGAAATCCGTACTCCTTGGATTGTCCCTCCAGCCGCGAGGCAAGGTTGACGCTGTCGCCGAGCACCGAGTAATCGAAACGCAGGTCGGAGCCCATATTGCCGACCACGCAGGTGCCGGTGTTGAGCCCGACGCCGACATTGATCGGGATATAGGGCGGCCCGCCGTCCTCCGCCTCGATCTTGCGCAGCTTGTTCAGCCCGTCGATCCGCTCCAGCATATCGAGCGCGGCCTCGCAGGCGTTGATCTGGTGCTCCTTGTCGTCGAGCGGCGCGTTCCAGAACGCCATGATGGCGTCGCCCATATATTTGTCGATGGTGCCCTTGCGGGCGAGAATCGCGTTGGTCAGCGGCGTCAGGAAGCGATTCATCAGCGTCGTCAAGCCCTGCGGATCATTCTTGAAAGACTCGGAGATCGTGGTGAAGCCGCGGACGTCGGAGAACATGATGGTCATCTCGCGCTCCTCGCCGCCGAGCTTGAGTTTCTCCGGCGCCTGCGCCAGCTGTTCGACCAGCGCCGGCGACAAATACTGACTGAACGCCGAGCGAATCTGCCGCCGCTGGCCCTGCTCGCGGACGAAGCTGGAGAAAATCAGCGTGAGATAGATCGCCGTGGTCGACAGCAGCGGATAGGTAAAGTCGATCAGGAGCCGGTGCTGGGCGTAGAAATACCAGGAAATTCCGACCAGCAGGGTTGCGAGCAGCGCGCCGGCCGCACCGAGGCTGACCGGCCCGAGCATTGGAGCAAACGCGATCACCAGAAGGCCGAGCACCAATGCCGCGCCGAATTCGAGCGCAGGGCCATAGAGCGGCTGCGACAGCAGCTGCTTGGTCAGCGCGGCCTGAATAACCTGGGCATGGATTTCAACGCCGACCATGGCGCGGGCGACCGGCGTCGTCTTGATGTCATTGAGGCCGGCGGCCGACGTTCCGATCAAGACCAGCCTGCCGGCAACCTTTTCGGGTTCGATCTTGCCTTCGAGCACATCGACCGCCGATATATAGAGCGAAGTGTCCGGGCGCGCGAAGTGCACCCAAAGCTGCCCGTTGCGGTCAGTCGGCACCTCCAGACCCCTGACCCCGACGCTCTTGATGCCGGCCTGGTCGGTCTTGACAAGAATGGTGTCGGTGCCGGTCACCACCCGCAGCATCTCTAGGCTCAGCGCCGGCATGGTTTCGTCCTGGGCCAGCGTGATCATCGGCACGCGGCGGATGATGCCGTCCCGCTCCGGGTTGATCGTGAGCATGCCCCGCCCGGCGGCGGCGGCTTCAAGCACCGGCGTGTTGCGCAGCAGGCCTGCGAATTCGTAGATTTGTCCCTGCAGGTCGCCGCCCAGCACCGCGAATCCGGTCACCGGAAGCGTCTTGTCGAGCTCGGCAATGGCCTTGGGAAGTCCGGATTCGCCCAACACCACGCGGGTGCGCCGCATCGTATCGGCAAGAACCCGATCGTTGCTCGGCAAACTGCGCAGTTTTTCTCTGGTCTCCTCGTCGAGATCGTGAAACGTGTCGGCGGCCACGTCGGGGTTGAGCCGGTCGGGCTCCGGAAAGAGGATGTCGAATCCGATCGCGACGGCGCCGAGCCTGGTCAGACCCGCGACCAGATCCGCAATCCGCGTCCGTGACCAGGGCCACTGACCGACTTTTGCGAGGCTCTGCTCGTCGATATCGACAATGACGACCGGCGACTTCGCCATCTTTGCGCGGGGCTCGATACGCTGGAAGCTATCGAAGATGCGGACCCGAAGCTCCTCGATCGGAGCCGGATCGGCGATGCGCAGCGCCACGAAAGCGATCAGCAGCGCCAGGCACAACAGCCGCGCAACCCCGAACTTCCGCGCGAACCACCTTCGCAATATCCTCAGCCGCTTCATGTCTTTTGGCTATCAGAAGGCTGCAAAATTGTATATCCGGTCGAGTTGGCCGGATCGAATAATAGTGAGCCGCCGCCAGGCCGGCAAATAGCGAGACACAGCCGACAATGTCCGACCTTGCAAGCGGGCCAGCGCCGCCGCCCCATGAGCCGATTCGCGCACTGCTGCGGGCCGGCATGAACGATAAAGCGATCGTCCAGTTGTGCGCGGTCGTGGTCACGCGGCCGGACGATCTCGTCGCCAGGGAATTGCTGTTTGACGCGTTCTTCCAGAAACGCGACTGGCCGCCCGCGCTTGCGCTCGCCGAGGAACTGCTGCTTCTTCAACCGGATATTCCCCGATTGCGTAAAGCCGTGATTGCGACCCTTTCGAACATGAAGCGCTACGACGAGACCATCGCGCAGGCCTCGCAATATATCGAGCGGCACGGCGAGGACCTGACCATGCTCGATGCGCTCAAGGTCGCGAATTTCTACACCGGGAATATCGATGAAGCGATCCGCCACGGGCAACGCGCGCTCGACCTGCGGGACGCGGAAGCCTGCCGAAATCCGCCGCCCTTCGCCGTCACCGAACCCGGCGGTCCGCCCTCGGGGCACAATGTCATTTCATTTTCGCTGTGGGGCCCCGCGCCGTTCTACGCTTACGGCGCCATGATCAATCTCGTGCTCAGCCGCACCGTCTACCCCGGCTGGAGCTGCCGCTTCTACGTCGATGCCACGGTCCCGCCGGCGTGCACAGCCTTCCTGCGCGACAACGGCGCGGAGGTGAGAAACATCGAGGACGAATATCCCGGCGTCGGCCTGTTCCAGCGCTTTCTGGTGATGGGCGATCCGGCGGTCGGACGCTTTCTGGTGCGCGATTGCGACGCGCGGCTCTCCACCGCGGAAGCCGATCTGGTGCGGCAGTGGATCGACAGCGGCTATCCTTTTCACGTGGTGCGCGACCATGTCCTGCACAACGAACTGATGATCGGCTGCCTGTGGGCCGGCCGCACCGGCTGCGGCATCGACATCGTCGAGCTGATGCGGCGCTATTTCAGTTCCACGCTCGGGCCCACCGCCAGATATGGCCACGACCAGCGCATGCTCGGCCTGATGCTGTGGCCGCTGATCCGCCAGCATAGCCTCGTTCACGACAAATATTATCGCCTCGCCGGCATCGACACGGTCGCGCTCGGCGATCCGCGAAGCCGGTTCGGCGCCGGGCATCAGAATCTGCCCGCCGTGCTCAATGAGGTCGAAACTCTCGGAATTCCGCGACTGCTGTAGCTTCGCGCTCCGGCTTCCGCCAACCGCGAATGGCGGTCGGAGTTCGCTTGCGCCGCGCAACGACCGCAGCGGCTCCAGAGCGCATGATCCGGAAAAGCACGCCCTCGGGCCAAGACCCGATGGGTGGGCACCGGTTTTCCCTCGGGACAAACGCGAAGCGTTTGCCCGGAGATCACGCCCAAGCAAAAAGATAGAGCGAGATGACGATTCGAAGAAAAGTCATCACGCTCTAGCTTGTGTGGAAATCGCTGGCATGCTGGCCCGCAAGCGCGACGTTCTTCAACCAGTCCGGGTGAACACCGTCGAGATTGTGCTCAATGAGCGGATCGTTGCCGCCGGCGGGCGTCACATGGCTGTTGAACCAGCTTCCGGAAGCCGCCGGATCGCCCGAAATGAACGAAGCGACATGGGAATCCAGATCGATATGGTTGTGCCCCGGTCCGGCATCACCAGCGATGTTGGAGCCTGTGCTGCCCAGCGAAGCCTTGAAGACAAACTGATCGCCGCCCGCGCCACCGGACGGACTTGCGCCCGGGGCGGCGGCATCGGCTGGCGGATCGGTAATCAGCGTGCCGCCATTCCCGTCGGAAGCAAAATCCAGCGTGCTGTGGAAATTATCGAAGGTGAGGCTCGCGCTGTTGGTGCCATCGGTCACCGAGAGCACGCCGGTCGAGCTATTGAAGCTTTCCGAGAAGTTCGACGAATTGAAATTGATGCCGGCGAGATCGATCGTATCCGAATGCGCCGGATTGGGCGCGGTTCCGGTAAAGCCGGAGATTTGTCCGCTGAAGCTTACGGGATCGTCGAGCACGAGGGATCCTGTTCCGCCCGCGAACGTCACCGATTCGCTCGATGGCGCGCTCAAGTCGAGCATCGCACCGGTGGCGATCGTGGCGGCGGATGCCGCCGGCGGATCGAAGACCTCTGTGCCGCCGTGCCCATCCGATTGGAATGTGAAGCTGTTGCTGCCGATGCCGCCGAAGACGTCGATAGTTACCGTGACGGCAGTGGTCCCGTCACTGATGGTGATGGCATCGGTGGTTGAGCTATAGCTGTCGGCCGTGAGGTCGAATTTGATATTCTTCAAATCGATGATGTCGGCCGCCTGCAACGCTCCACCCTTAAGACTATACGCGATCGCGGTGCCGCTGCTGTCGATTACCAGCTCGCCGGCGCTACCTTCGAAAGTTACGGTATTGGCAGATGTGCCGCCGAGTTCCAGCGTGGCACTATTGCCAATTTCGAGATTCCCGGTGCCGGTGATGTCGCCGCCGATAAACGAAACACCGCCGCTCGCAACGTTGATGGTGCCGTCGTTGGTGACGCTGATGTTGACACCGATCATCGTGCTGCCTTGGAGCGTCAACACCGCCTCCGCCGTCGCGCCAACTTCGAGACTGCCGTGACCGGCTACGCTGACGGCATCCAGCGTCGCGCCCAGGCCATTGGTGCCGGCCTCAACGTCGAGCGTG
>Ga0116129_1000826_pt1 | contig 18470 bp, 21 predicted proteins | sample June2015DPH_17_2_FD_89732 | JGI IMG/M metagenome (GOLD analysis project Ga0116129, IMG submission 89732) | Peatland microbial communities from SPRUCE experiment site at the Marcell Experimental Forest, Minnesota, USA - June2015DPH_17_10 | ecosystem: Environmental > Terrestrial > Soil > Wetlands...
TGCCGAATGATGTTTTCGACCATCACTACCGCGCCGTCCACCACCATTCCGAAATCGAGCGCTCCCAGAGAGAGTAAGTTCGCCGGAACCTCCTTGAGGTTCAAACAAGTCGCGGCGAACAGGAGCGAAAAGGGGATCGTGAGCGCTACGATGATCGCTCCCCGCACATTCCCGAGAAACAGAAAGAGGATAATCGCCACCAGGATAATGCCGTCCCTGAGGTTATCGAGTACGGTATGCGTGGTGAAGTGCACCAGATCGCTGCGGTCGATGAGCGGAACCACCTTTACGCCAGGAGGCAGAATGAGATCGTTTAACTCCCGCACTTTCTTGTGGATTCCCTGCAACGCTGCGTCTGCTTCGGCTCCTTTCCGCAGCAGCACGATGCCGGAAACCACGTCGTCGTTATCGATGATCTTTCCGTCTTCGTGGCGAATGGCCCGCGCGAACTGGCCGAGCCGGATCTTCGGTCCCTGCGAGACTACGGCAATATCCCTCACATGAAGCGGCGTGCCGTTTTTCGTAAGGATAACCGTGTTTTCAATATCACGTACATCCCTGACCAGTCCCACTTCCGCAATATTGATCTGCTGCAGACCGGCCTCAACGAAGCTGCCACCGGCATTGGCGTTGTTATTGGTAAGCTGCTGTTCCACCTGGGCGATACTCAATCCGTAAGAAACCAGCTTGTCCGGGTCCACGCGAACCTGATATTCGCGGGTGGGTCCGCCGAAGCTGGCAACATCGACGATATTAGGAACGGCCTTGAAGTTCTTCTCGACCACCCAGTCTTCGATGGATTTCAATTCCATCACGTCATACGCCGGATTCGTGCTGTGCAGCGTGAAAAAATAGATCTGACCCGCGGGACTCCAGTCGGTTTGCAGTTGCGGTGAGACGCCCGTCGGAAGAGTGACTTGCGACAGCCGCTCCAGCGCTCGTTCGCGGTTCCAGGCGTTCTCCTCCACGTCGTCGAAAATCAACTTCACGTCGGAGAGACCGAACAGAGAAAAGGATCTCAAGTGCGTCACATGAGGGATGCCGTTCATCACGATTTCGAGCGGTATGGTGACCTGCTGCTCGATCTGCTCCGCCGAAATCCCCGGCCACTGCGTGACGATCTCCACGTAATTGTCCGCCACGTCGGGATACGCTTCGATCGGAAGCTGATGGAATGAAATCAGGCCCCAGACGAACAGCATCACCGCGACAGCCAGGACCAGAAAGCGGTTCTTCAGCGCGAAATCAACCAGCTTGCCAATCATTACTGTTCCACCGTATTCTGGAAAACAAGAGCGTCGGATACCACCCGGTCGCCCGGTTTGATCCCGCTGACAACTTCCTGCATGTTGCCCGGCAGCATGATCCCCGCCGCCACTTCGACCCGCCGGAAATGCCCGTCCTGAATCGGCATATAGATCCATTCCCGATCATGCAGATGCAAAATCGCAGCCGCCGGCACGGTCGCGTGACGTTCCATCGTGAGGCCGTTAAACGTCGCAGTCACGAACATCCCGATTCGCATCAGGCCGGGATTCTCCACTTCCAACCTGACCTTGGCAGTGCGAATGGCCGGGTCCACGATCGGCAGAATGTTGCTGATCCGGCCCTTCAAAAGGCGGTTCGGATAGGCGGCGAGATGAATGGTCGCGTACTCTCCGATATGCACCTGCGCCATGTCGTTCTCGTAAACGTCACAGATGATCCAGACCCTCGACAGATCGGAAATCGTAAAAGGATTGGGCGGGGTGAGCGCCTGGACGCCGGATTGGTTGGTGATCTGTTGATCGGTGATCGTTCCCGACACTGGTGCGAACACTTCAACGATGCCCGTCGGGTGTTCTGGATCAACCCCCAGCAGGAGAAGATGCTCCCTCGCCGTATCCAGAACGACGATGTTGTCATCCTCGGCATTCTGGGCGATTTCAAGAGCGCTTTTGGGAATCGCTCCGTCGTTGAAAAGTATATTCGCCCGGTTGAGCTGGATCTTGGTCAACTCTTCGTTCTTGACAGCCTGGCGGTAGTCGGAATACGCGCCCGAAATGTCCGTGCTGCGCACTTTGAACAGAAGCTGGCCTTTTTTCACCTCATCGCCGAGCCGGGCATCGATTTCGACCACTCGCCCGGTGGCGAGCGAAGGAACGGGGACTTGCAACGACACATCGGGATTGACCACCCCGGTCACATTCAGTTCAGGCGCGGCGACGTGCTCGCCTGCCGTTGCCAGAGTGAAGCGCTCCGGATGAGCCACCTTGATATTATTCGCGTCCAGATCCGGTTCGACGGTTGCGGACGTGGGACCGGTGCCGGCGCCAGGCTGAGCAGCGGCGGGCTTTTCACATCCGGTAACCAGAAAACATAAACCCACAGCCAGAACAGCGGCGACAAGCGATAAGCGATTCATTGAAGGATCTCCCGGCCAACGGCCATGTTCATCTGTGCGGCAGTCGTCATATAGGCGCCAATTAGATTCAAGTACGCCAAGTGCGTGTCCCGGTATGCCTTTTCCGCGTCCAAAAGATCGAGCAATGACGCGCCGCCGTTCTGAAACGCGATCGTGATCCGGTCGCGGTTATCCAAGGCAAGCGGCAAATATTTTGTCTTATACGGCTTCAACAGATTGATGGCTTGAATCAAAGTCCAGTAGGCCGAATCGATGTCGCTGAACACCTGCGCCTCGGCGGCGTCTCGCAACCGTTCATTGCGGCCGATGTCGATCTGAGTCCGCGCCTTTTCGCCTTGGTTTCGATCGAAAATACGTAGCGGAATCGACACGCTGAAACCTAAAAATGCCGGGATCGGCGGATTGCGCCCTACATCGACACTGAAAGTAGGGTCTGTCGATCCGTTGGCGACCGCAAGGTCGTGGTTGATCTTCGCCAGATCCACCGATTGGATCGCGGCCTTCAAGTCCGGACGCGCGGCCAGTCCAGCATCCCGATACTCTTCGTCCGTCATGAGCTGCTCCTGAAAGTCGTACTGCCCGTTTACGTCGAATTGGCTGATCGGCGTACGGTCGTTCAGCAATTGGAGAAGCTGAATCTTACTCGTTCGGAGGTTGACCAGAGCGGTTTCGAAATCGGATTCAAACTGCGCGCGTTCCAGCTCCAAACGGTTCAGATCCACCTGGGCAAGGTCTCCCGCGCGAAACCGCTTTCGATTGATATCGAGCTCGTGGTCCCAATACTCCAGGTTTTCTTTCGCGTTTTGGAGCACTGCTTTAGCCTGCAACACTCCGACAAAAGCGTTTCGCAAATTGAACAGTAAATTCCGCGCCTGGTCCGCGAAAGTGGATTCGGTGATCGCCGTGGTTTCCCGCGCGCTGTCCCGCCGCAACTCGCGCTTATGCTGCCGCTCGTGCAGATAACTGACCGAAGCGTTCGGCTCAGTGTAAGCAAAAGGGCGATAAGCGTTCGGCCCTCCACTCGGCGGAGGCTGCTTGGTGAAGGGATTGATCTGATCGAACCCTGCCGTCAGACTAGGGTTGGGACGGAGATAAGCCGTAATTTCGGCAGCTCTCGATTCATCAATATTAAGTTGCGCCGCCTTGAGAGTGGGATTGACAGCCTCGAACTTTTCCTTAACCTCTTGCCAACTGAAAACTGTCTGCGCCGGAAGCGTGGCAACCGGGATTCCCGAGATTACAATCGCGATACGCACGATCAAACGCAAATCCCTCGTAAATGGGGCGTCCTTCATATATGGATAGACCTCGAATGTAGCCCCGATGTACCCGTGAAGCCAGTGATCTTACCTCCAAATAGCAGGCCGTCCGATTATCTTTCGACTGCATATAAAGAAAACATTTTGTTATCTCGGTCTTCCGGATAAGGACGGTGATCTTTTGGCCGAAGGTCTTGGCAAAGCGACAGAATGCTCTTACCATTCGGAGAATGAAACTCTGTTCAGAGGACGGCCGGACGCGAATACGTCTCGTGCTGTGCGACGATCACCTGTTGTTTCGCGAAAGTCTCGCCCGCCTTTTGGCTATGGAGCAGGATTTTGAGATCGTCGCCCAATGCTCGAACTCTCCAGATGCATTGAAGACCGTGAGGGGGACGGACGTCGATGTCGTGCTGGTGGATCTGGGCATCGCGAAAGAGTTTGTCCTTGGCGCCAGCAAAGTCCATTACCGTGGAAAATCCCTGGTTGTTGCACGGGCGGTCGATGCGACGGATTCGGCCGCCGTGTTGAAGTATGGCGCCTCCGGTATTTTCCTGGAATCGGATTCTTCCACTCGGTTAATGCAGGCTATCCGGCTGGTGGCGAACGGAGAAGCGTGGGTCGATCAGAAGGTGATCCAACTCCTTGCTGACCGATATCCTCAATATGACGGTCGACTGCGCGGCACGCTGACCGATCGGGAGCAAACGGTTCTGGATGGAATTATGGACGGCCTGTCCAATCGAAAGATTGGCGATCAAATGGGCGTATCGGAATCGAGCATTAAGGCCACCTTGCAACAATTGTTTACCAAGGCCGGTGTCCGAACCAGGAGTCAGCTCGTCAGGATTGCGCTAGAAGGTCCGCTGGCCGCGGGTTCGAATGGAAACTACGAGGGCGACACGCGGTAATATTGCGATAATCGTTTGATTGTCACGCTTTTGTTTATCGAGGTCATAAGAGATCTCGATACTGCTCAAGTGCAACTCGAACCAGTTGAGCGCGTGTGCGGACATTCGTCTTTGCGAACAATTGTTGCAGCGTATTCTTAATGGTGCTTTCAGAGATCTCCATACGGGTCGCAATTTCCTTGTTGGCCAAACCTTGCACCAGAAACCGGAGTACATCCATCTCCCTGCTGTTCAATAAGGTTCGCTCCATCCCTTCGGCCGAAGGTGAAGCGGCCGCCTGTGCCGCCACTGCTTCCTCGGTAACATCCGCAACAATCGCCGCAAGCTTATGTGTCTGCCCTTCCTTATATGTAGAGAACCAGACATCGGCTGTGAAAGACTCGCCATTGCCGCGATGGCCCCGGCATTGCATCGTGGCCCGAAACTGGGGAGCTTCCTCCCATCGCAAGGCGTGATGCAGTTCGGGGAGGAATGCCGAAATTGGATTCCCGACTAACTTTCCATCTCTCGGAATTAAAAGCTGTACCGCGGCAAGGTTAACCAGTTCAATGAAGCCATGCTCGTCCACCGTCACAATTGCCGCCGGGCTGGTCTCAACCAGAGCCTTGAGTCTGGCCTGCCCTTCGAGGGTTAATCGCCGGTTACGAACCAGTTCCGCGACGAAAAGTCCACAGCCTGCAAGAGCGAGCGTCTCAAAAGCCAAACGAACGGTCGATCGCTCAAGGGAACTGAAGACCTCACTAAGTATGGCGCAACCTACGCCAAGCAGCGCGATCACCCACCTCGGTAGGAATCCCGCTGCAAGCATGATAGGGAACAAATAGAGAACCCCGAACGCGACAAAAGGCTTCGTCCACCAATCGGCGAAGGCCACGATCAAGACAATTGCGCCACTCACCAGCAGGACGGGAGTTCGGTTGCGTTCTTCCCATACTCGTTCCAAGCGCCACATAGGGTTTTCGATTTCTCATTATCCCACCCCCGCTTGTGGATACCTTACAATCAAACGATTAGCCACATGGGCTTTATAGAATCCTTGTGAAAATCGGCGGATTAGAGGAGACGCTTTGTCTTTAAGCTTGGACGGAGGCTTGTTTCGCAGGCTCATCATCTTCCGCCGACGTCCCATGCGCGATTTCAAAGGATGCACAGCCGGAATCTAGCCCATCCACCCAACCGGCACACCCACCAATCGCCGAAACGCGAGCCGAACTCCACCGGCGCGCGAAGCCGAAGGAACTTCGTTTCCATCCGCATGTTGTGTCCGACCACTCCTTTGGTGAACACATTCATTGCTCTTCGCAGGCAGCTATGGCAAGTCCGACTGGCCTGTATTGGCCTGGAAGCATTCGGTGGGCCCGTGCTTCAAGATCTGTCTCTGACAATCGAGTGCTTGTTAACCAAGCGGTTGTAGCTTCGAATCCTACTCGTGGAGCCAAATTATTTCTCTGCGAACGACAACCCCGTTTGGTTGACGCCATCCGTTTCTCTGCACCTGCCGTAGTCCCACCAGATATCCCCAATTCCGCCATACATTTCCAGACGATCCTGTTCTCTCGTTCCGGCCTCGTAGAACCGTTGTCGGTGGCCGGGTGAGTCCCCTGCGGCGCACCTCCGCCTGACTTCTTCGTCTCCCCAGAGAACGCCCGCTCGCGGTTAACGCGGCGAACGTCTCGGTTTCCACTTTTCGAACTCCTTGCGTATGTTTACAGCAGAGTGTGTCTCGCACACTCTAGCAGCCACTCGACAGCGGAACGACCGCCAAGCGGACTTTCGTTGTGGTGCCAATCCACAGCGAGGTGAATCGTCTTGGAAATTCCGACTGAAGATTTACGATCCATCGCCAGAATCCTTGCCGCCGGCTACCTCCGGCATCGCGAACGACTTCGGCGAGAAACGCAACTTGCTAATTCCGCAACTTCGAGCCGTCATGGACATGAGGTTAACTGCCATGAGAATGGAGAACGAAGTGGAGAACGCGATGCGGAAAGAGATTGACGAGCTGCGCATGATGCCGGTCGGTCAGCTCCGCCAGAAATACTTGGAGGTGTTCGGCGAGGAGTTCCGGTCGAATCACAAACAGTTCCTGTTTAGGAGGATCGCCTGGCGCATCCAGGCGATTGCCGAAGGCGGGCTCTCCGAACGCGCGCGCCGCCGCGCGTTGGAAATTGCCAACGATGCGGACTTGCGTATCCGGGCGCCCAAGCCCAGGTTCGGACCAGACGTTGCCTTAGACCACAAGCTCAGTGTCAGCCGCAAGGTGGCCAGCGCTCTCGACCCGCGTCTCCCGCCGCCGGGAACCTATCTGGAACGCGAGTATAAGGGACGCCGGGTCATCGTTAAGGTGCTCGTGAATGGATTCGAATTCGATACCGAAATCTACCGGTCCCTCAGTGCGATCGCCAACGAGGTGACGGGAACGAAGTGGAACGGCTTCCTCTTCTTCAACTTGATGTCTGCGGAGGAAAACGCCAATGGCACGGAATAGCGTTGCATTGGCCTCGGCAAGGGAGCCAAACGGATCGGCGGATACGAAGACCATCCGGTGCGCGATCTACACGCGCAAGTCCACGGAAGAGGGGCTCCAGCAGGAGTTCAACTCCCTTGATGCCCAACGGGAAGCGTCCGAAGCGTTCGTTGGCAGCCAGAAGAACGAAGGTTGGCAGGTGGTCACCGATCATTTCGACGACGGCGGATACACCGGCGGCAACATGGATCGCCCGGCTCTGAAGCGGCTCCTCGCTGCGGTCGAGGCACGATCAGTGGACTGCGTCGTGGTTTCCAAGGTCGACCGGCTCAGTCGATCGCTGCTCGACTTCAGTCGAATCGTCGAGATCTTCGACCGTAACGGCGTCAGCTTCGCGGCGGTGACCCAGCAGTTCAACACGACGACGTCGATTGGCCGCTTGACGCTGAACATCCTCTTGTCGTTCGCCCAGTTCGAGCGCGAGATCATTTCGGAGCGGACGCGCGATAAGATGTCGGCCGCACGGCGAAAAGGGAAATGGATCGGCGGTCATCCGGTTCTCGGCTACGATATCGACAAGAGGGGTGGCGGGATCGTAATCAATCCGGCTGAGGCGGAACAGATCCGAACCATCTTCGACCTGTACCTGAAGCATGGTTCAACTCTGCCAGCCCTGCAGGAGTGCCCACGCCTCGGCTTGGTCACAAAGAGGTGGACCACCGAGGACGGCAAGATCCGCGGCGGGAAACCGTTTACCAGAGGCTCACTACACGCGATCCTGACCAGCGTCCTCTACACAGGAATGGTTGACCATAAAGGCGTTCTCTACAAGGGCGAGCACGAGCGCATAGTCGATCAGAAAACCTGGGATAAGGTCCACGACACTTTCCGGCGCAACGGCATCAACAAGGGCGCCACCGTCAGGAACAAGTTCGGTGCTCTACTACGCGGGATTCTCTTTTGCGTTCCCTGCGGGACTCCGATGATGCACACGTACACGATGCGGGGGTCGAAACGCTATCGCTACTACGTCTGCTGCAACGCTCAGCAGAAGGGATGGCAAAACTGCGAGACGAAGTCCGTTTCCGCTCAGGCGGTAGAGACCGCCGTCCTGGACAGCATTCGCCGAATCGGAACTGACCCGAAGCTAGCCGAAGCCGTTGCTGCAGAAGCCCTGGATCAGAGCGCGCGTCGACGCCGGGATGTCGACCAGGAACTGGAAGCCGAACGACGGAACCTCCGGCAAGTCAACCAGAACCTCGTGCGGGAGGCCGCCGACACGAGCGTCGACTCCGGCGCGCGCTTCGATCGCATTATCGATCTTCAGCGGGAGATCGAAACCACGACGAGTTGTACGAGGAAGTCTGGACAACCCCCATGCGGACCCTGGCAAGGAAGTACGGCATTTCCGACGTCGAACTGGCAAAAACTTGTCGCAAATTATTAATTCCCTTGCCTGGCCGAGGATATTGGGCGCGTACGGAAGCTGGCCAAAAGGTAGAGCGCCTTGCGCTACCTCCTCTGAAGGAAAGGATCGTGCTTCAAAAACCGACTCCCCGTCCTGAGCCTCCCAAACTGAACGATTTCGCGGAGCCGGAAGAGATCGCGCAGATCGAGCAATTGGAGAAGACGGCAGGCGAGGCCCTGTTGAAACGGGGGAGCCAGTCCCACCCGTTGATCGTGCAAGCGCGCGGCGCGCTCAAGAGCGCTCAGGTTTCCGAAAGCAAAATCCTGTGGACTCGGGAATCGTGCCTCGACATTCGAGTGTCCAAGGACAGGCTCGATCGTGCCTTCCGCATCATGGCCGGCATCATCGGCGCGCTTGAAGATCGAGGTTTCACGGTGGCCATTGAGACGCGACGACAAGAGAAACGAGAAGTCCAGACCGTCGCCAAGATCTATGGCCAGGTGATTAGGTTCGGGCTCACCGAAAAGATCGATCGAGTCGAGATCGCAGCTCCGCCAAAGGGAGGAGTGTTGGAAAGGGTGCTGACTTATGGCGGGAAGCCGGTCACGCACGAGCCTTCTGGTCGACTTTCGATCGAAGTCTGGACGGAATGGGGTTACAACAGACGCAATTGGAGAGACGGGAAAACGCAGCGGCTTGAAGATCAACTCCCAGAGGTGGTCGCGGGTTTCATGCGGCTTGCGCTGGCAGACAGGGCCGAGGAGCGGAAGAGGGCCGCGGAGGAACGTGAAAAGCAACGGATCGCCGACGAACGCGCGAACATCGAAAAAGTTGATCAAGGCTGAACAATCCAAAGTGAATGCACTCCGGAACGCTACCGCCCGATGGCTGCGCGCCGCGCAAATCCGTTCGTTCGTTTTGGCTGCCCGCAACGCCGCCGTCCAGAACGGCGAGTCAGTCGAGACCGGATCTCCATTCGGTGATTGGGTCATATGGGCAGAACGCCAGGCTGATCGGCTAGACCCGCTCAAAGAGAATCCGCCGTCAATCATCGATCAAAAAAGCGAGCGGAAAATACTGGCTACTACGGTTATGGTTACCAAAAGCCTGATCCGCCGTTTCGCTTCCCTAAGCCGATCTGGCGGATGAAATCATGAAAATTGGCGCCAGAACATTCCGGCTCAGAAGCGTTTGCATTGAGCTGCTCTCAAGTGCATAATAGGTCCAGAAAGTTGACCTTTTATGCTTACGTCTTCTCCGCCCAACGAACGGCACAAGGAACTCTACCAACTCGCCGAATCGCAAGGCGGCTACTTCACAGCCAAGCAAGCCGCTACGCTCGGGTACGCCAGCAACAAACGAATCTATCACGTCCGGGCACACAACTGGATTCGAGAGCACCGCGGAATCTATAGGCTGGCACTCTTTCCAGAGCCTGAGCGCCCGGATCTGATCCTCTGGTGGCTGTGGTCACGTGATAGAAGCGATCGGCCGACCGGCGTTTTTAGCCACCAGACGGCGCTAAGCCTCCACGACCTCACTGACGCGAATCCAGCCAAGCTGGACCTCACCGTCCCCGAGCACTTCCGCCGTGGGGTCCCTATCCCAGAGGTTCTGCGCCTGCATTACGGCGACGTCGCAGCCGAAGACCGGGAAATCCTACATGGGGTCCCCGTGACGAACGCGATGCGCGCGATTCTGGATGTCTGGATCGAAGGATCACTCCCCAAGCCTATTCTTCGCGAGGCGTTTCGTGAGGCAATGAAGCGAGGCAGCATCACCAAAAGTCAGGTTGCCACGTCTCAGCAGGATGCGGAACGCGGCTCCGCGCTGACGGAGATTCGGAAGGGGACGAAGTGACCCCCGAAAGAAAATACGCTTCCGGCCCCGCACTCCGCACAGCACTTGAGGAACGTCTTAAACGCCAGTCCCGAGAAGACGGGATTGACCTCCAGCGGCTTCGCCGGCAGGTAGCCTTCGATCGGTTCCTTGCCCGGCTTTTTCGCGCGCCGAATACAAACTGGGTTCTGAAAGGCGGCTACGCGATGGAACTCCGGTTCCAAACCGCGCGCACCACTAAGGACCTCGATTTCACTGTGCGAGTTGCGCCAGCCGGTCGCGACGACATCCTACTGAAGCAAATTCAGGATGCTGGTGCCCTGGATCTCGGTGACTTCTTCTCTTTCCGCATTGGTGAGGCGATGATGGACCTAGACGGCGCTCCATATGGTGGAGCGCGCTACCCTGTTGAGTCCCTCATGGGCGGACGCACCTTCGTGAAGTTTCATCTTGACGTTGGAATCGGTGACGTAGTTCTTGATCCGCTTGAACAGGCTCACATGCGTGACTGGCTCGGGTTCGCGGGTATCTTGCCGCCAGCAGTTCCGATGATCCAGCGCGAGCAACAGTTCGTCGAGAAGCTCCACGCATACACGCTGCCCCGAACGACGCCCAACAGCCGAGTGCGGGACTTGGTGGATATGGCGCTACTGATTCAATCCGGTACGCTCCAATCAGAACGTGTTGTTCAGGCCCTTCATGCGACCTTCGATCTCCGGGCGACCCACTCAGTTCCCAAGGCCCTCGATCCTCCTCTCGCGGATTGGGACGCACCATTCGCGAGGTTGGCGGCCGAGTGCCATCTCGAACTCTCCGCTAGCGATGCATTTCGGGTCTTGTCGGAATTCTATAGGGCTCTCTGAGTCCGACTGCATCCACCAAGATTGTGCCAACCGCGACCTAACTGCCTGGTGTATTCTTAGGGCTGCTGTTTGATCATTGATAACTGAACCCCTCACATCGAAAGTCCATCTCCGAACTTTTCCCCTTGGTTAACGGCGTGGAGAATCTAGCGCTTTTTCGGTTCTCCAAAACCGTGTTCGGATGTGTGTTGCTCTCGGGGAGCCAATCTAAGTCCTTTATTTCCAACGCAACCATTTGACGACACGCCACTTGCGGCGTCGCGCTAACGCTGGCCCGCAAAATCCGAATTACCCATCCTTGCCCGAATTTCCTATTCTTTGACCCCTGGGGTACCCCCAGTTTCCCCCCAGTGGTTTTTGCGAATCATCGCTAGACAGGTGCCTTGCGTCGACGCTGAACGAGCGCGCGGCCGCGCGACCAGCGCTGCGATTGCGGGCGCGCCCGACGGTCGATCATGAACCAGACCGGGCACCGCAGCGTCCAGATGGTCCGCCGGTACATACGTGACGGGAGCTTGTTTCGCGAGAATAACGCAGGCAAGGTGGGACTCTAACCGGGGCGGCGATACATTCGCCGCGACGACTGATCAGTGCTCCGATGGACCGGCAAACCGAGCAGCAGATTGAAAAGGAAAAACAACAATGACCTGCTGCGAAGAGTCACCTTCATAGGCGATGTCTCCTTCGGCCAGCCAGCATATCAAAGACGGGCTCAGTTCGCACTCGGACGGACAACAGGTTCGGGATGGCAGTTTGTTCAAGGAGAATAGCTCGGGGAAGGCGGGGCTGTAGGACCACCGTGCGCGGGCCGTTGCCCAACTTAACGTCCCTAATGTTGCGCTATCCGCAACCGCGAGCGATGGGTGAGACGAGTTCCGAAGCGGGCGGCAATATACCCAGTGAGGTGTATTAAATGAGCTATCAGGTTTTAGACCAATCTGATTTCGATGATTTTGATACGGCCATCTGCAATCACGGCCCGCAGCCAGAAGATTTTGAGCTGACGGAGACCATCACCGGTTTGGAAAAAGGTGTTGCGACGGTCAGAAGCAAGAAGTCGGGCGTCGAGCGTTCCTACCCAATTGGAAACGGAACGATCTTTCCGGGAGACTTTGCTCTTGAGCTTGGGCGAGGGGTCTTTATATACAAATCTGTACCGCTGCGCCGTCCAGCGTTTGATAGAAGACAACATACTTCATCGTCTAATTAAAAGAGCAGCCCCTCATCCCTCACCCTACGCCGTTGATCGGGGCTATCGAACCTGCGATACCGGCTCCGCAATAAGCCTTGAGAAGAGTCTGCGCGACGAGCTCTAGATGGGCCGGTCGAGGAACTCCGTGTTCAGTTTTCCGACGGCCGTTCAACCGGCTGTACGACCAAGTAATCTAGCGGCCCCTTCGTCGCCTGCAATCTGAGCCCAAGTTGTTCTGAACCGCGTTGAACATCGAGGGCGCATCCGGCTGCACGGTTTCGGGTGGACCACCCGCCTCCGGGCTCTGCTCCCAGCTCCAGCGAAGCGTCAAATCAAACGTGCCCTCGATGCCGGTCTGGTCCACAACTTTACGCGAGCCCACCTCCGGCATCCACGAAAGAGAGTCGGCCAACTGGGCAACCGATATCCCTGTCGCAGTCAACTGCCCTCGGCGACCCCGAAAATCCGCCTCGTTACTATCGCGCGCCGAACGCACCAGCTTAGACCCGCCCGGCACCGTCACTAGGGCCAGGATAGAGGCCTCCTTCAGCTGGTGAACCACTCTTAGATGGAATCGATCGGCGAGCATCGCCTGCACCATCAACCCCAGTTGCTCCCTATATTGCTTCCACGGAAGCTTTTGGCGGCGCACAGAAACCGACTCATCCTCTTTAGCCGTAATGTCGAACCGCTCGGAATCAATCCAGCTTGGACCGCCGGAAATTTGAAAGTCCTTGACAGCGTAGGCGTAGGAATCAACATCTTGACAGTTGCATTCTTTGCCATAAACCGCCCAGGCTGAAAGAACACGGCACCCTGTAATTCGCCAGACCGGTTCGGTCGGATTGCCGTTACCTCAAATGGCGGCGGTGCCGTCTGCGCCGAGCAGACGCTCAGCATCGATGTTAAAATCAATTCTTGGAAGAGCGTCCGCATGTGTGTCTACCTTATTAGGCGGTGGACACCACTTCCTTCACAAATGTTCCCGGCGCGGCTTCATTTTCAAAGACTTCGCCATCGCTGGAGAGCGGATAGCTCGCGATCTGCCGCCCAGTGTAGAGTGAACGCAGCCAGCTTCCGATAATCCGCGCCGCAAGACGACTTATCTCTGGGGCTTCAACGCGAATGAAAAGCCGTGAACGCGAGGCTCGGAGAATTGGGGTGCCTCATCCGTTCCACGCTTTTCAAAGGTCGCTACGTAGTCTTGCATGAAGCGCGTCTGCTCGTGATCCTCGCCGTACTGCTCACGGCACCTTTCGTAAATCTGGCGAGCGAGCCGGAGGTTCGCGTCTTCAACCGCCGCAATGGGGTCCTGCATACAATACTGTGCGTCGAAACCGCCGAACGTTTCATTCGACCGGCCTGCGACCAACAACACGCTGGCGATGGCCGTCCACACCGGACGAGCACGAGTGAGTCCGAGAAGTGGTGCGCGATCTCATGCCAGACCGTATCGAGCTGTGCACGCGAGCGCGCCAAACGTTCGCGTGGACCTTGGAAGATCGTGATCTTATCTGATCGCAATCCTTCGAAGACCGAGCGGCTCGCCAGTGGTCGACCCTTGTGCAGGCCGAGTATGCCGGGCCCCGGGGGTGCCTGTTTGACGACGATCGCGCCGTTTTTTCATCTGCCGGGGGAAAGCGCCATGGAATGGCCCGCAAGCGCGTTCTCGATCAAGAGTTCGAACTCGGCAGCTGGCAGCAGTCACCGTCATCGTAACGCGAAAACTCAGCGCAGCTTACTGGTCGCGCTCTCACCTCAGCCCCTGTCGTTCGCGGCGGTTAGAATCGGGCTTGGGTTTGCCGGTTCCCAAACTCCCGGCGCCGAGAACGATGAAGCCCACGCCGATGATCCAACGAATTACGACGGTCCACGCAGCTGCAGCCGCCAGTAGATTGCGCAATCCGAGCAGGATGAACCCGAGGCCGATGCAAATGTACCAATACCCCCAACCGCGCCCTTGTCGTCGATTTCGATCAGTGTTGGAATCTCGCATCCTCATTTAGTATCCAACGCCTCCCATTCTTCTGGTCACCACGCCAAGGCCTGCGCTCACCAGAAAAACTCGCAAAATAGCAACGACTCGTCGTAGAATCAAATGCAGAGGTTCGGTTCGACAGGCGAGCGCTAAGCGCACCCTCCGAAAGGATCCTTCACTTTTGCAGTTTTGGAAGGTGAGGCATGCTTTTTCAGAAGGTCGCGCAAGAATCACGGTACCTCAGAAACCCAGATGCCACTCGGATGTGTCCGATGTGCTCGGCAGATGACTCGTCGACGCAGAAAGTGGCCGCGTGAAGATCGAGATCCGGCCGCTAGACCGGATATTGCCGTATGAGAAGAACGCGCGAAAAATTCCGTAACTCGCGATCGATAAAGTCGCGGCATCCTTGGCGGAGTACGGCTGGCAGCAGCCGATCGTGGTCGACAAGCACGGCGTGATTGTAGTGGGACATGTGCGCCGGCTGGCTGCGCTTCAGCTCGGCTACCGAGGCGCCGGTCCACATCGCCGATAAGCTGACGCCGGCTCAAATCCGCGCGTACCGGCTGATGGATAATCGTAGTCACCAGGAAACGGACTGGGACCTCGATTTGCTCGGTCCTGAACTCACCGAACTCGACGCGCTGTCGTTTGACCTCAGCCTGACGGGATTCAGCGTGCACGAGCTCGATGTGCTGCTGCGCAATCCTCTGGACGAGGAGAAGGCCGAACGGGCGCCACTGCTTCCAGAGATTGCCGCTGCCCAGCTTGGCGACTTGTGGATCTGCGGTGACCACCGGGTGTTGTGTGCGGATTCTACAAGCCCTGAAGCTGTAGCCCGGCTGCTCGGCGAGCGTAAGCCGGGGCTCTTGGTCACCGATCCGCCATACGGAATCTCCTTAGACAGCGAATGGCGAGATCGCGCCGGAATCAACAAGCACGGCCCTGCTGAAGCTTCATACATGAAAACGCGCACGGCTGGCCACACCGAGACCACCATATCCGGCGACACTCGAGCGGATTGGTCGGCGGCGTTTGAACTGGTGCCCAGCCTCGCCATCTGTTACATCTGGCACGCGAGCATCTACACACGCGAAGTCCTCGAAGGCCTATTGAGAATCGGGTTTCTCTATCCCCAACAAATCATATGGAACAAGGGGCGGGCTGTACTCACACGTTCGCTCTACTGGTTCGCTCACGAGCCGTGCTGGTTCGTCCGAAAGAAGAACGCGCCGTGGTACGGGAAGGCCGGCGAGAACTCGACGATCTGGGAATCTCCAAGTCCGAAGTTCATTATGGGCGGCTCCGATGAGGCGAAATTCGATCATTCAACGCAAAAACCCGTAGAACTGATGCGCCGGCCAATCCTCAATCACACTAAGCGCGGAGAACTGGTATACGAGCCGTTCCTGGGCAGCGGCACGACGCTTGCGGCCGCGGAGTTGACGCAGCGCACATGCCTCGGCATCGAGCTTGATCCGAAGTACGTCGACGTCGTGGTCCAGCGCTGGCAGCAGCTCACGAGCCGAGAGGCAGGGCTCGATGGTGACGGCCGGACGTTCCAGCAAATCAAATCCGAACGAATGGGAGCCACAGCGTGAATCGAGCGCTGTCGCCGCGAGATCGTGGCAATCGAAGCACACATTCGTGCCGGGCATCCAGATTTGCATGGGCTCTGTCTCGGGCTTTCGGATTGGTCTGCGGAATTGCGGATTCTTCAGAACGAAAAAGCCGCCGGGGGGGAACCCGACGGCGTGAAGGGAGGGCCATGATGCTCGGACTACTCGGTGATCCGGTAGCAGCGCTCCTTGTCGTCACTGCGAAAGGACTCTACCTTCAGCCCGAGCTTTTTGGTGAACGTCCCGGATACGAATCCACGAACGGTGTGGGGCATCCGATGCGGCGACTAGGCGCGTGGCATCCTGTTCGAACAGGAGCGCCGGAAGGACGCGTGATATCCACATAGCGAGCAGCCCTCCGAGCGCACCGCCGGCAGCGGAGATGACGAGGCTATCGGCGAGCAGTCCCTGGGTGAGTTGGCAGCGGCTGGCGCCGAGCGCGACGCGAACGGACGTCTCCTGCGAGCGGGCTGAGGCGCGTCCAAGCAGGAAGGAGGCGACATTCACGCAGGCGATGAAAAAGACGAGAACGGCCGCGAAGCTGAGCAGCGTGCCGACGCGCGAGAGGTCTTCCGCCATCTCCGGCGTCATGCCGGCATAGGGCACCACCCGAATCTCGACAGGGCGGCGGTGGGTCACGCGGACAGGGAACTGGGCCTGATCGGTCGAAACGTTGGGGCGCAGGCGTCCGAGTACCCACAAGTTCCTGCGGTCGTTTTCGACCGCTTCCAGGGAGTCCTCCAGCAACGCCGTCCAAACATCGACCGGACGATCGCGATACACTCCTTCCAGCCAGTCCGGCGCGACATCACTCACGCGAACGTCAACGCCGTCGATGCGAAGGTGCTCGCCGTGGATATCGGCCTTGGCGCGAAATTCGGTCTGCCACAAGCGGCGGCTGATGACGATCCCTGGTCCAGAGAGAGGCTCAGTTCCGTGGCGAGACGGGGCGTCACCGCGGCTACGGACACCACCGCCGATTGGCCTTCCAATGCGATGGTTCCGGGCGATATGCCCGCCGCGCCGAGCCATTCGAATCCATCGGAATGACTTCGCAGCGACTGATAATCCTGATAGGAGAGCGGACCTGCTTCGCGATGCCTGTCCTGCGCATATACGGAAACGACCCTATCCATCGATGCGAGTAAAGATTTGGGTCTGGTCAACCCCAGAACAAATCGGTGGATCGAAACACTGCTGCCGACACCGAGGGCAATCGTGAGCAGCAGCGCGGCGGACAGACCTGGTGCTCGCGCGAACTGTCTTACCTGCACGTAGCGGGTATGGCAGCTGGTTCAGCGTGAAATGGAGAGCGGGCGTTCCTTGTTAGCGAGTATACGGCGATTTCGAGAGGCCAGTTTCGACGGACACCGCCCAATGTAGTCGCGGGGCGAGCCTCACCGGTGAACTTGCAACTGGTTTCGAAAAGAAATCGGGTTAGCTGGCGCTCCCGGTTTCGCGCCTCACTGACGCCGCAAATCTAAACTGGCTGAGAAAGGATGATTCATCACTCGATTGTGCAGGCTGCGGCGGCGACGGGCACGCTTGGTAAACGCTAGGCGACTGATCGTTCTTTACTGCTTTCAGGTAAGCGGCTCGATGCAGGAGGAGGAACTTTCGTTGGTGCAGTTTCGATCAGCCGGACGGTCGTGTTGACTGCGGTACGAATTTCGCGTTCGGTAAACGGCGCGAGCCGTAGCACGGCTACGGCTTGGCGTCGAGAAAGTCGTTCACCATCGGGACGATGATGGGTATGCGCTGCATCAGTGTCACGTGGGTGGTGTCGGGCAAGATGGCCAATCGCGATGCGGAGCGCGGCTTCATGTCGCCGTGGATCTCGCCACCCTTTAGGCGAAACATCTCCGCGACGTGCGCGAGCCGCACGCCGTCAGCGTCGCCGTGGATGAAAAACATGGGCGTCGTGGTGGCCTTAAGCTTGTCGGCTCCGAAGTCGTACCCTTTCGAGAACGTGGCGACGATTCGCTGGACGAAGTTCGGAAAGTCGTCCGGAGTCGGACTCAGCTTCTTGTACTCGGCCTCAATGGGCGAGCCTTTGAAAGCGTCCGCCGTGAGTTTCGGGATAGCTTCGACCGCTTCCGCGCTCATGCCGTCACGGCGGAACGTGGACGAAATGATGACTGCCCTTCGCACTTTGTCCGGATGGCGGATCGCACACTGCATCGCCACGGCTCCGCCCATGCTGTAGCCGATAAGGTCCGCTCGCGGGATCTTGAGATAATTGAGCAGTGCGGCCACGTCGTCGGCGAGGTTTTCGTAAGTGATATCTCGCGGGACGTCCGCCGTGCGGCCGTGCCCTTGCATTTCGACGGCAATGACTTTCCGTGTTTTGGAGAGCTCGCTGATCCACCCGTCCCAGTTGTTGGTGATGGTCATGAACGCGCCGTGAAGCAACACCACCGGTTCGCCGCCGCCGTGGACTTCGTAGTACATGTTGATTCCATTGACTGGCGCGTAGCCCGTCGTTGGCTTCTGCTGCGCCGACACGGCAGTCATAACGAGCGTCATTAAA
>Ga0116129_1000828_pt1 | contig 18443 bp, 13 predicted proteins | sample June2015DPH_17_2_FD_89732 | JGI IMG/M metagenome (GOLD analysis project Ga0116129, IMG submission 89732) | Peatland microbial communities from SPRUCE experiment site at the Marcell Experimental Forest, Minnesota, USA - June2015DPH_17_10 | ecosystem: Environmental > Terrestrial > Soil > Wetlands...
ACTGGCTGGTGGCGCGGAACTCGGCGTTGGGGAGCGCAACCGCATCCGCGGTGAGAGCGAGGTAGCCCAGCATATAATCGCTGAATCCGTACCCCGTCGCCTGGTTCTGGACAGTAAATAACCCATTGACCTGGTTGGATCCGAGCGGGTTATACTGATCCCTTCGTATTTCCGCACCGATCTTGATAGAATGGGCGCCGCGTATCCAGGAGACTCCATCAATCGCCTGGAACGTGTGATCGTGTGTCGCCCACGGTCCACCCGCATTGTTATCTCCGAAGCTGCTAAATCCGGCGATGTTTACATCCGGCACTCCCCAACCAATAGGAGGTGGATCATAGATGGGAATATGGAATTCGCTCACGACATCCTCTTTATTAGCCAGAGGTTTTGAAAGCACGTTTGCGTATCCCAGATAGCCGAAGCGGAAGTCGTTGACTACGGAAGGCGAGAGGATTCGCGTATTGGAAATCATTGCCTGATGGATGAGGTCGCTTACGCCGATACCGTTATCATAGAGAGCCGGCGTGATCTCACTATCGTTCTGCCAGCTGAAGCGGCCGGACCAGCTCGATTTCGCGCTCTCCACTACATCGATCCGTTGTGTGAACTGATCTTTGTTGGTAAGATCATTGTCCAGCGCCAGGTAGTTGTTGGTTAATCCCGTGCCCGGAATATTAGGTAATGGGTAGAATTTGAGCAACCCCATCGCTATCGGATCCAAGCGATTCGTAGGGATGGTATTTCCCGGAAAGGGTGTATTTCCGTTTAGCGGATCGGTGATCGTTTGCCCCGGAAGAAGTTGGGAAAAGTTGCCAGTCCGCATCGCTGCCGGAGGCGTACTATAAACGGTCTGCGCCTGTTGGCGGAGCTTGAACCCTTCGTAGTTGGACATAAAGAAAACACGGTTCTTTCCGTTGAACAATTTAGGAATCTGGACGGGCCCACCCAAAGTAAAGCCGTACTGGTTCCACTTAAAGGGCGCTGACTGAGGAACGTTGCTGGTGAACGCAAAGGGACGTGCATCCAGATCGTTATTGCGTAGAAACTCGAAAATCGTGCCGTGATAGTCGTTGGTTCCGCTCTTTGTGGAAATATTGACTTGGGCAGCTTCGTGACCGAACTCGGCCGAATATACTCCCGTTTGCACCTTGAACTCCTGCAAGGCATCAATCGAGGGCAGAAACGCGTAAGTGTTCCAATCCACGTCCGTGTTAGAAACACCGTCGATGGTAAAATACGTGTAAGTTCGGCGCATTCCAGCAATCGACAGTGACACTGCCGCGCGCTCACTTCCACTTCGCGCCGCCGCGAGCCCACTGTTGGACGTTTGCCCAGTCACGACATTGGGGCTCAGATCGATGAGCGAAACGAAGCTCCGGCCATTCAACGGGAGATCCTCAATTCGCTTATTGTCGATCACCGTGCCGATCGTGCCATTTTCCGTGTTGAGTAGTGGAGCACCTCCGAAAACTTCCACAGTATCGCTTACCGCCCCAACTTTTAGCTGAAAGTCGATTCGGGCTGTCTGCTGCACTTGCAGCTCAACTCCGCTGCGCAGCTCCCCCTGAAATCCCGACAGTTCCGCTTTAACGTTGTAGATACCTGGGGGCAGGTCCGGAAAATTATAGTTACCCGCGTTGTTGGTAACCGTCTGGCGGGTGAAATTGGTTCGCGGATTGGTGACGCTCACCGCGGCGCCCGAGACCACTGAGCCGGTAGCATCCATTACCAAACCATTAATTTGTCCTGATGTCTGGCTAAAGGCCGGAACAGACAGTATCGCAGCAACGATCAACAACCTAACCTTCGTCCACATAGACGCGACTCCCATTCATTTTAGTTTGACAACTTGTGCTACTTCGAGCCGACACCGCTTATTAGGCGATCGGACTAGCCTGTCGTGCTGCGTTACTTGGTAATTCCTGACGATACTCGCAAACTCGGTCCCGAAAGATAGAGCAGCTTTGAGACATCCGCATGCACATCGAACACCAGACCAACAAGACAACTACTCATCTCGTCCCAGTTCTGAAATCCCCAGGGGACATTCCTGCTCGGATCAGGATTGAAAGGGTTGTTTGCCGAATTATCGAAATGAGAGATCCCTACAATGCGTGTTCCCTTCGGCAGCATAATCGGCTTGGCAAACGTATATCCAAGCTGCCATTCAAAGTCAAATTTCCCCTTGAACAGGGTTTCGGTCTCAGCCGTCGGGTAAATTACGCGAAGCTCAAAGTCCTTCCCTCTCAAATGCATGTGGGGCTGGGCATACACCATACTTACGCCGTCGAGCCCCACGGTGGCCTCACTCCTGACCTCGGCATTGCCATCGCCCGCGGGGATTACAAAATGATCATTATACGGACCGTCTGACATATAATAACGGAGCTTCGGGCGTTCTTTTGCCATCACAAGCCCCAACTTCGACCGGTCAGTCGCGGGTTGACCCATCGTTGTGTAATGTATCTCGAACACTAAGTCCGATCCCTTCGGCACCAACTTGGCCGAATCGCCAAGCTCGAATGTTTGTGGACCTAATCCTGGATTGAACTTACCCAGAATGTCGTTCCCCTCCGACTGTTGGTTCGTTCCGGACCCCATGCCAGCCGTGGTGTAAAACTCTCCGGGCACCGCGTTCTCCATCCAATGTGATCCGGGCGGCCGTACCCAAACCTTCCCGTGGTGGACCACTTTAGGATTCCCTGGACGCATTTCGGCGCTGGTGACCCAAACGTCCTGCGCAAAATTGCCTTTCACGAGAACAAACTGATAATCTAGCGTTCCCTTCGCCGGTACATGAAACTCCTGCGGCATCTCAACCACGAGGTCAGGCTTAATATTCCAGCCTTCCTGAAAAGTAATGGGGGTAGGCCTGTCTTTTGGGTTACCTTCAACAGACCCGCTATCCACCCATTCCACAAGTGTCTTGATCTGCGCCTCCGTCAGGCGCCTATCGTTCGCAAAATGACCGTACCCTGGATCTGCAAACCACGGTGGCATTTTGCGGTTGACAACCACAGCCTTGATTGCCTTCGCCCATGGGCGGGCATCCGCGTATGTCAACAGGGACATCGGCGCCACTTCTCCCGGCCGGTGACAACTCTGGCAGCTTGTCTGGAATATCGGCAGAACGTCTTTGTTGAACGTAACCGCTCCCACAGACCACTGAGACGCGCCACCGATCACAATGAGACAGACTAAAACACTTGGGCCTCGCATTTACAAATCTCCTAGCGACTCGACCGGGAAACCGGCGGCGCTACACTCGGCCCGGTGGGAGAGAGTAATTTTGAGACATTAGAGTGTGCGTCCAAAATCACACCAATGAAGCAGCTACTCATCTCGTCCCAAGTCTGAAAACCAAAATGGACTTCCTTGGTTGGATCCGGATTAAGCGGGTTATTAGGAGAGTTATCGTAATGAGAGACGCCGATTAAATGAGTTCCTTTGGGTAGCGGAATCGGCTTTGCATAGGTGTAGCCTAGTTCCCATTCAAAGCTATACTTCCCCTTGAAGAGGATCTGCGTCTCGCCCGTCGGATAGATCGCACGGAGCTCATAGTCTTTGCCTCTGAGATGCATGTGCGGTTGGACATAGGCCAACTCCGCGCCGTCCAACCCAACGATAGCTTCATCTCTCACTTCAGCATTACTGTCTCCGGCGGGTATTGTGATGTTGTTGTTATACACGCCATCCGACAAATAGTATCGGAGCTTTGGAGGGCTTTTCGCCAACACGAGGCCGACCCTGGTCTTGTCCGAGGTCGGTTTGCCCGATGTGGTATAGTGCACTTCGAAAATGAGGTCCGATCCCTTCGGTATCAGTTTCGCCGAGTCTCCAATATCGAACACCTGTGGACCCAATCCAGGATTGAACTTGCCTAAAATGTCGTTGCCTTCTGTGATCTCGTTAGATCCCATTCCCGTCGCGTAAAACTGGCCGGGGACAGCGTTCTCCATCCAATGTGATCCTGGAGGGCGCACCCAGACCTTGCCATGGTGGACCACTTTGGGATTCCCTGGACGCATTTCTGCGCTGGTGACCCAAGTGTCATGCGTAAAATTGCCCTTCACGAGAACAAACTGATAATCCAGTATGCCTGTCGCGGGTATCTGAAACTCCTGAGGCATCTCAATAACGAGATCAGGCTTAATGTTCCAGCCTTCCTGAAACTTGATCGGGGCGGGCTTGTCCTTGGCATCGCCTTCTGGGGCTCCGCTGTCTACCCAAAGAGCTATCGTCTTAATCTGCGCCTCTGTCAATCGAGGACTGTTGGCAAAATGATCGTACTCAGGGTCTGAGAACCAGGGTGGCATCTTTTGCGAAACAACGGCAGCTTTAATTGCCTTGGCCCATGGGCGCACCTCGGTATAACTCAGGAAAGACATCGGCGCGACCTCGCCCGGACGGTGGCAGGTTTGACAGTTCTTCTGCAGGATCGGCAGAACATCCTTATTAAATGTGACGGCTCCCCAAGAAAATTGAGCTGTTCCGCCAAACAGCAGTAGAAAACCCACACCACTCAGGCTTCTCATGACCTCTCCTAAAGACGCACAATGCGTTATTACGTTGTCGACAGAATTATACATCGTCGGAATCTCAAAGGCAACCTGCTACAACATATTTGCACCCGCCCGCAAACTAAATACTGAGTTGGCGAAGCTCGCCGCTGCTATCGCCTATTTTGGACGACGAAATACCAAGCTTGTGCAGCAAGGTCAAATGTAGATTGGCCAGGGGCGTATCGGCGTCAAATCGGATATGGCGTCCACCCTTGAGCTGACCGCTTCCGCCGCCTATCAGTAGAATCGGCAAATTCCTTGGCTCATGCACATTACCGTCGCTCATGCCGGCGCCATAAACAATAATGGAGTGGTCCAGCAGCGAACCGTCGCCGTCGGGAGTCGACCTCATTCTCTCCACGAAATTGGCGAACATCGAGACGTTATAAGCGTCAATCTTGGCCAGTTTTGCCAGGCGCACCGGGTCGCCCTGGTGATGCGAAATCGCATGGTGAGCGTCGGGAACTCCTATTTGCGGATAGGTCTGGCCACTAAACTCATGGCCGATCATAAACGTGACCACCCGCGTTAAATCGCACTGGTATGCCAAAAGATACAAGTCGTACATCAGCTGCGTATGTTCCGCGAAAGAAGCTGGGATGCCAGCCGGACGGTCAATTCTGGGCAGTTCTTCGGAGTTATGCTCTTCCGCCTGCTGGATGCGTCGCTCCAGGTCTCGAACGGCATCAAGATATTCACTGAGCTTCGAGCGGTCGTTAGCCCCGAGCCCACCCTCGAGTCTAGCCACGGACTCGCTCAGCGAATCAAGAATACTGCGCTCCTGATTTAAGCGGGCCAGCCGGGCATTGGGATCGGTCGTCCCACTGTCGCCGAACAGCCTCTCGAATACGGCGCGCGGATTATTCTCCATCGGGAGGGGCGTCGTCGAACTTCGCCAGGAGATCGTATCGCAATAAACCTTACTGAAGCCCGGGTCACCCGAACCGCCTGAATCGGGAGATTCGAGGGCGAGTTCAAGCGAAGCAAGCTGTGTATGATGGCCGAGCTCGTTGGCGGCAAACTGGTCCATCGAAATGCCGGCCGCCAATGCTGAACCCTCCGTCGGCTTTGGCTGAATGTCCGTCAGAAACCGGGTGCTGGCCCGCGAATGGAATCCCACAGGTAAATTCGACGGCATAATCTCGGGTTTGCTGTTGAGCCCACTCAAAACTACCGTACGGTCGCGGAATCGCTCGAGTGGCTTCAACGTAGGCGTGAATTCGAATCCACTCCCCTCCGCCGAAGGCGTCCAATTGTCCATCACGACACCATTTGGCTGGTATACAACGCCGAGACGTACCGGGGCAGCTTGGCTTTTGCTGAACGCGCTAAGCGCGGGCACCATGCTATCCAGGAGCGGTAAAGCGATGGCAGTCCCTATTCCTCGTAGAATCGTGCGCCGCGACAAGGCCTTCTTCGTAATGATCATCTTGCGCCTCTCTTTAGATCGGAATTCGATTGACTTGGCTCGCTTGGACTTTGCGTTTGCCGGGCAACGCTGTTCGCTTTGGCTCCGCTGGGCGCGTTCCTTACCACGCTCATCTGAAATGGAAAACTCTTCACAATCCCCGCGATAATGGCCGACCAACGGTAATCGGAGGCTGCGGCCTCCGTCGAGATTTTGCGAAGGGCGGGACGATCGTAGTACGCAACATCACGACCCAAAGCGTATGCCATGAGCTTCTCCGTGAACGTACCTACAAAGGCATCGCGACGGCTCAACAGGAGCGTCCTCAAACCCGGCACACCGGTAAACTTAGTGCCATCCGGGAGCGTGCCGGATGAGTCAATCGGTTGGCCGTCACTGACCTCCCGCCACTCCCCAATCCCGTCAAAATTCTCCAGCGCGAAACCCAAAGGGTCCATCCGAACATGACAGACCGCGCATGTCGGATTCTTGCGGTGTTCTTCCATCCGCTCGCGGATCGAGGCGGGATGACCATTCGCGAGGGTTTCTTTCAGAGCGGGGACCGGTGGCGGCGGTGGAGGCGGGGTGCCTAAGACATTGTCAAGAAGCCACTTACCGCGGAGAACCGGCGACGTTCGATTCGGATATGACGTCGACATCAACACACTACCTTCTCCGAGCAGGCCTCCGCGCTGCCCACTACTCAGCGTAACACGCCTAAATCGGTTCCCATAAATGTTCGGAATGCCATAATGCCGGGCCAGCCGTTCATTGACATATGTATAGTTCGCCCCGAGCAGATCCATGATTCCCCGGTCCTCGCGAATCTGGCTTTCCACAAAGAGGCGCGTCTCCTGCAAGAAAGCCTGCCGCAGATTTTCGTCGAAGTCGGGGAATAGATTAGGGTCCGGCGTACTGCTGCGTGTCTTATCCAGCTCCAGCCAATCGCTGACGAAATTGTCGACAATCGCGGTGGACCGGCTATCCGCGAGCATGCGCCGAACTTGTTGGCCGAGCACGATGGGATCCTTCAATTTCCCGGCGACAGCTAGGCCCAGCAGCTCATCGTCCGGTATGCTGCTCCACATGAAAAAAGACAGGCGAGACGCAAGTTCGACGTCGCTCAGACGGTAAATCGCCCCTACCATCGCGTTCGGTGGATCATACTCTACGCGGAAGACGAAGCTTGGATCTGCAAGGAGTCTTTCGAGCGCCAGCCGAATGCCTGCTTCGAATCCACCGCTACCCCGGCCGATCTCAAAGAAACGCAAAAGAGTTTGGATCTCTTGCTCAGTCACCGGCCTACGGTATGCGCGACGGGCAAGAGTCGAAAGAATCTGCTTGGCACAGGCGCCCCCGTCGACCGAGTCAGACGGGTGACACACAAAGATCCTGCGGCGGCTCGCTGTTTGCCCCGGACCAGACGGACTATACGGCCCTCCAATAAGCACGTTATCGACAGCCGGCTCTCCGTCGAACTGTTCGTCTACTGAAAGGCCGAAGCCCATCTCGCGCGGTTGAGCGACGCCCTCCGGCTCGGCTACATCCTTAATAAATGAAACACCCACGATCGCCGCACCAGCCTGTGCGGGAAAGCGAACTTCCAGGCCCTTGTCCGCCTCGTGCATATACAGGTCCCACTTTGGGTCGGCCATGATGTTCCCGGCAAAGCTTGCAGGCGATCCATCGGCAGGCGCACCGCCGCCTATTGTGAATACACGAACTCGCTTACCATTCAGGCGCACCTCGAGTTGGTGCGGGCGGCCCATCCCTAGAATGTACCCGTAGAGTTGTCTCCTCAGACGAACCTTGACAAGATACTCGCCATCGACGGGGAAACGATGATGAATCGCAATCCCGCCTCGCGAGTTAAAAGGCAACTCGTCGTTGACTCGCGATTCTTGGTTTAAGGTGGTCGGCACGGTGTAAGTGTCGAATGCTGGCGTTATGTTGGTGTCGCCTATCGCTAATCTGCTGATTTTCCGGGCAGCGGAAATGTACTGCTCCAGCAGCGCGGGAGAAACCGAAAGCACGTCGGCATCATTGTCGAAACCATGTTGATCAACATCGTCCGCAACAAATAATGACCGGGGGTTAATTTGGAGCGCCAATAAATCTCGAATCGAGTTGGCATATTCCGCGCGGTTTACCCGATGGACCGGCACTCTGCCAGGATTGGGATGCAATAGTGCCTCATGCTCAAGGGAATTTTCGAGTCCGGCGACAAATGCAGTTGCGGTGGCCAAATCCGGCCGCGGCAGGCGGGGCGGAGGCATCTCACCAGCGCTTATCTTTCGGATAACCTTTTCCCAGGCCTCTCCAGCCTTTCCGACGTCATCCAGATCGAGCTTGTCCAGTTCAAGTCCGGCGGTCTTGAGGCGCTCATTATGACAGCCAACGCAGTACTTATTCAGGAACGCGCGCTGAGAAGCCGTCGTTGAAGTACTGCCTGCCGGATGGGCTGCCACTCCCTGAGATTGTGGGCTGGCAGCGAACATGGAAGTTGCCGGAGCAAATAACAGCAGGAGGCCAACTGTCACTGCTTCAATCGGTTCCAAATGAGTGCGCGAGCTACTTCTTCTTCGAAGCGGGTACATCCTGGTAAATCTCCAGCCAATTACCTTCACTATCGGGGAAATGACTAGTCCTAATATGAAGTTCGTCGATCGTAACCACCGGCTCCGGAAGGTCGACGCCCTTAGCTTTGAGCGCTGCGTACGCCTTGTCCACATCCTTTACCGCAAAAACGATGTGGGCCCATCCCTGAGTGGACAGATGATTCTCCTGCGGTGCGGGCCTTGTTGATCCACGGTACTTGATCAAATCAATCCGAAAGCCAGGAATGATGAGCCAAGCGAGATCGACGTCTGCATTCAATTGTTTGTGCAAGATAACCTTGAAACCAAGCTTGTCCTCATACCACTTAATGGCCCGGCTCATATCTGCTACAGATGCCGTTGCATGATGAAACTCCAACTTCAGTGGGCTGCCAGCCGATTGCGCAGACAGTTTCGTTCCCACCAACAAAGCCATTGCGATAATGGACGTCTTCATCAGTCCCCTCATATTCGATTATACCCCTTTAGTAACCCCGCTAGCGATCATCTTGACAAGCGAGCGCTACTTGAACTTCGCCGGATCTTCCTGATAGATCTCAATGTAATTGCCATCGCTGTCTTGCACGTAAAACGTCCGATTGTGAAATTCCTTCGATGTCTTCGGCCCTGACGGATTGGCCCCGCGAGCCTTAAGAAGCTGATATTCATGGTCAACGTCAGCCGTCGAGAACACGATGTGCCCCCAGCCCTGCATCAAGAGATGATCCGACGGTACCTTGGGTTTGAAGGAGCCCTTGTACTGTATGAGGTCGATTCTAAACCCTCCCATCTTCATCCATGCGATCGAAAGCGACGGGTTCTCTTGGGTTTTGCGAAGCACGACAGTAAGACCTAGCTTCTCTTGATACCACTTTACGGCTCGATCCAAGTCTGCCACCGAGACTGTGATGTGGTGAGGCGTTAGATCTAGAGAGTCCGGCATCGGCTCTCCAGATAACACGCGAAGCCCTGTAAAAACCGCAAGAACCGCGATCACCTTATAAGCGGGCATTTTACCTCTCGCTGACCTGGAGCCTGAATTATTATGCATACTAAGAACATCTCTAGAAAATCAGTTTCAGACTAAACTGTAGTTCTCGCATTGCAAGCCCTGGGCGAAGACTATTAATGACGCCGAAGGTTCCGCTCCCCGGAATCGCCATGCCACTCGCGGTCAGTTGATCTGAGCCCAAAGAGTTGCCTGGGTCGCCGAAGTTCGGATGGTTCGCGCAGTTGAAACACTCAAACCTGAATTGCAGATATCGTTGTTCCGTGAAAGCAAAATTTTTCAGCGTCGAGAAGTCCCAGTCCGCTATTCCGGGTCCGATCACCGAATTGCGAGCCGCATTTCCATAGGAACCAAAGGGCTGCAACTGAAACGCCTGGATGTTGAACCACTCTCCCGTGGTCGGATTGCTCAATTTCCCCGGTAATCCGGTACTGTTCGGCCTGTCGACCCCAGTGTTGCTGTTGGACTGGTTGATACCATCAGTGATCACAATTGGAAAACCTGTCGATAAACTGATGATGGAGTTCAATTGCCAGCCGCCTAGAATCGTACTGGCGATGCCATGATTCAGATAGCGCTTACCCTTACCTACCGGCAACTCGTATAAGAGGGACGCGACGAACCGCTGCCGGGAGTCAAAGTCCGACAACGAATACTCTCCGCAGGCTTTCGTCACACACCAGCCATCCTGGGGCTGCCGGAGAAAGTTTCCATTATCCACTCCAATAGCGCTTGTATTATCCATTGACTTCGAGAACGTGTAGCTGAGCAGAGCCGATAAGCCCGTCGACAGCCGTCGCGTAAGTTTGGCAGTGCCGGCCTCATAGTTCGAGTTACCCAATCCAACAAGGTCCTGCCCTTGAGTAAACTGCGGATAAGGCGTGCGAGACAGAATGGTGCCGACAACGCTAGGTACGGCTGTATTGTAAAACATCACGCGCTGAAGCTTGTGTCCAAAAGAGCCAAGGTAACCTAGCTCCAGGACCATGGACTTGCCGAACTGCCTTTGCACATTAAGTTCGGCTTGCTCAATATAAGGCGTACGCCGGTCGGGATCGTCTCCAAGGAACAGAGGACTGGTAACACAAATTAACGGGAACGTCGTGCCGCATGTATTCGAAGACCCACTCGTTCCGAATGGTTGTTCGAATGTAAGATTATGAGTCACGACGTTGGCGTTGACAGTAGTGACGCCCGCCGCATTGCGGCTTTCGTCAAACCAATTGTTGCTCACGTCCTGCACAAAAAATATTCCACCCCCGGCACGCACGGTCCAGTTGGGCGTGGGACTCCATGCAATCCCCAAACGAGGCGCAAAGTTTGTTAGATCGTTGCGAACCAACGTTGTTCCCATGCCACTGACACATTCTGTCTCGATGCCCGGCCCAAACCGGATGGTCGACTGCGGGGTGTAGAAGCTACTTTGACCATACGCTGCACAATCGCGAGCGAAATAAGGCTGTAGCGATGGCGGAGGATCATTGATGATTTGAGCGGGGTTTCCCGTAAAGGGCACAATAGCGTTCACGTTACTGTCACTCTTAGCCGTGAACGGCGGAGTATACTCGTAGCGCAAGCCCGCCTCAATGGTGAGGTTTGGACGGATCTTCCAACTGTCTGTGATGTAGTAGCTCTGACTCGTGGCGCGCAATTGTGAGTTGGCTATGGACCCTGCATCCGCGGTTTGTTGGGCGTAGCCCAGCATATAGTCACTAAAACCGTAGCCAGTGGCCTGGTTTTGTATCAGGAAAAAACCGTGAGCTTTTTGATTGCCATACTCATTATATCGATCGCGGCGGATTTCAGCGCCGATTTTGATGGAATGAGCGCCGCGAATCCAAGAGAGTCCGTCAATGAACTGGAAAGTATGATCGTGCGACTCAAAAGGCCCGCCGCCATTGTTGTCGCCAAATCCACTATAGCCTTGAATGGTTACCGTGGCGAGACCCCAGGCGGAAGGAGGCGGATCGAAGTAAAGAGGAATGTTGAATTCCTTGATTGGATCTTCAATATATGCCAGTTGGCTGAGCATTAGGTTTGCGAACCCTAGATAGCCAAAGCGGAAGTCATTGACCATGGAAGGCGAAAGTATGCGGGTGTTCGAAATCATGGCCTGATGGATCTCGTCAGTCACTTTGTCTCCACTAGCGCCGAAGGCAGGCATATTTTCGTTATCATTTTGCCAGCTATAACGGCCGAACCAGCTCGACTTCGTGCTTTCCACGATATCAATCCGCTGTGTGAATTGGTTTTTCATCTCACTCTGGTCTTCCAGGTCGAGATAGTTATTTGATAGACCGGCGCCGGCAACGTTAGGAGCCGGATAAAACTTCAGTAGGCCCGTAGCGATCGGATCCAACCGATTCGTCGGAATGATATTGCCCGGGAAGGGAGCGTTATTATTGAGCGGATCGGTGATCACATGGGTGGGAAGAATCTGCGAGAAATTGCCCGTGCGCATCGCTGCCGGCGGTGTACTATAAACCGTCTGTGTTTGCTGACGCAATTGGAATCCTTCATAGTTGGTCATGAAGAAAACACGGTTCTTCCCGTTGAATAACTTAGGAATTTGGACGGGGCCGCCCAAAGTAAAACCGTACTGATTCCACTTGAAGGGCGCGGACTGGGGCACGCTGCTGGTAAACGCAAATGGGAGTGCATCCAGGTCGTTATTGCGCAGAAATTCAAAGATTGTGCCGTGATAGTCGTTGGTTCCACTCTTGGTGGAGATGTTAACCTGGGCGGCCTCGTGGCCGAACTCGGCCGAGTACACTCCCGTCTGCACCTTAAACTCTTGCAAGGCGTCAATCGAGGGTAAAAACGCGTAGGTGTTCCAGTCCACGTCGGTATTCGACACACCATCAATTGTGTAGTAGGTATAGGTACGGCGCATCCCGGAAATCGAAAGAGAGACCATTCCACGCTCGCCCCCGCTTCGAATGGAAGCGACGCCCGTATTGGCCGTTTGGCCGGTGACAACGTTCGGACTAAGCTCAATAAGGGAAACAAAACTTCGGCCATTGAGCGGTAGATCCTCAATCCGCTTATTGTCGATGACTGTGCCGATCGTGCCATTTTCGGTGTTGAGGAGCGGAGCACCTCCAGAGACCTCAACTGTGTCGCTTACCGCTCCGATTTTTAACTGAAAGTCGATTCGCGCCGTCTGCTGGACTTGTAACTCAACGCCGCTTCGTAGTTCCGACTGAAAACCAGAAATCTCCGCCTTGACGTTGTAGATGCCCGGCGGCAAATCCGGAAAGATGTAGTTACCCACGCTGTTGGTAATTGTGTCGCGAGTAAAATTCGTCTGCGGGTTGGTTATTGTCACCTTCGCGCCAGCGATTACCGAACCACTGGAATCGATCACCAAGCCGTTAATTTGCCCAAACGTTTGACCAAATGCTGGGACACACAGCGCCGCGCTGAAAATCAAAAACAGTCCGTACTTCGTCCACATAGACGCCCCCTCTGAATGTTCACCCTACCGCTTCGATGACGAGCGTCTCACCGCACGAACAAAGTAACGGATTGATTACTATCCCGTTTGTTATACCATAGTATGCGAGGTGTATGCAATGATTATTTTACCGGCGAGTGATGAGCAAGTTGGAGCGTCCGACTTAGCCCTGAGCGGACGTGGTATATTGTTGATTAAACAAGCCTTAATGTTTTTAGAGATCGGGAAACCCGGCGGGAGATGACACGGATGGTGAAGGAAATGAAGGTTCCTCGCCGGCTTTTTTCAGCTTTCCAGGACCTGGCAGTTGTTCTTGACCACGAAAGACATTCCGGTTAAACTGTTCCCCATGAAAGCGCTTATTCTAACTCTCTGCTGCGCCATTGCTCTCTTCGGCGACTCTTCTGAAGCGGCTGCGAAGAAAGAAGTTTCCGCAGCTATGGAGGCTTATCGGAACGCTTTTCTCCATGGAGACAGTGCCACGCTGGAAAAGCTGCTAGGCAGTGATCTTTCTTATGTTCACTCCGAAGGCTCAGTTAAGAATAAGGCGGAAACCGTGCAAGCTGTCGCCGCTGGTCCGGGGCCGGATAGGATTGAGTTTCTTCCCGACACCACGATTCGCATTCATGGGTTGATGGCGTTTGCAGCCGGGCATCAGGACTTTTGGGAGAACGACATTTTGAAGCACATGTATGTGCTTCAAGTTTGGGAGAAGACTTCCCAGGGCTGGCAAATGGTTGCACGTCAGGCCACTTTAATAAGTATCGAGCCAGCACCTGGGATTAAAGGCGCGCATCGGTGATGCCTTTGACTCCTTAGCATTTTTTCTTAGCTTGCTTAGATCGAGTCTCTCGGGCCGGCTCCGTGGATTTCTCTTGACTTGGGCGAGCATTCCCAGTACACTCCGGCCAATGAAGACCGTTATCTTAGCTTTGTTTTCTATTGCAGCCCTTTCGGCCGACTCTTTTGGGGCGGATGAGAAAGACGTCCTAGCGGCTAGGGAAGCTTATCGGAACGCTTATCTCCGCGGCGACGAAGTCCAGATTAATAAGTTGCTCAGCGCTGATCTTACCTATGTCCACTCCGAAGGCTTGGTTCAGAATAAGACAGAGATGATTCACTCCGTCGTTGCTGGCCCGCGACCTCCCAAAATAGCGTTTTTGCCCGACGCGGTGGTTCGCATCCACGGCAGGACGGCGTTCGTAACCGGGCATGAAGACTTCTGGGACTCGCGTGTGATCAAGCACCTGCATGTATTGCAGGTCTGGGAAAAGACTTCCCAAGGCTGGCAAATGGTAGCCCGTCAAGCTACTTTGATAACTACTCAAACACGAAGTGAGTGATTTATTGTTCCCTGCCGATACCCTACGACATCCCAAAAAGGGGGCCTTAGACCACGTCAGGTGTTCCACGAGAATTGCGACGCAGTTGATCTTGTCGCAGGCTGCAACAGAGGCACGATCAGTGCCGCGTGCCACGAAAGTCCATATTGTAGTCAAAATGCCGTGATTATTATTCAGAATAATTTTGTGGTATAATCGATGTTTTCTGTGGCTCGGCGGCCAAAACGTTCGACAAACTCAGAATTTCCGTGGCCTCTGGCGACGACGCTTTGAAGACAATTAACTAACTATGTATTGCCTGAACGAAGTGTAGGAAGACGAGCCGAGTGCGTCATTCAAATGACGGGCCAGGCGGTCCAGCTACTTCATAGGAACCTGACAATGACGAAAACAAGACCTCGCACGACAGTGTCCAAGGATTCTCTCATTCGGGAACAAGCTTACCGGCATATTCAGAGGAAGATCGTTTCGGGTGATCTGCGGGTGGGTGAAGCTGTGTCCGAGATCCTGATTGCAAAAGAACTCGGAAGCAGCCGCACGCCAATCAGAGAGGCGCTCGGACAATTGGTTGCCGAAGGGTTGCTGGAGCAGACGCCGAACCGAGGGGCGATCGTTGTTCAATTTGGACGGCAAGATATAATCGATCTTTTCGAATTGCGTGAGGCTCTTGAAATTTTCGCCGTGGGAAAAGCAGCAGCTAGGCCCGTTCGCGAAGCGGATCTCGATAGATTAAAGGTCTTAGTCGACGAGATCCTCGCTCTGAAGAAAGAGTTGGATAAATCGGCGCGCGATTCCCTTAATTCTTCCCAGTTTCAGGAGTTTATTAAGAGCGACATGGGCTTTCATACCTTGTTGATCAGAATGGCGGAGAACGCGCGAATATCGAAGGTCGTCAATGATACCAGGTTGCTGATCAGAATCTTTGCGACTCGTGGTTTACCAAACGGGAAGGAGTTGGAGGCAGTTCACCAACAACATTCCGAGGTCTTGCAAGCTGTCTCCGTGCGAAACCCCGCCCGTGCGATGGAAGCTATCGGCGCGCATATTCGCGAGAGTCTTCACAACCGGCTTGATGAGTTCGATAACTGGGAACGTGAAGCTTCCTTGGAGATGGACATTCATTTTTAGGCCATCTCGCGCAGTTGCGGTTCATTGGGAGCTTCCTTGAATTTCGGATCACTTCCAGCGGCTGCTGAACTTGGCTAGCGCGGCATTTGCACAGGCAGCATCTTTGTCTCCACCAGGAGCCCCGCTTACCGCAATTGCGCCAATCGTCACGCCGCTGACTTTGATAGGCACACCACCGGCCGAATTGATTGTGCCTGGAATCACAGGAGCAGGAGGCTGTCCACCCGGTGTGGCTGGGGCTTCGCTTCCCGAAGGCCGATCAAAAAGCAGCGTAGTGGTGGCCTTCATTTGCCCGATTTGCGTTGTAGCAGCGGGTGCACCGTCGGCGCGAAGCAAAATCTTCGGCGCATCAAGGCCATCCACCACTAAAACAGTCACACTGTACCCCTGTGCGTGGCAACTGGCAAGCGCATCCTGCGCGAGAGTCTGGGCCATGTCAAGAGTAAGCACTCTCGGCGCCGTTGTTTGTGCGAAACCTAACATTTGAAATACTGCGGCGCAGCCAACTATTGTCCAATTTTTCTTCACTTCGGTATTCTCCTTTTCCTATTCGTTACAACCATCCGGTCAGCTTGTCATGGCGCCAACCCAGGCGCCACGTAGGCATAGAATAAGACGACGACACCAATCACTGAAGCTAGACAGAGACTATAAGGGAGAGTAAACCTAAATAGCCTGGCTTCGTCTCCCGGCTTCATGCTCGCTGCCGCCGACGCTACAGCGATGCTCGCCACACTGACCATTTTCCCCATCACTCCACCGCTGGAATTGGCTGATGCCATCAGAACCGGGTTCATTCCCAATCGATTTGCCGTTACCGCCTGTAAACTTCCAAACAGAGCGTTTGCCGACGTATCACTTCCGGTTAGAAACACGCCCAGCCAGCCTAGCAGCGCGCTAAAGAAAGGAAAGAGAGGTCCAGTCTTCGCGAAGGCTAGGCCAAGTGTTCCCGTAGCTCCCGAGTAATTCATTAGAAAGGCGATCGCGAGTACCACAGCCATCGTGAACTCTGCCCTCATTAATTGAATCGCCGTCTGCCGAAGAATGTCTATGAAGGTCCAAACACCGAGCCTTAGCAACGTCGCCGACAACACGGCCGCAACCAGGCAGGCGGTGCCAGCGGCTGAGAGCCAATTCAGCTCAAAAAGAGCTGCATAAAGCGATGGCACGGAGACCTCAGGCGGCACGCGTTGAATCTCGTTGTGAAGCCATGGCCAATTAAATACCACCGTCGCGGTATTCAAGCGGACATGAATGGGTTTGATAGCCCATACCAAAATCAAAATGACCAACAAAATGTAGGGGCTCCATGCGAGAAGTAGCTTCTTCAGCCGATAGTGAGGCACTACCACCGGCGCAGCCTCCGCGTGCTCACCTACGGCCACAAACGAGTCTGCAGGCCGCCATAGTCTCAATAGCAACACCATAGCGCCTATCGTGACCAGAGAGGCAAGAATATCGGTTAGCTGCACTCCGACGAAATTAGAAATTATGAACTGTGTTGCCGAAAAAGCGATCCCACACACCACCACTGCGGGAATCACTCCCCTCAATGCCTTCCAACCTCCCATAACCAGGATCAAGCACGCGGGGATAAACATAGAGACAGGAGCGACGATCCTTCCGACGCCGGAGCTGAGACGATCAAGCGGCAATCCCGTCGTGCCGGCAAGCGTAATAATAGGAATGCCGATCGATCCAAAAGCGACGGGCGCGGTATTCGCGATCAGGCAGATTCCCGCGGCGAAAAAGGGCGAGAAGCCTAATCCAGTCAGCATTGCAGCCGCGACGGCGATTGGTGCGCCGAATCCCGATGCGCCCTCGACGAATGCCCCAAAAGCAAACGCGATCAATAGCACTTGCAGCCGCCTGTCGGTGGTGAGATGTCCTATTGAATTCTTGATGATCTCGAAATTACCCGTTGCAAGCGTGACCCTGTACAGAAGCATGGCGCCGAAAACAATCCATCCGATTGGGAACAGACCATACGCGCCTCCATAGGTAACGGCGCCAATTAGATTCCGAACGGGCATCCGATATTCACCGATCGCTATAATAGCCGCGGAGACCAATCCACAAGAAGCTGCGATCCACGCCGTTTGCCTGCGAACTCCCAGGAAAAATAATAAGACGAAAATCGGAAGCGCGGCAATCGTCGCAGAGAGTGCCAAGCTATCGGCGAGCGGTATATAGTTTTGTTGCCACATGAACTAATCAACACTCGCGAGCAGTTTCATAGAGAGATTGCAGCCATTTCTTGATGTCAGCTCAGCCTTCGATCCGGCGTGATTTGGCCTGGATCCGTTCGAAGCTCCAGCAAGGCGGCACGTTTTGCGTCCAGGGCGCGCTCAAAAGCTCCCGCAAACTCTTCGGTTGACTGGACGAGCTCAGAGAAGGCGCCAAAGGACTTGGCAAGGGCGACAAAATCCGGTCCCGGCAAATTGGTAGCGGACACGCGGCCCGGGAAGCGGCGCTCCTGATGCATGCGGATCGTTCCATACATTCCGTTATTTACCACCAATACAATGATTGCCGCGCCATATTGCTGCGCGGTAGCCAATTCTTGGGGATACATGAGGAAACACCCATCCCCGGCAAAACAGACGGCGACTCGATCTGGAAATCTTAACTTCGCAGCTATCGCGGCGGGTAGACCGTAGCCCATCGCACCACTGGTTGGCGCCAACTGAGTCTTTTGTAGTTTGTACCTAAAGAACCGATGCACCCAGACTGTGTAATTTCCCGCTCCGTTGGTGACAATCGAATCCACCGGCAGCCGCTCGTCTAAGTAGTGAACGACAGCAGTGAGGTCAACTCCGGCAGGAGGTTTGGCGTCCTTGCGGCTAGCTCCAGACGTTTCAAATTGGCGGCGTGCCTCCTGGGTTCGAGAACCCCAGACGGGCTTGTTGTTCGAGGGCAGAGTCGCTATAGCTTCA
>Ga0116129_1000829_pt1 | contig 18438 bp, 15 predicted proteins | sample June2015DPH_17_2_FD_89732 | JGI IMG/M metagenome (GOLD analysis project Ga0116129, IMG submission 89732) | Peatland microbial communities from SPRUCE experiment site at the Marcell Experimental Forest, Minnesota, USA - June2015DPH_17_10 | ecosystem: Environmental > Terrestrial > Soil > Wetlands...
CAAAGCATGCTGCACCAGGCACTCGGTTTCCGGACGCGGCACGAGGACATCGGGGGTGACGGTCAGCGGCAATGACCAAAATTCCCGGCTGCCGGTCAAGTAGGCCAGGGGTACGCCGTGCGCGCGCCGTGAGAGCAGCCCGGCCAGCTGAAGTTCGGCATCCGCGGCAAGCACCTCGTTGCCGCGCGCGATCAACGAGGCGCGCGACAGACCCAGCACTTTGCCCAGCAGCAACTCCGCGTCCAGTCGCGGCGATTCGCTGTGCGCGTTCAAGCTGAAGGCAGCCTGTTTCACGGTCTCGGCGATGGTGGGCATGACCATCATTCGACCTGCTGCGCCAGCTCTTCTGCCTGATGCTCTTGATTCAGCGCGCGCACCAGTTCGTCCAGGTTGCCGTTCATGACGTCGTCGAGCTTGTACAGCGTCAGATTGATGCGATGGTCCGTGACGCGGCCTTGCGGGAAGTTATACGTTCGGATGCGCTCGGAGCGATCGCCGGAACCGACTTGAAGTTTGCGCGATTGTGCTTGCGCGCTCTGCTGCTTTTCCCGCTCTGCGGATAGCAGCTTGGCTTTGAGCAACGACATGGCGCGCGAACGATTTTTGTGCTGTGAACGTTCGTCCTGGCACTCGACCACGATGCCGGTGGGCAGATGGGTGATGCGGATGGCGGAATCGGTCTTGTTGACGTGCTGGCCGCCGGCGCCCGAGGAGCGGTAGGTGTCGACGCGCAGCTCTGCGGGGTTCAGGTCCACCGCCTCGACTTCTTCGAGCTCCGGCAGAATGGCCACCGTGCACGCCGAGGTGTGAATACGCCCCTGGGCTTCGGTCGCCGGCACGCGCTGCACGCGATGAGTCCCGGATTCGAACTTGAGCAGGGAATAGGCGCCGCGGCCGATGATGCGGCTGATGACCTCTTTGTATCCGCCATGTTCGCCGGGGCTCTCGCTCAAGATTTCGACGCCCCACCCTTTGGTTTCGGCATAGCGGGTGTACATGCGAAACAAGTCGCCCGCAAAGATCGCTGCCTCGTCGCCCCCCGTGCCGGCGCGCACTTCTAAGAAGATGTTGCTCTCGTCATGCGGGTCTTTGGGCACCAGCAGCCGCTGCAGCTCGAGTTCTTCGCCCAAAATGCGCGGATTCAAGTCGGCGAGTTCTTCCTCGCCCATGGCGCGGGTGGCGGGGTCCTGATCCGCCGCCAATTCCTTGGCCGTGGCCGCGTCGCCCTCGAGCGCCAGGAAGCGCCGATATCGCCCGACCAAGTCTTCCAGCCTCGAGTACTCCATCGAGAGCTCGCGAAATTGGTTTTGCTTGGAAATGACCCCGGCATCGGACAGCAGCCGGCTGATTTCCTCGAAGCGTTCATCGAGTTTTTCCAGCTTGCGCCGGATGGAATCTTTCATGGCCGCGAATTATAGCGGCCTTAAGGGCTAGTGCCGGTCGCGTTCTTCGGTCAAGAGGCGGGTCAGGGTCTCCGCCAGCTCCAAATCAGCCAGTTCGGAGGCCTGGCGCAGGGCCTGGGTGGGGGCGTGGAGCAGCCGATTCGTCAGCGTATTGGCCAGGTACTCGATGACTTCGTCGCTGGATTTGCCTGCCGCCGCCATGCGCCGGGCCTGTTCCACCGTTTGTTGGCGAATCCCATCGGCCTGCTGACGCAGTGCACGGATGGCGGGACCTGCGTCCTGTGCACGCGATTCGGCCAGAAATCGCGCGACCTCCTCGTTGATCATCAGGCGCGCGCCGCCGGCCGCCAATTCCCGCTGCTGGATATTCTCATCCACCAGCTGCTGAAGGTCATCGATGGAGAACAGATACACGTCTTCCAAATCAGCGACAGCGGGCTCGATATCGCGCGGCACCGCCATATCCACCATGAAGATCGGGCGCCGGCGTCGAGCTCGGATCGCCGCCTCCACGGCCCGCTTGGTGACGATGGGCACCGGGCTCGCCGTGCAGCTGATGACGATATCCGCGTCCGCGAGGTCTTGGTCCAAATTTTCAAGTCCCACCGCGTGTGCCTGCAGCTCCTTGGCGAGTGCTTCCGCCCGGCTCAACGTGCGGTTGGCGATGACCATGCGCTTGATGCCGGCGCTCGTGAAATGCCGTGCGGTCAGCGCGTTCATGTCGCCGGCACCGATCAGCAAGACGTTATGGGCGCTCAAGTCGGCATAGACGCGCCGCGCCAGACTCACCGTGGCGGAAGCCAGCGACACGGCATTGGCGCCGATGCGGGTTTCCGAGCGCACGCGTTTGGCGGCTGAAAACGCGGCCTGAAAGAGTTTGTTGAGGGCCGGACCGGTGCTGCCGGTTTCCTGCGCCACGCGATAAGCGTCTTTCAATTGGCCGAGGATCTGCACTTCGCCCAGCACCATGGAATCGAGGCCCGAGGCGACGCTGAAGGCATGTTCGACCGCGCGCGAATCCTGGTGAATATACAGGCTGGCGGCAAGATCCAGATTGTTGCCATGGTGCCGCTCCAGCCATTGCGACAGCGCCGCGCCGCTGGCCGAGCCGGACCAATACACCTCGGTGCGATTGCAGGTGGACAGGATCACGGCTTCCAAAACCCCGTTTTCCTGGCGCAGGGTCATCAAAGCGGCCGCCAGCCGGTCCTCGCCGAACGCCACCTTTTCGCGCAATGCGACCGGTGCGGTCTTGTGGTTGATACCGAGGATGTTGAATGCCATGGAAGCGCTTTGGCTCAAGTCTTGAGGATTCTGGTGTATGACGCACCGCTAGATCAAGGATGAATCCGCGGCATCAGGTTATTCATTTCGCTATAGTGCGGCCGTGTTCTCGTTTTCAAACTTCATCAGGGCTTCCTTGGGGCTTGGCGCGCTCGCCTTGAGCGCCTGTGCGGGCTCGGGGCTGAAATCCGACGCCGGGGCCCCGCAGGCATTTTATACTGTCACGGGCGAGATAGCCCTGGCCCGCGGGGAACCGCGCGTCGCTGCGCTCCAATACGCCACGGCCGCGGCGCGTGAGACGGATCCTGCGATATTGCAACGCGCGACCGAGGTGACGGCCGAAACACTGCAGCCATCGCTGATGGCGGGCGTGGCGGCGCGTTGGCTTTACGTCAATCCCAGATCCCTGGACGCGCAGCGCGCCGCCGCAAGAGCCGCGCTCGCGCTCTACCGCGTCGATGAGGCGGCTGCTCACTACCGCATCTTGCTGTTGAACTCGCCGGAGGGGGTGGATGCGGAATTCGCCGGCTTGGAAACCGATCTGGATTCCGATGAGAACGTGTTCGGCGCGCACCAGCTCGCGGACCGGCTGGCCGCGTACTTCCCGACCTCCTCCTCGGCGCTGCGCGTCCAGGGCCTGGCGGCGCTGCGTGCGGATGATCCGGCGGCGGCGGTACACAGCTTGACCAACGCGCTGGAGATCGAGATGAGGAACGCGGTCGAGGCAAAACAGCCCGCGCGCAAAGAATTGGCGGAGACACTCCTGCGCGCACGCGTCATGGCGGGCGATGTCGAGGAGCCGCTGAATGCGGCACTGACGCAGCTCAAGGCCGATGACTCACCGACCAACCGCTTCAACTATGTGGCACTGCTGATGACCGCGCAACGATTGCCCGAGGCCACGGAGCAATTGGAGATTCTGGCGCGAAATGCCGACTCGACGGCCGTGGCGCTGCGCTTGCTGGGACTTCTGGAATTTCAGCAGGGCCACTTCGACGCGTCGTCGGCGAGATTCAAGCAGCTCCTGAGAAGCGGCAAGTTTACCGATGACGCATTCTACTATCTGGCCTTGATCGAGGACCGCAACGGCGATGCCGAGGGCGCGCTGCGTTTTTATGCGCAAGTGCGCAGCGGTGAGAACGTGCTGCCCGCCCTGCTGCGCGCAGCCACCTTGCTGCATACCCATGGCGCCGCGGGTGCGGCGGACGATCTGTTCGATCGGCTCATCGAAGATGAACCGCAGCGGGCCCCGGAGATACTCACCGCCCGGGCACGCATGTACGTGCAATCCAGCGAGCTGCCGAAGGCCTTTGCGGTATTGGAGAAAGGCGCCCTGGAATATCCGGACAGCGTGGAGCTGCGCTACGCCACGGCTTCCGTGTACGAGGAGGAGGGGCAGGTTTCCGCGGCGCTGCGTGAATTGAGCTCGGTCCTCAAAGCGCGGCCCAATGATCCGGCTGCCATGAATGCCTTGGGTTTTACGCTGGCCGATCACGACAAGGATCTTTCGCGGGCGCGCCGGCTCATTGAACGGGCCCATGCAGCGGCGCCTAAAAACACCGCCATTCTCGACAGCTTGGGCTGGGTACTGTTCCGGCAAGGACACGCAACCGAGGCGCTGCCCTATTTGAACGCGGCCTATGGGGACGAGCATGACGGCGATATCGCCGCACACTTCGGCGAAGTACTGTGGCGGCTGGGCCGACAGGATGAGGCGCAGCGAATCTGGTCCGAGGCCAGCGCGTTGGACGCAGACAATCATTTGCTCAAATCGACGCGGCATCGCTTGACCTCGACCAACTGATCGGCCATGCGGCGCGCGTTGCTCTTGATGTTTTGTTCGGCGCTCGCGGCGTGCGCGACCGTGCGGCCTGTGGCGCCTCCGGTGCCGGCGGTGACATGGGACCAGCGGGTCACGGAATTGCAGCAGGCTACTCGCTGGCGGCTCGATGGCCGCGCGGCCGTCGCCTTAGGCGCGCAAGGTTGGCAGGCCACGCTTGATTGGCGCCAGTCCGGCATGTTCGCGGAGGTGCACCTGTCGGGTCCCTTCGGCATCGGTGCGTTGGTGCTCAAACAAGGCCCGGACGGACTTTCATTGAACGGCGCGCCGCCGAGCGATGCGGTGTTATCTCAGGTCCACGATAAGCTCGGGTTCGATCCGCCGCTCGAGAATCTGCACTACTGGCTGCTCGGTATTCCGAATCCGGCATCCGGCTTCGAGGTATCGCGCAACGATCAGGACCGCGCGAAGACCTTGACTCAGGCGGGATGGAACATTGCGTACGATCGTTACCTGCCGGAGGCGGGAGACGTGCTGCCCACGCGCTTGGTGCTGAGCCGTGAGGGTGTGCGCGTGCGCATCATCATCGATCACTGGGACTGGGCGACATGACGCCGCGTTCGGTGTGGCCCGCGCCCGCGAAGCTCAATCTCTTTTTGCATATCGTCGGGCGCCGGCGCGACGGCTATCACGAGCTGCAGACCTGTTTCCAGTTCGTCGACCTGTGCGATGAAATCACCGTTGAGGTGCGCGCGGACGGGCAGATTCGCCGTGCAATGGACATACCCGGTTTGCCGCCGGATGCGGATCTGTGCATTCGCGCAGCGCGTGCCTTGAAAGAAGCCGCCGGCTCACCGCTCGGCGCCGACATCAGCTTGCTGAAACGAATTCCCATCGGCGGCGGCATGGGCGGGGGCAGTTCCGACGCGGCGACCTGTTTGGTGGCGCTGAATCATCTCTGGGGCATCCATTGGCCGACGATGCGGCTGGCGGCGCTGGGTCTGAAATTGGGGGCGGATGTCCCAGTATTCGTTCACGGCCGGGTTGCCTGGGCCGAAGGGGTAGGGGAACGGCTGACCCTGCTGTATCCGCCGCGGGCCCCGGTTGAGCCTATCTATCTGATTTTAAAGCCAAATGTGTTCGTGAGCACCGCTGAGGTGTTTCAAGATCCTGAATTGACAAGGAATTCTGCGCCCATCACAATTCACGGTTTCCTGGCGTCCGGTGGAAGGAACGATTGCTTGGGCGTGGTGCGACGCCGTTATCCGGAAGTTGCACGTGCGCTCGATTGGCTATCGCTCTTTGGATCTGCGCGCCTGACTGGCACTGGGGCTTGTGTATTTTTGGCCTGTGAGACCATGGATTTTGGGCGAGAAATCATGCGCAAGATGCCGCCAGAGTTTGAAGGCTTTCTGGCTCGTGGACTGAATGACTCGCCCTTGCTTGAAGGATTGCAGGCCGGCTGAAGCCGGTCGATGTTAGTTGTCCAAGTTGGGGTGTCGCCAAGCGGTAAGGCAGCGGGTTTTGATCCCGCCATACGGAGGTTCGAATCCTTCCACCCCAGCCAATGATTCGGCGGCCTGAATTGCTGGTCGGTTTGAAATGGCACTAGGTTAGAGTGGCAGGGGAAGGATAACGCCCGGAGGGCGGCCCCGAAGGGGTGAGGCCCGAAGGGCCGAATAATCCTTCCACCCCAGCCAATTTGAGCAAGGTCGATGTCGCAAAACAATGAATTCGGGTCTTTGTCGATTGCCGTGTTCACGGGGAATGCCAACCCTGCGCTCGCGCAAGAGATCACCCGGCATTTGCATGTGCCTTTAGGGCGCGCCGATGTGGACCGTTTCAGCGACGGTGAGGTCAGTGTGGAGCTACGGGAGAACGTGCGCGGGCGCGACGTGTTCATCCTGCAGCCGACCCACCCGCCGGCGGAGAATTTGATGGAGCTGCTGATGATGGCGGATGCCTGTCGGCGGGCTTCGGCGAAGCGCGTGACCGCGGTGGTACCGTACTTCGGGTACGCGCGGCAGGATCGGCGGCCGCGCGCGACGCGAGTGGCGATTACCGCCAAGTTGGTGGCGAACATGATGACGCGGGCCGGAGTGGATCGATTGCTCACGGTCGATCTGCATGCGGATCAGATTCAGGGTTTTTTCGACATCCCGGTCGACAATGTGTATGCATCGCCGGTACTGCTCGGCGAGGTCTGGAAACAGAAGTACCCGAAAATGATCGTGGTGTCGCCGGATGTCGGCGGCGTGGTTCGAGCGAGAGCGTTGGCGAAGCGCTTGGACGATGCGGATTTGGCCATCATCGACAAACGCCGGCCGCGGCCGAACGAATCGAAGGTGATGAACATCATCGGTGAGGTCGAGGGCAAGACCTGCGTACTGGTCGATGACATGGTGGATACGGCGGGCACGCTGTGCCAGGCCGCGCAGGCGCTCAAGGACGAAGGGGCGCTCAAGGTGGTGGCCTACATCACGCATCCGGTGTTGTCGGGCAAGGCGATCGAGCGCATTTCGAGTTCGGTGCTGGATGAATTGGTGGTCACCGACACGATACCGCTGTCGCAGGCCGGTGCGGCGTGTCCACGGGTACGCCAGCTGAGCGTGGCGGGATTGTTGGCGGAAACGATTCGCCGCATCAGCGACGAGGAGTCGGTGAGTTCGCTGTATATCGATTAGGTCGGTGCCCTTGCAATTGGTCGCGAAGCTAGGGCGCTTTAGTTGTGATGTAACTGGAGAAGATTATGAAAACCTCTTTCGAACTCGTTGCCGAGTTCCGCGAGACGCAAGGCAAAGGTGCGAGCCGCCGCCTGCGTCATGACGGAAAAGTGCCGGCCATTCTTTATGGGGGGCATACCGCCGCCCGTACGCTGACGTTGAGCCATCAGAAGCTTCTGATCATGCTCGACAATGAGCGGTTTTATTCGACGATCCTGAATTTGAAGGTGGGCGATCAGTCGCAGGCGGCGATTTTGAAGGATGTGCAGCGGCACCCGTTCAAGAATGCGATCGTGCACGTCGATTTCCAGCGCGTGGAAGAAAACGAAAAGATCCGCATCAGCATTCCCTTGCACTTCACCGGTGCTGCGGTCTCGCCGGGCGTGAAGTCGCAGGGCGGCCTCGTGTCGCATATGCGCAACGACGTTGAAGTTTCCTGCCTGCCGAAGGATTTGCCGGAATTCATCGAAGTCGATATTTCCGGGTTGTCGCTCAATGAGAGCATCCATCTGTCGCAGCTGAAGGTCCCGGCGGACGTCGTGCTCGTGGAGTTGGCGAAAGAAGATGCGGCGGTGGTGGCCATTCATAGCCCACGTGCCGAAGAGCCTGAACCGACTGCGGCGGCTGCCACGGCGGCGGCGGGTGCGGAAGGCGCGGCGGCGGCTCCGGCAGCGGCTGGGGCGGCGGGCGCGGATGCGGCGAAGGCGCCTGCGGCTGCGGCTGGAAAGAAAGAGGAAGCCAAGAAGGAACCGGCAAAGAAAGACGCCAAGAAATAATTTTCTTTTAGGCGTTCATGAGGGCCGTCGGTTTGACGGCCCTCGTCATTTTAAGGCTTTGGTGTTGATCTAATGGCTGGTTTACCGTTGCGCGTTATTGTCGGTCTGGGCAATCCAGGCCCTGAACATCAGGTGACCCGCCACAACGCGGGTTTCTGGTTCGTGGATCTGCTTGCGCGCCGTCACGGCGGCGAGTTCCGCGACTATCGCAAGTTTTCGGGCGAAACCGCGAAGATCAACATCGATGGCCACGAGATCGTGCTGCTGAAGCCGACCACCTACATGAACCGCAGCGGTTTATCGATCAGGCAGCTCAGCGATTTTTACAAGTTCGGGCCGGACGATATTTTGATTGCGCATGACGAGCTCGATCTGCCCGTGGGCAGCGTGCGTCTGAAGCAAGCCGGCGGACATGGCGGCCACAATGGCCTGCGAGACGCGATCGCCCATGTCGGCGAGACCTTTTGGCGGCTGCGTTTGGGCATCGGTCATCCGGGCAACAAGGCCGAAGTGATCGACTATGTGCTGACGCGCGCGCCGCGTGCCGAGGAAGATCTGATATTGGATGCCGTCGGCACCGCGGTGGATTGCATCCCGTTGCTGCTCGAACAAGGCGCGGAGCGCGCCATGACCCGTTTGCACAGCCGTGCAGGAAAAGTGTAATGCCCATTCGTTGCGGAATCGTCGGTTTACCGAATGTGGGCAAGTCCACACTGTTCAACGCGCTCACGCGCGCGCAGATCGCGGCCGAAAATTATCCCTTTTGTACCATCGATCCGAATGTCGGCGTGGTGCCGGTGCCGGATCCGCGCCTGGAGAAGTTGGCGGCCATTGTGCATCCGGAGAAGATTCTGCCGACCACCGTTGAGTTCGTGGATATCGCAGGATTGGTCGCGGGTGCGTCGAAGGGCGAGGGGTTGGGCAACAAGTTTCTGGCGCACATCCGCGAGGTCGATGCCATTGCGCATGTGGTGCGATGTTTCGAGAACGACGACATCATTCATGTGGCCGGCAAGATCGATCCTGCGAGCGACATTGAGGTCATCAATACTGAACTGGCATTGGCCGATCTGGACAGCGTGGAGCGGGCGCACCAGAAGGCGTTGAAAGCGGCGAAGACCGCGGACAAGGACGCCGTCAAATTGCGGGATCTGCTCGAGAGGGTGCGCGTTCAATTGAACCAGGCGAAGGCGGTGCGCCTGTTGAAACTCGACGCGAATGATCATGCCTTATTGCGCGATCTGCATTTGCTCACCGACAAGCCGGTGATGTACGTGGCCAACGTCGATGAGGGCGGATTCACGGGCAACCCGCGCCTCGATCGGGTGCGGGAGATCGCGGCCGCGGAGGGCGCCATCGTGGTGCCCATCTGCGCGGCCATCGAAGCAGAAATCGCGCAGCTCGAGGAGGCCGATCGGGCGGAGTTTCTGGCGGAGTTGAAACTGGACGAACCGGGCTTGAACCGCGTGATCCGCGGCGGGTATTCATTGCTGGGTCTGCAGACCTATTTCACGGCGGGCGTGAAAGAAGTGCGCGCCTGGACGGTGCATGCGGGGGCGACGGCGCCGCAGGCGGCCGGGGTCATTCACACGGATTTCGAGCGCGGCTTCATCCGGGCCGAAGTGATTGCCTACGATGACTTCATCCGCTACAAGGGCGAGGCGGCCGCGAAGGAAGCGGGTAAGTTGCGGCTGGAAGGCAAGGAATACATCGTCAAGGAAGGCGATGTCATGCACTTTCGGTTCAATGTGTAATTGAAGAAATACGTCAGATTCGCGGGTTGACGCCGGTTGGCGGGCGGGGCGATAAATAGCTAGACGGACCCTGCTCCGGCGGCTTGGTCGATCGGGGGTGCCGACGGCAAGCCATGAAGAACGCAAGCCAACAGTACAGTGCGTGCTGTTGGTATGCTGCGATCGTGTGGCGCAGCGGGAGGTTCACATGAAGGGTAGCGATCAGCTTCTTTCGCGTCGTGAGGCCGTGATCATGTGCGGCGGATTGAGCGCGAGCCTATTGATACCGGGACTGGCCGCGGCCGATGCGCAGAAGCCCGTGCTGGTTCGTCCTATTCCGCACGGCCACGGCGAAACCCTGCCAGTGATCGGCGTCGGCACGTCCGGCGTATTCGATGTGGGAGCGAGTCCGCAGGAGCGGACCGGGCCGACCGAGGTCATCCGTGCGCTAGTGGCTGGTGGTGGCACCGTTGTCGATACTGCACCCTCCTACGGCAACGCCGAAAACGTGATCGGCGGCATCCTGACCGACACGGGGTTGCGTCCGCGTGTATTCATAGCCACTAAACTTGAAGAATACCGGACCGGCGGGGAAGCTGCGGAAGCACGGGAGTCTCTGCAGCGGCTCAAGACCAACAAGGTGGACGCGCTGCAGCTTCACAACGTGCGCGACCCGGGCCAGGACATGGCCGGCCTGAACGCGCTAAAAGCCCAGGGCCTGTGCCGCTATACGGGCATCACGACGACCTTCAAAGGTGCCTATGCCGCCGCCGAAGCGATCCTCAAACGGGGCAAGCCCGATTTCTTGGAGATCGACTACGCGATCGACAACCGCGACGCCGAGGAGCGGGTGCTGCCGGCAGCCGCGGACGTGGGCGCAGCGGTGCTGGTGGCACTTCCCTTCGGACGCGGGAAGCTATTTCGCAAGGCCTTGGGCAGTAAGCTGCCCGATTGGGCGGCCGATTTCGATTGCACAAGCTGGGGCCAGTTCTTTCTCAAGTTCATCCTCTCCCATCCCGCCGTGACTGCTGTCATACCGGGCACCGACAAGGCCGAGCACATGATCGACAATCTCGCCGCAGGACGCGGGCGGCTGCCGGACGCCAAACAGCGCGCGCGCATGGCGGAGTATGTGGCATCGCTCGGCTAAGATGACGTCACGATTACTATTGACTGGAAGCACCAGGCGCTGCGCAGCCGCGCCAAATCCATAGTGCCGGGAGAGTTGCGATGACCGATCTGACTGGTAGCGGACCTTCGCGGATGCTGCGGCGAATCGCAGGTGTGGAGCCTCACGAGATCAAGGTTGCGCTCACCGCGTTCATCTATTTTTTCCTGCTCATGACCAGTTACTTCATCCTGCGCCCCTTGCGCGACACGATGGGCACGATTTACGGCGTTGCACATCTGCAGGAACTCTTCACCGGCACCTTTTTGTTGAGTCTGGTCGTCGCGCCGATATTCGCCGGGCTTGCCTCCCGCATCCGGCTCGCGAGTTTCCTCCCGTGGGTCTACGGATTTATCGCCATCACGCTGATCGTGTTTTATTTCCTATTTCGCGCCGTCACTAACGACCGCTGGATCGCGGCCGGGTTCTATGTCTGGGTCTCGACCTTCAATCTTCTGACGATCTCGGTATTTTGGAGCCTGATGGCTGACATCTTTTCCAGCGATCAGGCGAAACGGTTGTTTGGCTTTATCGCCGCGGGCGGCACTGTAGGCACTATCTGTGCCCCAGCGTTCACACTCCTGTTCGTCCGCGCGCTGGGTACCAACACTTTACTGCTGATTTCTGCAGCCGGCTTTGCAACCACCGCGTTTCTGGTGCGTCTGATGGAGAGAGAGAAGCGCCAACTTAAGGCGGTGGACGAGGACGCGCAGAAGACCTCGCTCGATCACCGGCTCGGCGGCAATCCGTTTGATGGTTTCATGCTGCTGTTCAAGTCACGCTATCTCTTGATGATCGCGCTGTTCCTGCTGTTGATGACCTGGATCTCAACCGTGATCTACTTTCAACTCGGCGATCTGATCAGCAAGGCTTTCGTCTCGCGAGAGGCCCGCACTCAGGCTTACGCAAGTATCGACCTGGCGACCAATTCCATCGCGGTATTGATCCAACTGTTTGGGACTGGCCGCTTCATCCGGCGCTTCGGTGTGACGACGGGCTTATTGCTCAATCCGCTCATCATGGTCGTGGCGTTCCTGGCGGTAATCTTTTCGCCGGTGCTCATCGTGCTGGCCTCGATCCAGGTGGTGCGCCGCTTCGCCGAATATGCCATCGCTAAGCCAAGTCGCGACATGCTATTCACGGCGGTGGACCAGCAGGCCAAATACAAGGCCAAAAATGTCATCGATACGGTGGTTTACCGCTTCGGCGATCTCACCTCCTCCTGGCTGAGCGCGGCCGTGCTGCCCTATGGCGTAGTAGGACTTGCGGTCTTCGGAGTCGTGATCTCGGCCGTCTGGTTTCCGATTGCCTATCTGCTCGGCAGGCGCTTTGAGCGCGCACAGGCGGACAACCTCGTTACCGCGCGCGAGGCGGCTGGTAGATCAACCTGAGCGAACCCATCATCGCGCAAATCGAGAATGAGCCCGCTATTAAGGAGCCTTACATGCGTCCGCGCCCTTGTCCTCATCCGCCGCGGGCTCATCCGGCATCACGGGCGGTCCTCCAAGGTCCTTGCGCAAACCCTTATAGGAAAACAGCGCGTTATAGAGCATCCGGAACTCGCCGAAATTCTGCCATCGATGAATCGGATTGGTCATGAACATCAGTACCTGGCCTGAACCTACCGGCAGATCCACGATGGCCGGGCGGTTCTTCACTTCGCATGCTCCAACCATCAATCCGCTCTGCACCATCTTGTCGCCGCCGGGGAAGCTCATCAGGACATCGTTCTGATTGCGGAAGGGCAAAGCGAGAAGTGCTGTCGTCGCCCAGCGCACTGTCAGGGTCGTATCGGTATAGCCGTAGAAAATCGGATTGGTGGGTTTCAACACCTTGGCATTGACGATCGGGCCGGGCGCATAAAAAGCCTTGGTCGGACGGCTGACCTCAATGTCGGGTGTGATGCCGAATTCGCCGGGCACCGCGCTCGAGTCACCCAGCGTGATCAGAGTGCCGCCGTCGGTCACGAATTTGCGCAGTTCTTCTACGCCAACGAGACCCATGCCTCCACGGATGTCGGGCGAAGATCCATAGGCGCCCTGGGTCGGGAACTCGGCGGCCTTTGTATAAGGAAGCGCCTTGCCGCGCATCGGAATGTCGAAAACGACAGACTTGGCCGAGCGCCCTTGGCTCGGGACGATGATCACATCATATTTCGATCGAAGACCACCCTTCTTGAGTTCGTCCTTGAAGATGAGCTCGTAAGGGGTTTCAAGCTGATCGAAAGCGTAACGCATCCAACCGACATTCTGGGTCGATCCCCAGGTCGAATAAATCGCCAGACGGGGCAAGGCGGCCTCATGCATCGGAACATCGGGCACTTTATCCAGAGCGAGGGCGGTCAGGCCTAACTGGGAGACTGCAGCCCTCAGTTTTTCATAGGCCTTTGCCTCGATGACGAACGAACCCGCGGGTATTGCTTGGTCGCCGGATTTGAAGGGCTGTTCCGCGATTCGCACGGAAACATTACGCAACCGATAGCGCAAAGTCGCCATATTGATCGAGCCGTGATCGAGCACTGCATAGGCAGCCGCCGACGCCGCCCCGATGGTTCCTTCGGGCCTGTATTGATCCACCGGTTGGACCGCAGCGTCGAGCGCCGTCAGATCGGCGGTGGGGACGACTTTCACGTGCGCCATCATGCCCATAGACCAGGCACTGTCGTCATAGGTCTTAAGCTTGTTGTCGGGAAACTTCTGCTTCTCGAGCAGGATCTTGGCGAGGCGGCCATAGGGTTGGTCGCGCTTTACGACAAACGAGCCTGCCGGAAATTTGCCTTCCTTGACCGTCAGCTCAGCGCTGGTACGGCCGACCTCGATCCCCTGCAGCCGCAGAAGATTGATCACCAGAGCGACCTTGGTCATATCTGCCTGGTCGCCCGGAATGATGAAAGCGTAGGGCGCTTCGGTCCTGCCGGCCGCGATGGAATTTAAGCTCTTCCGATAGAAGTTCTCCAGGATCTGCTGAGGAAACTCCGACGTCATCTGCAGAGCCGACAGAATCCCGGTTTCCATGTAGTTGGTATTATCGCGCATCGACCATTCGACGGTTTTGTAGGGAGGGCTGGGCCGGTACCACTCGCGGACCGTCTGGTCGCTGGCATGCAGATCTTCGCCGGGCCCTTCCACCGGCTTGATGTGACGCAGCTCCGTCGTGGCGCCGCCGTTGCCGAAGGTTTCATACATCTTGAAAAGGCCGTTATGGTTGGTGGACATGAAGCCCACATAGCCCGGCGACCACTCGTCCACGAAACCGTGCGTCCATACACCGGGCATGCCGTATTTGGTGAGCTGAGCCATCTCGAAATTGGAGATCCAGGGCATTTCGCCGAAAAGGATCGGGTCCAGCGACGGATTCTGCGGGGCCTGGCCCGAGAAGGTGTAGAGAAAGGGCACAGACTCATGCAGGTCGTGCATGATCGGCGGACGCCATTGCAGGTAGAAAGCCAATAAATTCCGAGAACTGAAACCGGTGTAGTTAATGTCGCGATTATTGTCGTGGAAGATGTATTTGCCCCAGTAGGGCGCGCCTGGAATGGGATCCAGATCATCCGTGTCGTCGATTTTGTTGCGATAGTACCAGTCGGTGTAACGATCGCGTCCGTCGGGGTCCGTGGCCGGATTAATTCCGACGATGACGTTCTGGCGGATGTTGGCAATCAGCGGACTGTCTTCTGTAACCAGCCGATAGGCTAATTCCATTAGCATTTCCGGCGGCCCGGTTTCCGCGGAATGCAGGCCGCCAAGGATTAGATAAATCGGTTTCGTGCGAGGGATGAGATCCTTAGCCTGGTCTTCAGTAAGGCCGCGCGGATCACCCAGCTTTGCAAGATTTTGTCGGTTGATTTCAAGGTTCGCGATGTTCTCGTCGGCCGAGATCAGGACAATCACCGTCGGTCGACCTTCTTCGGTGGCGCCGGTTTCGATGATCTTCACGCGCTTTGTTTTGGCAGCCAACGCCCGGTAATATTTCAGGATGTCTGCATAATGATCCAAAACCCGCGGCGCACCGATGTCGTGGCCCAGCACATCGCGTGGCGACGGGACGGCGGTGGAAGCGGGCAGATGGTCGACTAGAGGGCTCGAAAACTCAGGCTTGGTGGTCCAGGACTTCTGATGCTCGGCGAAGACCGGATCCATTGTCTGCTGCGCGAATCCGGCGTCCGGCACTGCAAACAGGGTCACAAACGCTAACGCGTACAGTATTATTTTAATCATAGACCTAAGTGTAGTTCCCGCTGGACTTCTCAGAATAACGGATTATTGATTCATCGTCCGCTCGATCCGGCGGTCGGGAATTAGCCAGAGAAGCGCAGTGAGCAGATACATCAGTTGCCCAGCTCCCGCCCGCCAAAGAGAAAGCACCACGCCGACCACGTAAAGGAGGCAGGAAACCTTGCCTTTCCAATCCCCTCTCACGGCTTTCTTCAGAAGAGAATTAGGCCCTTGGGCGGCAATGATCGAGGACTGCAGAATCCAGTACGCGATGGCCGCCATGAACAGCACGACGCCGTAAAGGGCTGACGGCATCGTCGCCTCATGATGCTCGCCTACCCAACCTGTGGTGACCGGAAATAGCGATAGCCAGAACAAAAGGTGCAGGTTGGCCCACAGGATGCTGCCGGACATTTCGTGGCAGGTCTGCAGCAGATGATGATGGTTATTCCAGTAGATGCCGACGTACATGAAGCTCAATACGTAGCTTAAAAAGACCGGAATGAGTGGCTGCAATGCCTCCAGCGTCTCGCCATGGGGGACCTTCAGTTCCAGTACCATAATGGTAATGATGATTGCGATAACGCCATCGCTGAAGGCCTCTAATCGGGAGCTATTCATCGTTTCCATCTCTTATAGTGAACGAAGCTGCGGAATCGAAAAACACTATACCGCTCCCGGATTTTAGAAGCCCTCCAATCAAGCGCGCGATCGCACCACCGAGATCGCGGGACTCGCGCGCGATTCGAGCTCACAGACCTTTTCCGATGCCTCGATCAGCGCACCGATCTCCGGTGCCGAGTAATGGGTCGTCACGTGCTGCGCTATACTGAGGTTCTCAAGTCAGGAACTCGTCGCCAGTCGAAGGAGCTTGTCGGGCGTGACAGTTGCAGACCTCCCAGCCATCGAATTCTTGAGCAGCCTAGCGGACACTTTGGCGGCCGGGACCGTGGATCTGCCTGCCTTTCCGCAGGTCGTGATCAAGGTTCAGGAGGCCTTCAAGGATCCGGACTACACGCCGCAGAAGGTTGCGCGCGTGATATCGACCGAACGTACGCTCGCCGACCGGCTGCTGCAGATGGCTAACTCGACTGCCTTCAACGCAACGGGCAGGGTGATCATCGACCTGGGCGTCGCCATCAATCGCCTAGGCGCCCAAAAGGTCTACAGTGTCGCGCTCGGGCATGCCGTTGCGCATATCCGGCACAATGAATCACTGCGATCCATCGCCCCGCGGCTCGATGAGCTATGGTCCGAATGCGTCACGGTCGCTCATTTTTCCGAAGCGGTTGCCAAGCGAAGATCGCTCCCCTTTCCAGGCGCCTTTGCGGCAGGTCTGCTGCACGGCATAGGACGCTTCTACATTCTGGTGCAAAGTGCGAGCCTGGGAGCGTCGCAAGTTCCTTTAAATGCTGCGCTTGTCGATGCATGGCATCCGGTAATTGCCAAGGCTGTGCTGAAAAACTGGCAGATGGATGAGGCGGTTTGTGAAGCGGTCGGCGCCCAAGCGGAGGTTAACATCGTACGAGTCGGCCCCCCGACACTGACTGACGTCTTGATCGCGAGTATTCGCCTCGCAACCCGACTGCGAAACAGCTACGACACCTCGACCCTCAACGCAGGCGGAGCTTTCGTGCGTCTTGACCTAACAGTTGAGGCCTGTAAAAGCCTCATCGCTCAAGCCAGTGAGGAAACGAGAGGGCTGCAGCGCGCCTTACGCCCGTAGACATGGCGTATGAAATCCAGCCTGCAAGAATTTCTAGACACGCTTCAAGATGAGGGTCCGCCCGCTGAATCGCACCTGCTCGATTCCGTTTGGTACGGCCTCAAAGGCTCGTGGGACCGGGCGCACGAAATCGTCCAAGATGACTCTGGTATCGAGGTAGCCCTGATATGATGCGTGGCGGTCAGTGGCGGAAAATGCCAACGGGAAATCTCCTCAAGATGTAAAGAAGGCACACCCGAAGGCCAGCATCCTGAAGGGTAGTCGTATGGTCTTTAACATCAAGGCTAATGATTACCGGTTGGTGGCAACGGTTCAGTATCAGGCGGGAGTCTTGATGGTCCGCTTTTTCGGTTCACATCAAGAATACGATCAGATCGACGCGGAGAGTATTTAATCAAAGCCACTTTAGTCATTGTTGAAAACGATACGGACCATCAACAAGCGAAGGCTTTGGTTCAGAAGCTGATGAACTCGGTTGATCCGTCTGATCAATCTCGCCTGGTCGCCCAAGCGAGACTTATCGAGGCGTACGAACAAGGCCGATGGCCTCGTCGAATGCCCACGCTCCCCAATTCCACTGCTCTCCGCGGCTCCGATCGTGGCATAGTAATGCCACAATTTATCGGCACAGCGCTGCGGATAACGCTCTGATTGATTGGGTTATGGTTAGTGCGGGATGGACGCGGGACTGATTTCGCCGTTACGAAGGCGTATGCATTGCAGGGAGATGCCTAGGTCCTGCTCGTATCGACGGATGAGGCGGGCCTCGGTTTCAGTGACCAGTGACACTGCCGTGCCATGTGCGCCGGCGCGCGCCGTGCGACCGACCCTGTGAAGATAGGCCTTGCTCATCGTCGGTATGTCGAGATTGAAGATGTGGGTTACGCCGGGTATGTTGAGTCCGCGGGCCGCTAAGTCGGATGCAATCATGATGCGGATGGCGCCGCTGCGAATTCCGTCCATCGCCCGCTTGCGGTCCATCTTGGTTAGCTCGGAATTCAAGTCCGCAACAGCTAGTTTGTGATGGGATAACTTCGAGGCGACCTCTTCCGCAACATCGTTGCGATGCACGAACACAATCGAGCGCGGCACATCGAACGCATGCAGCAGCTTGCGCAACATGTCCGGCTTGTGCCGGCTTTCACAAACCAGATACAGATGTTCGATGTTCGCGTTGACCGCCGCCGCACCCGCGCGAAGCATCAGGACATCCGGAGCCAGTGTTTCCAAGACCCGACGAGTCTGCTGCTCGATCGTCGCCGATGCGAAAATCAGCTGTCGACCTGGCGCTGCCGCGCTGACGATTTTCTGAATCCAATTCAGACTTTCGTCGTTCAGCAGTCGGTCGGCCTCATCGATGACGACGGCGCGGATGTGCGCCGTCTTCAGCTTGCCTCGCTCGATGAGCTCCACAATTCGTCCGGGCGATCCCACCACGACGTGCGGCTTGGCCTTGAGCTTGTCGATCTGTCGGTCGGTCGCCGTACCACCGATGAGCAGCACCGAGCGGATGGCGCGCGCTGCGTTTAGCGCAAGTTCACAGGATTGACGATGGATCTGAATGGCCAATTCGTGGGTTGGCGCCACGATCACGACCTGGGTCGCAGCTTGCGCAGGATCAATGCGCGAAA